>Ga0163144_10012822_pt1 | contig 17557 bp, 18 predicted proteins | sample OliLak19BULKMAT1_FD_123175 | JGI IMG/M metagenome (GOLD analysis project Ga0163144, IMG submission 123175) | Freshwater microbial mat bacterial communities from Lake Vanda, McMurdo Dry Valleys, Antarctica - Oligotrophic Lake LV.19.BULKMAT1 | ecosystem: Environmental > Aquatic > Freshwater >...
CTTCCAGGTGGAGGTAGAAATATTGGAACTGTCAAACATTAAAGTGAATGCATTTCCGTCCGGAACATTCAGGGGATCTACTACGCGTACGTCAATAGGTCCTTTTCCGTAATCGTATGTTGGAGTTTTTGTTCTTCCGTCACTGGATGCGAGAATAGACGCAACTGTAGAAGCGGTTAATTCAAGAGGTAAGCCTCCGTTCCCATTCCCTTCTATTCGTGTGATCTGAGGGCCGCTTCCGTATACTGCATGCATTTCGGTACCACCGGTATAAGGAGATGAAATGTGAGGTATTGCAGAAACATTCACAAGGTTTTTTCTGCCCGGTGAATGCAGGAGCAGATGGGTCGCACATATTCGCAGCAGTGGGCGCCAGATCTTCTTCATATTTTTTAAACTCATTATATCCATAAGCAACTGCCATGAAATAATAAGTTTTGTGGTTTATCAGCGTTGGATCACCCGTAGCAAATGCATCGGTAGTGATTTTTACAGAATGTGAAAGGCCCAGATCCGCTCCGTTCACTTTTTCTTTGGGAATACTTCCTCCCAGCGACTGATCAAATTCATAGTTGATCAAACGATCCACTCCATTCTTGATATCGGATTGATGAACAAGACGCGCATTGTTTGGATCCTCCAGATCATTGGAAGAAACACTACCATTTTTCAATTGATAGATCTTGTACCCTTCAAAGTTGTAATTCTTATTTAGGCTTGGGCAGGTGTCTCCTGTTGAATTAATCAATCCAATAGCTCCATCAAACTCAGTATACCCTTCATTAAAATTATTTGAGCCGGGATCCGTATTAGTAAGATACAGGATCAGCTCTTTGTCCAACTCCTGAATTGTCAGATCCGGTGCAGTAGGGCCTTCCAATACTTTAAAACAATTATCAAACAGGGCCTGGGCCTTATCATCCACCACTTGTAATAATTTAACAGATGCCTGTGCACCTCCGGATGTAGCCCGCGCCCAAACAATTCCGGTGGTAAGCACATTAACAGCTCCCGGCAAAAGAGTAAATGGCCCTGCTGACTCAAGTATCCTATAATCTGCAGGCGCACCGGATTGAACCCAGGGTGCAAGAGTGGGGGTGGTGGAAGAGTTGCCTCCGATTCCCCAATCATGTTCATCGGTATCACCAGGGAACATAAACTGGCAGGCGGGTCCTGTGCTTCCTCCATAACCAACAACATCCCCATTTCCCAGCCTCATATTTAGATAATTGTAATAGTGATTGGCCCCAAAAGGATTTCCCTCAGGTACTCCGCTTGTATTTCTGTACACCAAAAATCCGGACATAATAATCTCCTCACAGGATTCGTCTAAAGAAGTATCCCTGTCATTATTTTTACCATCTCCAGCATCCGCAATAGGCCCGCGGAAAAAATCCATTCCGATCGCAGGAGGATTAAGGCCGTAGCCTCCATTTCCGCAAGCTACTTCGTCATCGTTGTCTGCGTTATAGGTGTAACCCAAACCACGTTTAACATCGCAGCCGGAATAATCATCGGTAAAACAACCCAGATCGGCATCGGCCCAAACACCAAAGAAGCATGAGTCTACCTGAAACGTGGAACGATTGAAGATTCGGTAGTTATAAAATGTCATGTTGTTGATCTCATCATCTGTAAAAAAACCAAACGCCTGAGAACGGATCTCTAATCCGATAGGTTCTCCTTTTGATTCACCGTGAATATTCCCTTTGTCATTGAATACCCACCAAATGGTTTCATCACCATATAATTGGTCAACCGGAATACACTGATTTACCCGGCAATCACCATAGGCATCCTTCGAATCCAGGTCATACCCGGGATAATCTCCTGAAGCCGGATTATATATTCCATCGGAATTTTTATCGAAGAATGGTGCCAGATAATGCTGCTGCCCCAATGATTTATCCCCATTACCTGGCCAATTTGCAATTGCAGGTGTGATCACTCCGGTGGAAACAAAAGCTTCAACTTCTTTTCGTGTAATTCTGAAATGCTTGTCGTATTGAGCACAAACATCCAAACTAACAGACGCATTGGTTGTATCCAAAGGCCCGGGCCAAAAATCATTCCCTGTATAACGATAAGTTTGTGCCGCTACTTTTAAATTTCCTCCCACATCCAAACCTCCGATCCATAACGCTCCGGCAAACATCGAGTTAACCCCGCTTCCTTTAGGAATTTCATACTGGGGATTATTATTAAGGTCCCACCACATGTCCCCCATGAGAATGCGGCAACGAACATTGTTAACCGCAAGGTCCGACTGTACAGTAGCTTCGGTACAGGCAGCATTCAGGGAAGGAGGAGAGGTTTTTTTAAAAGCCTGCCCTGTATTTTCTGCTGCGAAACTCTTAACGGAAACATTGGCTGCTGCGATCAGCCACAGGATGAGGTGGAAGCGAGTTATTTTCATGGTAAGAGTTTTAAATAGACATGAATATGAATTGCTTCTGATCCAATTATTTTTTCACAAACCTTTTTGTAAAATTCAAATCTCCATCTGTCACCTTTACGAAATACATTCCTTGCGGAAGCAATGAAACATCAATCTGTCTTTGTTTCGAAACTGCCCTGGTTCTTCCCAGTACATCTACAATCTCAAAATGAGAGTATTTAGTTTTGGATTCGTAGTTTATAGTGATGAGATCAGAAGCCGGATTGGGAGAGATCGCGAGCCTGTTTGCCTGCTGACCTTCATCCTGCACTGCTAGATTTAATTCCAGGCAGGATGGAAAACTATTTTGCTGATACCATTGTTTAATTTTCAGATTATCTTTTAGATTTTTGTCGAAATATGCCTGTGTGCCATACGTTGAATTCATATCACGGCTCCAGGCAATGGCAAAATCAAAATCAATGGTTGCGCCCGGTAACATGGTAAATGATCCGGAGGACATTAGAGATCTTCTATCATATGGAATATTGCCGGCTGTAACTTCCGACCACCCGGTACTACTGTAAGGAAAATCAGGAAACATATACGTTGTTGGAACTGTTCCGCCATATCCATATCCTCCATAAGTCATGGGAGTACCATCTCCCCACTTTCCGCTTAAATAATTATAATAATGTGCGGGACTAGCCGGATTTCCATTAGGCGTGCCATTTAGGTTATTGTAAGTCTTAAAAGATGACATCAAATCCTGTGCAGGGGTTTTTAACATTACAGTACTTAATATAGGAGGATGCGAACCATACCCGGGTGATAAGCAAGCTATTTCATCATTACTATCACTGTTGTATACATATCCATAATTGTCCTGAGGATTGCAACCCATAAAATCATCCGTATAACACCCCAAATCAGCATCCTGCCAGTAGCCAATATAGACACTGTCGTATTGAAAACTGCTGCGGTTGATGATTTCATAATGATAAAACGTACTGTAATTAAGTACTTGCAGGCTATCAGGGAGCTGGGAGCAGGTATACGCATAAGCGGATGCGTGTATTTCTACTCCAAAGGGTAAGCCGCCTGTTTCTGTATGAGTTCCGCAATTATCATTAAAGATCCAATAAAGCATTTGATCTCCTTTAATGATAGGATAGTCTCCTCCAATTAAAGGATCGTAAATAGTATTGTTATTTACATCAACAAATGGCGCCAGGTAACGAGCTTGTCCTTTTGAAAGATCTCCGTTTCCGGGCCAGGATAAAATATTAGCATCAGGGGTATAACTTCCGTTTTGCACATTTCCCAAGTTCCATTCATATTTGAACTCTTCTATTTTATAACGATTAAGTTTCCAAATTTTATTGTATTGGGCAGAAGCTGTTGCATCGGCTGACGCATCATTAGTATCAAGAGGCCCGGGCCAAAAATCAATTCCCTGTTGCCTGTATGTCATTGCCGATGTATGAAGGTTGCCTCCGGCATCAATCCCTCCCATCCATAAGGCAGAAGCAAAAATGGATTTTTTACCACTTCCTTTTGGCACTTCATACCCGGCTGAAGAGAAATCCCAATGCAAATCCCCTCCATTAAGAATTAAAGCGCTTACTTCATTAATATTCAATGTTTCCTTTGCAGACGGTACGGAACATTGAGCAGATGAAACGGATGCGAAGATCACGTTCATAAATAAAAATGGTAAATATGGTTTCATACTGGTGTGTTTAAGTGAATATTAGTTTTTTTTAGATGCAGTGTGTAACGAAATTGTAAGTAACCAAAGCAAAAAATGAAATGAGGGATGCTACTACAAACGCTGCTGTTACAGCTTCTTGTTTGTGTGTGGATTTTTGATTGATCGTTTTCATAATTTTTAGGTTTTAGTATTTATTCTAAACAAATGTATGGTGCGCTCTACAAGAAAAAAAGTACATTTTGATAAGTGGCGGAAACACTTTAGTAGGTGGTCTGAAAACAAGGATAAGTGGAAATTGAAATCTTGGGAATCTTGAATAAAAAGCTGCCTTTTGCCGGTTTTATGACCGAAATCCTTCTTTAATATCATTTTGCCATATACCTAAAAGTGGGTATATTTGTATATAGTTAATAACAACAAATAAACATGATCACAGTATCAGAAAATGCAAAGCAAAGAGCCCTCTCCCTTATCAAGGAAGAAGGCAAGCCTGCAGATACTTTTATCCGTGTAGGTGTTGAAGGCGGAGGATGTTCTGGGCTTTCTTATAAACTGGAATTTGATAACCAAATGAAGGAAGGCGACCAGATTTTTGAAGACAAAGGCATGAAGATCGTTGTAGATAAAAAGAGTTTTTTATACCTCATAGGTACAGAACTTGATTTTTCGGGCGGTTTGAATGGAAAAGGCTTTGAATTCAAAAACCCTAATGCTTCACGCACTTGCGGTTGCGGAGAAAGTTTTGCAGTATAAAAAATCGGGCAAAATTTTTTTGCCTGGAAAAGTATTTGGAATGAATCTAAATAGGGAGAGTTATAATGGCTGAAAAGAACGAGATATTAGAAAAGCAAATAGCATCCGATTATAAATACGGTTTCACATCCGATATTGAAATGGATACTGCCCCCATGGGCTTGTCGGAAGACATTGTGCGCTTCATTTCAAAAAAGAAGAACGAGCCGGAATGGATGTTGGAATATAGATTAAAAGCATACCGCCATTGGCTGAAAATGGAAGAACCGCATTACTGGGCACACCTTGCTTATCCCAAAATAAATTACCAGGATATTATTTTTTATGCCGCGCCTAAAAAGCAAAAAACTGTTGCAAGCCTGGATGAAGTAGACCCCGAACTTTTAAAAACATTCGAAAAGCTCGGAATTTCTTTAGAAGAGCAAAAACGTTTGAGCGGAGTACAAAGCACTATTGCCGTAGATGCAGTGATAGATTCTGTTTCTGTGAAAACAACGTTCAAAGAAGTACTTGCTGAAAAAGGAATTATTTTTTGCTCTTTCAGCGAAGCAGTACAGGAACATCCTGATCTCATCAAAAAATACATGGGCTCTGTAGTGCCTTACACGGATAATTATTTTGCTGCGCTTAATTCAGCTGTATTTACTGATGGGTCGTTCTGCTACATTCCCAAAGGTGTTCGCTGCCCGATGGAGCTATCCACTTATTTCAGAATTAACACGGCAGGTACAGGCCAGTTTGAAAGAACATTAATTATTGCGGATGAAAATGCATACGTAAGTTACCTCGAAGGATGCACCGCCCCTATGCGTGATGAAAATCAATTACACGCTGCCGTGGTGGAAATTGTTGCGCATAAAAATGGAGAAGTAAAGTATTCCACCGTTCAAAACTGGTATCCCGGGGATAAGAATGGAAAAGGCGGCATCTATAATTTTGTTACAAAACGCGGAATCTGCCTGGGAGAACATTCGAAAATCTCCTGGACACAAGTGGAGACTGGCTCTGCTATCACCTGGAAATATCCAAGCGTAATTTTAAAAGGAAATAATTCTGTAGGAGAATTTTACTCTGTTGCAGTGACAAACAACCGCCAGCAAGCTGATACAGGAACTAAAATGCTTCACATCGGGAAAAATACACGAAGTACAATTGTGAGCAAAGGAATTTCTGCCGGTCAAAGCAACAACTCATATCGCGGACTTGTACGCGTATCTAAAGGAGCAAAGAACGCCCGTAATTTTTCGCAATGCGATTCTCTCTTAATGGGCGATAAATGCGGAGCACATACATTTCCTTACATAGAAATTAAGGATAAAACTGCTGTGGTGGAACACGAAGCAACCACATCCAAAATTGGTGAAGACCAATTATTTTATTGTCAGCAACGCGGCATCGATAAAGAAAAAGCAATTGGATTAATAGTAAATGGATATTGCAAAGAGGTTTTTAATCAATTACCAATGGAATTTGCCGTGGAAGCGCAAAAATTATTGGCGGTTAGTTTGGAAGGTAGTGTAGGATAATTATTAAACGTCATTGCGGGCCTGCTTTGAGGCGAAGCAATCTCCATTAAAAGATTGCTTCGCCCTGATCAGAGCATCAGTTCTCTCAATGACCCGTAAAATTAAAAATATGTTAAGTATTAAAAATCTACACGCAGGCATCGCAGGAAAAGAGATCCTGAACGGGATTAATCTTGAAATAAAAGCAGGAGAAGTCCATGCGATCATGGGGCCAAATGGTTCCGGAAAAAGCACTTTATCGAGTGTTCTTGCCGGACGTTCTGACTACAATGTAACAGAAGGCGATGTAACTTTCAACGGGAAAAATTTGCTGGAGATGAGTCCGGAAGACAGAGCACGTGAAGGATTATTCCTCGCATTCCAGTATCCGATAGAAATACCCGGAGTGAGCACCATCAATTTTTTGAAGACTGCCATTAACGAATTACGTGCTTATAAAAAGCTTCCTCCCATGGAAGCAAAGGATTTTTTGAAACTGGTAAAGGAAAAGCAAGCCCTTGTTGAGCTTACTACCAATCTTGCAAACCGCGCGATAAATGAAGGATTTTCAGGCGGTGAAAAAAAGCGCAACGAAGTGTTTCAAATGGCCATGCTGGAACCTACACTTGCTATTTTAGATGAAACGGATTCCGGACTTGATATTGATGCATTGAAAATTGTTGCTAACGGAGTAAACAAGCTTCGGGGGAAAGAACGTTCGTTCGTTATTATAACACATTATCAACGTTTGCTGGAATACATTGTTCCCGATTTTGTACATGTATTGTTCAACGGAAAAATTGTGAAGTCGGGCGGCAAAGAACTGGCGCTTGAACTGGAAGCAAAAGGATATGATTGGATAAAACAACAAGAGTTGGCAATGGGCAGTTAGCAATTGGCAAAACATGACGACAGTAGAAAAAATAAGTGCAACAGAAAATTTAGTTTCTGAATTTCAGAAAACAAAGGCATCATTGAAAGGATTTGCTGTTTTGAGAGAAAAAGCAATTATAGAATTTGAACGTATTGGTATTCCGAACAGAAAAAATGAAGAATGGAAATATTCTGATGCAAGCGCACTTTTCAAAGAAGAGTTACAGGTTTTAGGCTCTAAGTTTCAGATGAAGAAAGAGGATGTAGCAAAATTCCTTGTGCCTGATTTAAATGCATCAATAGTTGTATTGGTAAATGGGATTTATTCGGAGGAACACTCTTCTCTAAAAAACATTTCGAAGGGTGTTATTGTCTCTTCATTTTCAAAGGCACTAAATGAAAACACCAAGGCCTTTTCGGAACATTTTACTAAATATGCGGATATTACATCCGATGCCTTCACTGCCTTAAATACTGCATTCGCATCGGATGGAGTTTTTATTTCTGTTCCTGATAATACGGTTGTTGAATTTCCTGTTCATATTATAAATATTATTTCGGCAAAGGGAGATCAAGGGGGATTGCTTGTCCAGCCAAGATTTCTATTCGTTATAGGGGGAAATGCAGAGCTAAAAATTATCGAGTCCTTCGATACACTTAATTCTAGTACAAAAACAATTTGCAATTCTGTTACAGAAATCTCTGTAGGAGAAAATGCGAAGGTTCAGTATTATAAATTGCAAAATGATTGTGCAGGAATTCATCTTATTTCTACGGTAACTGCACATCAGCAAAAAAATTCTCACTTTGATACCAATACGGTTACACTGAATGGTGATTGGATCCGCAATAACCTGAGTATTCTTGTAGATGCCGAACATTGTGAATCTCACCTAAACGGGTTATTTATTACCCGAGGAACTCAGCATGTGGATAATCACACCCTGGTTGATCATCGCAAGCCTAATTGCCAAAGCAATCAGCTTTATAAAGGCATTCTGGATGAAAAATCCACCGGCATATTCAACGGTAAAATATTTGTAAAGCGCGATGCTCAGAAAACAAATGCATACCAAAGCAGTAAAAACATATTGTTGAGTGATGATGCTACCATCAACACCAAGCCGCAACTGGAAATTTATGCGGATGATGTAAAATGCTCACATGGCTCAACCACAGGCCAGCTAAATGAAGAGGCGATGTTCTACCTGCGTTCTCGCGGCCTTAGCGAAGACAGCGCAAAAAATCTTTTACTATTCGCTTTTGCCGGTGATGTGATTCAAAAAATTCAGATCGAGCCATTGAGAATTTATCTGGAAGAGTTAGTGAATGAACGATTGAAGAAATAATACTTTTGTCATTCTGAGTGTAGCGAAGAATCTATTTGAATGAAGCAACATAATTATTTTACATACATTGTAACAAATCATAAAAAAATAGTATTATACACAGGAGTAACAAATAATTTAGAACAAAGAATAGCCGAACATTATATAAATAGAGGTGATGACAATACGTTTGCCGGAAAATATCATTGCTATTATTTAATATTTTTTGAACGATATCAATACATTGATCAAGCAATAGCAAGAGAAAAACAAATTAAAGGCTGGACAAGAAAAAAGAAAGAAACACTGATAAATGAAGAAAATCCGCAATGGCGAGCTCTGAATGAAGATATAATGGAATGGCCGCCTTTAGATCCTTCACTTCGTTCAGGATGACAAAGACGAAGAATGATTAATGAAAAAATAAATACTCGTTCCTCTTCCTCCCCCTCGGACAACCGCAGGTTGCGACCGAAGGTCAAGGGAGGAGCCTTTGATGTTGTGCAGATCCGCAAGGATTTCCCTATTCTTTCCCGTAAAGTAAATGGCAAGCCACTTATCTATTTTGACAGCGGTGCTACTGCTCAAAAACCCAAACAGGTAATTGATGCCATTACAAAATATTATTCAGAACAAAATGCAAATATTCACAGAGGTGTTCACCGTTTGAGCCAGGATATTACCACTTTGTACGAAAACGCTCGGGTAACTGTTCAGAAACAGATTGGCGCAAAACATGCCCATGAAATAATTTTCACCAGTGGAACCACCGAAAGCATAAATTTAGTTGCCACTACCTTTGGCAAACTCCCCTCTCCTGGGGGAGAGGGGCTGGGGGTGAGGTCAGGAGACGAGATCATTGTTTCTGAAATGGAGCATCATAGCAACATTCTTCCCTGGCAGCAATTATGTGAGGAGAAAAATGCAGTGTTGAAAGTGATCCCCATAAATAAAAAGGGAGAATTAGTGCTTGACGAATTTAAAAAACTCCTTTCGGAAAAAACAAAATTGGTTGCCCTTACCCACGTTTCTAATACTCTTGGAACAATAAATCCCATTAAAGAAGTAATTCAAACTGTACGCGCGCATTCCCCTCTCCTGGGGGGAGGGGACAGGCGCGGGGTGCCTGTTTTAGTTGATGGCGCCCAAGCAATCCCTCACATGAGGGTAGATATGCAAGACCTAGATGCAGATTTTTATTGCTTCAGCGGACATAAAGTATACGGACCTACAGGAGTAGGCATTCTCTATGGAAAGGAAGAATGGCTTCGTAAACTTCCTAATTATCAGGTTGGGGGTGGAACTATTAAAACGGTTTCATTTTCAAAAACAGAGTACGCTGATATCCCCCTTCGCTTTGAAGCCGGCACTCCCCACATTGAAGGAGGAATTGGACTTGCTGCTGCTTTGGATTACGTAAACAATATTGGGCTGGAGAACATTGCTACATACGAACACGAATTGCTCCAATACGCCACCGAAAAATTATCCGCGATTATAGGGTTGAAAATCATTGGAACGGCAAAAGAAAAAGCAAGTGTGATTTCCTTTGTGCTGGATGGAATCCATTCTTATGATGTAGGTGTCATTTTGGATCAGCTGGGAATTGCTGTTCGCACCGGCCACCACTGCACACAGCCAATCATAGAATATTTTAAATGTACGGGAACTATAAGAGCATCACTTTCATTTTATAATACGAAAGAGGAAATTGATGAATTAGTGAAAGGAATATTGAAGGCAAAAGAAATGCTAAAATAAACGTCATTGCGAGCGAAGCGAAATAATCTCATGATACGATTGCTTCGGTCGTTCCTCCCTCACAATGACGAATATGAATATGACTATCAAAGAAACAGAACAAGAGATCATTGATGAATTCTCCCTATTTGATAACTGGATGGGAAAGTATGAGCACATTATCGAGATGGGAAAATCCTTGCCAATGATCGAGGAAAAATTTAAAACAGAAGACCGTTTGATAAAAGGTTGTCAGAGTAAAGTATGGATGCATTCAGAATTAAAAGAGGGAAAGATATATTTCAAAGCAGATAGCGATGCCATCATTACGAAAGGGCTTGTTGCTATGGTGATCCGGGTTTTAAACGAACATGCTCCCGATGAAGTATTGGATGCAAAAATGGATTTTGTAGAAAAAATAGGATTGAAAGAGCATCTCTCTCCTACTCGCGCAAATGGGTTGGTGAATATGATAAAACAAATGAAATTAGACGCACTGGCATATAAAGCAAAAGTATGAGCGCAATTATTACAACTCAAGACACAGAACTCGCACAGCGGGTGATCGACACAATAAAAACATGTTTCGATCCGGAAATTCCTGTTGACATTTGGGAATTAGGGCTGATCTATGAGATAAATCTGGATACTGAAAATAACCTGGAGGTGAAGATGACACTCACTTCTCCTTCTTGTCCGGTTGCAGAATCACTTCCTTTGGATGTGGAGAATAAATTGAAAGCGATGGATCGCATTAAATCTGCAAAAGTAGTATTGACATTTGAACCGCCCTGGACAAAAGAAATGATGAGTGATGTGGCGCAGGTGGAGTTGGGGTTTATGTAACCTCTCCCCCTCCCCTCTCCCTGAGGGAGAGGGGTGTCCGAAGGACGGGGTGAGGCAAAAAGTATCAAATGGAAAAAGAAATAATAAATAAAGTTGCAGAAAGCGGGTTACTGGAAATTAACCTGGAGGATTATTATCCAAAAGGTGAGCGCGTACTGCTTGATATAAAAGAACTTCTATTTCAAGGATTGATACTGAAAGAAAAAGATTTTCGGGAATTTGTGAAAAAGGAAGACTGGAGTAAATTCAAAGATAAATTTGTTGCAATTACTTGTTCTGCCGATGCAATTGTGCCAACTTGGGCGTATATGCTTTTGTCAACTTCGCTTCAGCCGTTTGCAAAATATGTTGTGTTTGGGGATCTGAAAACCTTGGAAACCGTTCTATTCACCCAGGCTCTCTCAAAAATAAACCCTGAAGATTTTCGTGATAAAAAAGCAGTCATCAAAGGCTGCGGAAACCTTCCTGTTCCTGAATCCGCTTATGTGGAACTTACCCGCATTCTTACGCCAGTTGCAGCAAGCATAATGTACGGGGAACCCTGCTCCACGGTACCCGTGATGAAGAGAAAATAATTAACCCAAATTTTTTCAGTTGAAAAATTTGCGCTATGCGAAGACGATCCAGGCTCTTACCTCCTGGATGTCTTGGTTAACCCGAACCAAATCATCCAGGCAGTAATCGCCTGAAGGATTTGCGTCCGCCCTTTGGGCAAAATTTGCAGGTTTGCTGCAAATTTGGGATTAAGGCGCTTTTAATCCCAAATAAACCAGAACTGAAGGAATAATAACAGTAACCATTATTACTATCGTTTTAATATCAAACTTGTTTTCCCCAAGTTTAGTTTCTCCACATTCACTACACGATGTTATGGTCTTTGCTTTCCCATCCAGGTCGTACGTAACAAAAAGATCCACCCACTTTCCGATAGATTTTTTACCATTAGTTTTCTTCATGTTTAATGGAAATGTTTTACGATCCGTAGTGCGGTATTTATAGATGTAAACCGTGCCGGAATCTGTTACTGATTTCAGATCATAAGGAGGAATTCCCAGTGTTTTAGAGACTTCCTCCTTAGTCATTCCAACTTTTAATTGTAGTACTTCTTCTACCCCGGTATATTTTGGCGAATGCACAATACAGGATCCAAGCATGCACGAAATCAGAATTATTAAAAAATATTTTATGTGTCTCATACAAAATTGTTTTTTGAAAGCCCCAGCCATTCCAGCGCGGAAGCATGGAGCAGTTTTTCTTTTATGTCACTACCAAGATCCATTTCACGAATTAATTTTCCCGGTTCATTCTCCCCCAGCGGAAAAGGGTAATCGCTGCCAAGTGCCACGCGATGTGCTCCTACAAGGTTTATAATATATTCAAGCATGGCGGTATCATGCGTAAGAGAATCCAACCAGAACTTTCCCAAATATTCTTTGGGGTTCTTTTTGTTATCAATAGCAACTAGGTCGGGACGGGAATCGAACCCGTGCTCAATTCTGCCAATGGTAGCGGGGAAAGAACCTCCTCCATGAGCAAAAGCAACTCTAAGCTTGGGCAAGCGCTCCAGTACTCCTCCAAATATCATAGAACATATTGCCAGGGACGTTTCGGCAGGCATCCCCACCAGCCAGGGCAGCCAGTATTTCTGCATTTTTTCCTGGCCCATCATTTCCCAGGGGTGAACAAATACAGACATATTCATTTCTGCACAAGCCTGAAAAACAGGAAATAATTCAGGAGCATCCAGGTTCCAGTCGTTAACATGTGAGCCTATTTGCACTCCGGTCAGTCCAATTTTTTTACAACGTTCCAGCTCTTTTATCGCAAGTTCGGGCGATTGCAAAGGAATTGTTCCCAGCCCGATAAATCGTTTGGGATATTTTTGAATTATTCCGGCAATATGATTATTCAGAAATTGTGAAACTTCCAAACCGTCTTTGGGCTTTGCCCAGTAGCAAAACATGACAGGGATAGTAGAAAGCACCTGTACGTCCACATGATGATGGTCGCATTCTTTCATGCGTTTTTCCGCACTCCAGCAGTTATCTTCGATCTCACGAAAAAATTTATCATCCACCATCATGCGTGCACAACAGGGTTTGCCTGCCCGTCCGGCAGGCGGGTGGTGATCCAGGTTTACAAATCCTCCATAGCCAAATTTCTTTTTGAAATCAGGAAGGTTTTCAGGAATAATATGTGTATGAATATCTATAGTAAACATAAAGCCAATAATTATCTACTAAAGTACTAATTGATACCAATCTACTAATGAATACATAGGCTGTTATTGGTACATTAGCACAGATTGGTACCTTAGTAGATCTAGGTATCAGATGTTAACTCTCCTTTGAAATATTCCACTATGGCTTCCTTCACCAACAATTCCTGCTGCATAGGTTTTAGGGGCGGAAGTTTTTCATTCAGGTTCCAATGCGGCCAACCCTGATCATCTCTTCCTGCAAATTCATAATAACCGAAGGACGTAAGCAGTGTACATACTGCAATGTGCATAAGCTCCAGCTTCTCATCTTTGGCAAATACTTTATATCCCTTCCCTAACTCCTGGACTCCGATCAAAAATAAAATCCCCTGCAGATCCAGATCCTGGTCGAACTGCAAAGAAAGCTTCTTGCATACGTCCTGCCAATTTTTTTCTAATTCCACATCCATGGGGACAAAGGTATAAAGGTATAAGGGATACAGGTATAGGGCTAAACCAGAAATTAAAAAATGATTGTGAACAAAAATCCTGTATACCTCTATACCCTATACCTCTATACCTCATCTTTGCCTTATGAATTATATCGATATTATTCTGGTCATTCCCCTTCTCTGGGGACTTTACAAAGGATTTACCAAGGGACTCATTATTGAAGCGGCATCTATTATTGCTTTAGGACTGGCAATATGGGGCGGTATAAAATTTTCGGATTTTCTTACCGGTTACATTAATCAGCATTTTAGCTGGGATACAAAATATTTGCCTGTTATTTCTTTCGCCATAATTTTTTTAGGAATCCTTACTGGGGTTTACGCAATTGCAAAACTTATTGAAAAACTAGTGAAAGCAGTATCGCTTGGGTTTATAAATAAACTGGCAGGCGGCATTTTCGGGATGCTGAAGTTCGGACTAATTATGAGCGTACTGATCTTTGTCTTGAATGCGATCGAGAAAAGTGTTAAACTCATGCCTCAAGAAACAAAACAAAAATCTTTGCTGTACGAACCGGTTGGAAAAATTGCTCCAATAATTATTCCGGGGTTAAGGGATAGTAAATTGGGAGAGATGATCCAGAAATAACGCTCTTTCCTGAGATTGCCACGTCCTGATCAAAGCATCAGGACTCGCAATTACGTTACTTCTCTATCGCCTCCACTCCAGGCAATGATCCGCTTTCAATATATTCCAGCAAGGCTCCTCCACCAGTAGAAACATAACTTACTTTATCTGCCAACTTGTATTTATTGATTGCTGCAACAGAATCTCCGCCACCAATCAAAGTAAATGCTCCCTTTCCTGTGGCTTCTGCTACAGCCAGTGCGGCTGCTTTTGTGCCATGCTCAAAGCTGCTCATCTCGAAAACGCCCATAGGGCCGTTCCATAAAACAGTTTTTGATTTTAAAATAACATCGTGATAGATTTTTTCTGTTTCAGGGCCTATGTCCAATCCCATCCATCCATCTGGAATTTTAGTGATATCACATGTTTGTTTTTTTGCATCGTTAGCAAAAGCATCTCCGGCAACGGTATCAACAGGAATATAAATATTCACTCCTTTTGCCTTTGCGTCTTTTAAAATTTTTAACGCAACATCCAGCTTATCCTCTTCTACCAATGAGCTGCCAATCTTTCCTCCCTGCGCTTTAATAAAAGTGTATGCCATTCCTCCGCCAATAATGAGGTTATCTATTTTGTCTAAAAGTTTGTCTATGATCAATATCTTTCCTGAAACTTTCGCACCGCCCATAATGGCAGTAAAAGGTTTTTCATTGCTGCTAAGAACTTTATTGATGCTGGCAAGCTCTCCTGCCATCACATAACCAAAGCACTTCTCTTTAGGGAAAAACTTTGCGATAATGGTAGTAGAAGCATGTGCGCGATGAGCGGTGCCGAAGGCATCATTTACATACACATCGCCTAATGAAGCAAGCTCTTGTGCAAATGAATCGGTTCCTGTTGTTTCTTGTTTATGAAAACGCAGATTCTCCAGCAAAAGTATTTCTCCGGCTTTTAATTCAGAAGCAAGTTTTTTTACAGCCTCTCCAACGCAATCCGAAGTAAATTTTACAGATTTTCCAAGAAGTTTTTCCAGAGTTGGCATTACATGTTTAAGAGAAAATTTTTCCTCGGGCCCGCTTTTAGGCCTTCCCAAATGTGACATAAGCACTATACTGCCTCCATCATTCAGAATTTTTTTGAGAGTAGGAATAGCAGCCCGAATACGGGTATCATCAGTCACAGTATATTTTTCATCCAGCGGCACATTAAAGTCAACACGGATTACCGCTCGTTTACCTTTAAAATTTATGTTGTCTACTGTCTTCATAGTACGGATAACTAATTTTTACGAATATTACGAATAAATTGCAGCACAAAAATAAAAGAATAAGAGGATTGAAGAAATGGCTTTATTCGTGCTAATTCGTGTAATTAGTGTCTATATTTGAGGATGCTTTTTAAGGATATTATAGGCCAGGAAGAAGTGAAAAAACGCCTCGTTCATTCTGTACAGGAGAACAGGGTAAGCCATGCCCAATTGTTCCTAGGATCCGAAGGCAATGGAGCTTTACCGCTGGCATTGGCTTACACTCAGTATATCCTTTGCAAAACACGAAGAGCAGGCGAAGCATGCGGCATGTGTGCGTCCTGCATAAAAAATAGCAAGCTGGTTCACCCGGATGTGCATTTTGTATACCCTATTGCCATAAAAAAAGGTGATGTTGAAAAAAGCACTGACGTAGCTGCTGAATGGCGCGAAGCTTTTTTAGAAAATCCCTATTTGAATTTATCTGATTGGTTTTCTCATCTGGATGCGGAGAATAAACAGCCCATTATTGGTGTGGAAGAAAGTGCCGAAATACTTCGCAAGCTATCTCTTACCACCTACGAGGGAGAATTCAAAATAATGATCATCTGGATGCCGGAAAAAATGCATGCTTCGGCTGCGAACAAGCTTTTAAAGATACTGGAAGAACCTCCAGACAAAACTTTATTCATCCTTGTTTCAGAGAACGAAGAGGCCTTATTGCGAACCATCTATTCTCGCACACAACTCATAAAAATTAATCGCATTCCAGATGAAGAAATTAAAAAAGCGCTGGTAGAAAAAAAAGGGCTTACTACCACAGATGCTGCTAAAATAGCGTACCTGGCAGACGGTAATTACAACACAGCATTAAAATTGATCCGGGACGGACAGGAAGAAAATCTGCATTTGAACAAATTCCGGGATTGGATGCGTCTATGCTTTAAAGTGGATGTTGTTTCTATACTTTCCTGGGTAGAAGAAATTGCGAATGCAAAAGTGGGGAGGGAAAATCAAAAGGCCTTTCTTTTATACGGAATGAATTTGATACGCGAATGCCTGGTGGGTATGTACGGAGATAAAAAATTGTTGCGCGTGGATGGAGAAGAGCTGGATTTTGTTCAAAAGCTTTCCACCCGTCTGGATGGGAATCTTTGCAGGCAATTATCAGATGAGCTCAACGAAGCAATCATTCATGTAGAGAGAAACGGAAGCGGAAAGTTAATTTTTACCGATCTGTCTTTAAAGTGTATGCGAATAGTGAAACAAAAGGCCCCACCCCTGCCCTCCCCAATGGGGAGGGAGTAATACTACAAGGTTGGGGCTTAAACATATGACAAAACACAAAATCATAGTAGGCATAACAGGCGCCAGTGGTTCCATCTATGCAAAAGTGCTGCTGGAGAAACTTGCCGCTTTAAAAGATCAGGTAGATTCTGTAGGAATTGTAATGAGCGACAATGCAAAGCAGGTTTGGGAAACTGAACTACCCACCTCTCCCCTGGCCCCTCTCCTCAAGAGAGGGGAAGAGGTACTTATGGTTTATGGGAAAAATGATTTTCACGCACCATTCGCTTCCGGTTCTGCAAATTTCAAAACAATGATCATTTGCCCCTGCTCTATGGGAACCATGGCGCGCATAGCAACCGGAGTTTCAAACGACCTGATCACCCGCGCTGCAGATGTAATTTTGAAAGAGAGAAGAAAATTAATTTTGATCCCGCGAGATACTCCGCTAAGTTTGATCCACATCAATAACATGAAAACGATCACCGAAGCAGGCGGAATTATTTGTCCGGCCTCTCCTTCGTTTTATTCCCAGCCAAAAACATTTGAGGAACTGGCTTCCACAGTGATTGACCGCGTGTTGGATTTGTGCGGATTGGATGTGAAGA
>Ga0163144_10012824_pt1 | contig 17555 bp, 18 predicted proteins | sample OliLak19BULKMAT1_FD_123175 | JGI IMG/M metagenome (GOLD analysis project Ga0163144, IMG submission 123175) | Freshwater microbial mat bacterial communities from Lake Vanda, McMurdo Dry Valleys, Antarctica - Oligotrophic Lake LV.19.BULKMAT1 | ecosystem: Environmental > Aquatic > Freshwater >...
GTATTTCTCGAGCCGAGGTCCGGAGGTGGCATTCATCGCCCCCGGCGTCGACGTGAAGTCCACCTATATGGACGGCGGCTACGACACGCTGTCGGGGACCTCGATGGCCACGCCGCACGTGGCCGGGCTCGCGGCGCTCTACGTCGCGACCCACAAGGGAGCGACTCCCGAGCAGGCGCGCGCGGCCCTTCAGGCCGCGTCGGTGAAGCTCGCGGGCGTGCCCGATATCGGCCAGGGCGCCGGGTTGCCCGACGCCGGCAAGCTCACGCAGTAAGAATAGGCGCCACCCTCGCGCGACGCTTCTGGAAGCGCCCCTTTCGCCGAACGGCGAAAGGGGCGCTATATTTTCTATGATCTTTTTCGCAATGGACAGGCTTCCCCGCGTCATCGTCTCCGCCTTTCTCGTGCTCGCCGCGTGCGCGGCCTCGTTCGCCGTCGCGCGGGGAGCCCATAAGCCCTTCTCGTCGGACGCTCCGGCCTACCGCAAGCTCGGCCCCGAGGACGCGAAGGTCGTCATCGTCGAGTTCTCCGACTTCCAGTGCCCGGCCTGCAAATACGCCGAGCCGCCGATGCGCGCCATCCTCAAGCTCTACGAAGGCAAGGTCAAGCTGATCTTCAAGCACTACCCCCTCGAGCGCATGCATCAATTCGCGCGAGCCGGCGCGGTCGCGGCCGAGTGCGCGGGCAAGCAGGGCAAGTTCTGGGAGTACCACCACGAGCTCTACGACCGCCAGGAAGAGTGGACGAACGACAAGGCCGAGGAAATGCTCGCTTCTTACGCGAAGACGCTCAAGCTCGACTCCGCCGCCTGGCTCGCCTGCCGCAAGGACCCGGCGGTGAACGAGGCCGTCAACGCCGACCAGAAGGACGGCAACAACGCCTGGGTCGGCTCGACGCCCACGTTCTTCATCAACGGCAAGCGCTACGTCGGCGCGATGCAGCTGGCCGAGCGCGGCGGGCCTTTCATCGAGAAGGAGCTCAAGAAATGAAGCTCAACGTTCCCGCCTCCGCCGGACTCGCGGCGCGCTTGATCGTGGGCTCCGTCCTCGTCTACGCCGGCGCCACGAAGGCCGCCGGCCCTTCCGAGGAGTTCGCGCTCGTGATCGGCGCCTACGACATCATGTCGAAGGAGATGGTCCAGACCGCGGCCGTCTTCCTGCCTTGGGTCGAATTGCTGATCGGCTGGTCCTTGATCCTGGGCTTCCGGCTGCGCGAGAGCGCGATCGCGGCGGGCGCGCTGTTCGCGGCCTTCCTCTTCGCGCTCATCACGGTCAAGGCGAAGGGCATCCAGCTCCCGAACTGCGGATGCTTCGGCGACGCGATCCATTTCACGCCGCTCCAGGCGACGCTCTTCGATACCGCGCTCGCGGCCCTGTGCTTCGCCGCCTGGAAGGCGGCGCCCGGCCTCAGCCTGGACAGCTGGACGGAAGGCGGTTATACTGCGCGGACCAATGGCAAACGATAAGAAGCGCGTCCTGGCCGTCGACGACGACGCTTCCGTTTGCGAGTTCTACGACCACGCGCTGCGCCTGAGCGGCTACGACGTCGAGTGCGCCCCCAGCGCCGCCAAGGCGCGCGACGCCCTCGCCCGCCGCCGTCCGGACATCATCCTGATGGACATCATGATGCCCGACCAGGACGGCATCAGCTTCACGCGCGAGCTGCGCGCCGACGCGAAGACGTCCGACATCCCCATCATCGTGATCTCGGGCCTCGCCGACGCGGGCACCCTCAACGACGCGCTCCTGTTCGGCGCGGTCGACTACATGGTCAAGCCCATCGAGCTCGACGCGCTGAAGGGCAAGATCGAGCGCACCTTCGCGGCCCTCGAGCGCCGCAAAAAAGCTTCGTAAGAGTCGTCATTACGCCTGGGTCCTTAGACCCCCCCGACGAAGGGACCTAGGCCCCTGTCGACCGAAGGCGGCGGCTGTTATAGTCTCGTCATGCCCCTCATCACCCAGCGAGCCCACGGGCCGCTGATCGCGCTTTCCACGGACTTCATCCGCGTCAAGGAGTACTTCGAGGCCATCGTGGCCTCCTCCGGCGACCTCATCTGCACCACGGACGTCACGGGACGGGTGATCTATTTCTCGCCGGGCGCCGAGGCCATGCTCGGCATGACCGCGGAGAAGGTCTCCGGCCGCCCCGCCCACGACTTCTACGTCGACGGCCGGACCGAGGCCGAGAACCTGATGAAGCTGCTGCGCGCGAGCCCGGACGGGCGCGTGCACAACCACCAGACCAAGATGAAAGCCTCGGGCGGACGGGTGCTCCACGTCAGCCTGTCGATCTCCTTCCTGAAGGACGCGCGCGGACGCGTGATCGGCACCCTCGGCATCGCGAAGGACATCAGCGACCGCGTGGAGCTCGAGCGGCGCCTGCGCGAGATGACTCGAACGGACGATTTGACCGGGCTCTATAACCAGCGCCATTTTCACGACCGCCTGCGCGAGGAGGCCGCCCGCTCGCGCCGCCAGGGAGATCCCCTCTCGATGATCGTGTTCGACCTCGACGGCTTCAAGCAGGTCAACGACAGGCGCGGCCATCTCGAGGGCGACCGCATCCTGCAGGCCTTCGCGGGCGCCGTCGGCGACAGCGTGCGGCGCGAGGTGGACCTCTGCTTCCGGTACGGCGGCGACGAGTTCGTCTGCCTGCTGCCCGGCACGACCGCCGCGCGCGGCGGCACCGTCGCGCGCCGCATCGTGAAGGCGGCCGAGCCCCTTTCGAAGGAAGGCGTGACCGCGAGCTGGGGCGTGGCGCAACTGCCCAAGTCGGGCGACGCCTCCGAGTTCGTGCGCGCGGCCGATTCCGCCATGTTCGCGATGAAGTCCGGCAAGAAGGGCGTGCGCCGCCGCGGCACCGACCTCGCGCGCGCCTACCCCAAAGCGCCCCGTTCCGACGTGAAACCGTAACAAGGCGGGGCTAACCTACGCTCATGATCCTTCCGCTGCTTCTCCTCGCGACCGGCGCCGCTTTCGCGGCTCCCGCTCCGCCCGCGAAGCCCTCCTCACCCGAGGAAACGCTGGCCGTCATGCTGTCGAAGCTGCGCCAGGAGCACGCCGTCGAGATGCGCAAGGGCGTGCTCGGCGGGGCGGAGGAGCTGCGCGACGCCGTCGCGGCCGACGCCGGGCCGGGACGGAAGAAGCTCGCCGACCGCCTGCCGGGCATGTCCCCGGAGCCCTACAACCTTTGCCGCACCCTGGCCGCCTGCAAGGAAGCGCCCATCTCGCTGCACGTGCAGGAAACCGCGCTGGCCGACGACGCCTTTCTGGCGCTGGCGAGGCCCTGGATCAAGCTTCAGGAGGCGCGCGGCAAGACCGTCAAGGTGACGGTCGACCCGGGCACCGGAGTCCGCCTCGAGCTCGAGGATATGCCGCGCTGGCCGGTCGTGACGCTCGCGGCGGTCCCGGCGCCGACGGGCGGGCTCGACGTCGAGGTCGAGGACGGCGCGGACGCTGCGGCCGCGTACGCGGCCGAACGCGGCGCGCATTTCGCCAAGAAGCAGCCCTAGCTCCTCCTAGGCCTTTTTCCTCCGGATAATTTCCCTTAGGTCCCTCCCTCAGACGCCGTCATTCCGCGTAGAATGCCGGCGTGAATAAAATCCTCCTTCTCGCCGTTCTACTCGCCTGGCCCGCCTCCGCGCGCGCCCTCGCCTACACCCGGCACGTCCTGCCCAACGGCCTCGTCGTCCTCCTTTATAAGGACGACTCCGCGCCGCTCGTGGCGGTGAACATCTGGTACAAGGTCGGCTCGAAGAACGAGGAAACGGGCCGGACGGGCTTCGCGCACCTGTTCGAGCACTATATGTTCGAGTGCTCCAAGCACACCACCCAGGGCGAGTACTTCGACGCGGTGTTCAAGCGCCTTGGCGGGCTCGCGAACGCGTTCACGACGCACGACAAGACGAACTACTACTCGGTCGTCCCGTCCGGCGGACTCGACGAGATGCTGCGCCTCGAGTCGGACCGCATGGGCTTCCTGCAGGCGTGCCTGAACCAGGCGTCGCTCGACAAGCAGCGCGGCATCGTGCAGAACGAGAAGCGCGAGCGCGCGGGAGCGCCGTACGCCTCGGCCGCCGACGAGCTGCTGAGCCAGACGTTCCCCGCGCCCCACCCCTACAACTGGTCCGTCATCGGCTCGATGCAGGACCTCGAGGCCGCGTCGCTCCAGGACGTCGCCAAGTTCCACGGGACGTACTACCTGCCCAACAACGCGGTCGTGGCGATCGCCGGGAACATCGACGAGGCCAAGACCCTCGAGCGCGTGCGGTTCTGGTTCGAAGGGATCCCCTCGGGCGCGGCACCGCCCGCTCCGAACCCGCCCGCCGTCACGGACCTCGGCGGCCGCCGCGAGAAGACGGTGACCGATCCCAAGGCCCCGATGCCGATGCTCGTCGTCGGCTTCCCGATCCCCGGGCGCGGCAAGCCCGGCTCGGACGAGGCCTCGGCGCTCGCCTCCATCCTCGCCGACGGCCGCGGCGCGCGCCTCGCGAAGGCCCTCAAGGAAGGCGCCCGGCCTCTCGCCGTCGAGGTCGAGGGCGGGATCTACGGGCTCGACGAGACGAGCGTGTTCCTGATCCAGGCCATTCCGGCGCCCGGCACGACGATGGCCGAGCTCGAGGCCGCGATTTTTGGCGAAATCGCCAAAATTTCCCAAAATGGCCCCGACGCGCGCGAGCTCAACCGCATCAAGGCCAAGATGCGCACCGCGGTATTCGACGCGCTGCAGAACGTCGAGGGCGTCGCGCAGAGCCTCGCCGAGGGCGAGGCCCTCGCCGGCGATCCCGACGCCTTCATCGGCGGCGAGGCCCGGCGCATCGAGGCCATCGACCCGAACGCGATCAAGGCGGCCGCCGCCCGCCTGACGCCCGCCAACTCGTCCATCGTCAAAATCGCCCCCGCCGCCGTGAGGAAGCCGTGATGAAATATCTCTTTGCCGTTCTGCTCGTTCCCGCCTCGTCGTTCGCGCAGGTCGCTCCGCTCCCGCTCGCGACCGAGGCCGACCGCTCCGTTCCCGCCGCGATCGGCGCCGCCGTCTCGTCGTCCATCGCGCCCGCGGCGAAAGCCGTCCTGGCCAACGGGCTCGGACTGTCCCTGATCGAGTCGCACCGGCTTCCGCTCGTCGCGGTCACGCTCGTGATCCCGCGCGCGGGCTCCGACGCCGACCCTGTCGGCCAGGACGGCCTGGCGTCCTTCGTCGCCGCGATGGCCAAGGAGGGCATCTCCGGCCTTCCGACCGCCGCCGCGCTCGCCGACGCGATCGACGACATCGGCGCGTCCATCTCGATCTCCGCCGGCTCGGACGCGACGACGGTCTCCGTGCTCGTCCTGAAGGAGAACCTCGCCCGCGCCTTGGATCTGGTCGGCAAGATCGTCAGCGAGCCCGTAAGCCTGTCGGCCTCCCTCGAGAGCGCCGCGGCGCTCGAGCGCATGCGCCAGCGCACGCTCTCCGGTCTCGAGATGGAGAAGGGCGACCCCGAGTCGCTCGCGAGCAAGCGCCTCGCGGCCGGCCTGTTCGGCGACGCGCCGCGCGGCCGCTCCGCGACCGAGGCGACGATCAACGCGATCACGCCGGCCGCGATCGCCGCGCGCCACCGCGAGTCGATGGTCCCGAACGGCGCGGTGCTCTCCGTCGCGGGCGACGTGACGCTCGAGGAGCTCAAGACGCTCTCCGCCGCGAGCTTCGGCGCGTGGAACGCCGCAGCACGGCCCGCCGTCGCGGCGCCCGCCGCGGTCGCCGCCGGACCGGTTCAAGCCGTCCCCGCCGCGTCCGGCCTCATCATAGAGCTCGTCGACCTTCCCGGAGAGCAGGCCGAGATGATGCTCGGAGTCCGCTCCATCTCGCGCCTCGATCCCGCGTACGACGCCCTGTCCCTGGCGATCAGCGTGCTCGGCGGCCCGCTCGTCGGGCGCCTCGAGCTGAACATCCGCGAGACGCACCACTGGGCCTACGGCGCGCGCGCGTCGATGGGCGCGTGGAAGGACGGCGGCATGATCGAGATCGAGACCAAGGTCCAGGCCGACAAGACCGGCGAGGCGCTGCGCGAGATCCTCGGCGAGATCGAGCGGATGCGCTCGACGCCCGTGCCCGCCGTCGAGCTCGCCGCGGCCAAGACCTCGCTGAAGGGCCTCTACCTGCAGCGCAACCGCACGGTGCAGAGCCTCTCCGCCCGCCAGGCGGCCATCGAGTCGATGGGGCTGCCGGCCTCGACGCTCAACGACTATCCCGCGCGCATCGACGCGGTGACCGCCGCCCAGATCCAGGCCGCCGCCCGGGCCAACCTCGGCCAGGCGGGCCTCAAGATCGTGATCGTCGGCGACGCCGCCCTTCTGGCGCCGCAGCTCGCGCCCTACGGCACGGTCAAGATCTTCGAGGCCGACGGCAAGCCTCGCGCTTAGTGATCGACGAGGACGAGTTCCGCGCGGACGACGGGTATATCCATTACCCCTACGAGGACTCGAAGTTCCGGCACGATAAGGCGACCGGTAAGCTGTACAAGCGCTTCTACGGCCATCCCGAACAGGAGATCGCGCCGACCTCGGCCGGCTACCGCGCCGCCCTGTCGACGGGCAGGCTCATCTCGCGGCAAGAGTACCTCGACGAAGCCGGGGCCACCGAGCCGGTGTTCACGGTCGTCGTTGACGCGACAGCCGAGCCGTCCGCCGCCGCGAAGGAGCTTTTGGATAAATCGCCGCAAGAGCTCGAGTCGGAGCTCCTGCGGCTCGCGTCGAATTCCCGCATGCCTCCTTCGTGCGTCCGCAAGCTGCTCGAGAACGCCGATCGCGCGTTCTTGATCCACGCGATCGCCGCCTTTAGAAAGCCCGGGATGCAGCTGCGCCCTGCAGAGGACCTGCCGGCGGCGGATCTGACCAAGCTCGCGCTGGCGGTGCCGCTGAAGGACGGCGCTCCGGCGGCACAGAGGCGTCCAGAGGCGGTGGACGAGCTGCTCAAGGCCTGCGAGCGGGAGACGATCAAGCCCGAGGATCGCGGCTTCCATCTCCGCTTGGCGCTGGCGGCGTTCATCCGGGAAAACACGATCGACCCGAGAATTTTGGGGCGCCCGATGAGCCTCGCGTTCCATCTGGGGGACGTCTATATCGACTTTCCCTTCGAGGACGCCAAATTTCGATATGAGAAGGCAAGCGGGAAGGTGTACGCGCGCTTCACCGGCCGTCCCGAAAACGGGATCGAATCGAGCTCGAATCTCTACCATGACGCGATCTCGGCGGGCAAGCTAATCACACGGGAAGCCTACTTCCGCGACTGACTCTTCCCGGGAAGAGTCGCGAAAAGCGATTTCCCTTCAAAGGCGGGAAACGCTATCATCGGCGCATGGCCCGCGTCCTCATCATCGACGACGACTTCGAGATCGTCTCCATCCTGACGGAGATCCTCAAGATCGAGAACCATGAGATCTTCTCGGCGAACGAGCCCGTCGAGGGCATGCAGCAGGCGCGCAAGGTCAAGCCGGACCTGATCATCCTCGACTATCACATGCCCGGCAACACGGGCTCCCATCTGTTCGAGTCGCTGCGCCGCAACAACGCGACCAAGCTGACCCCGATCCTCTTCATGAGCGGCGAGGCCGACCCCGCGCAGATCATGAGCGAGGTCTCGGACTCGGGCGGCGCGCGCTTCCTGCCGAAGCCCGTCAAGCTCGAGGAATTCCGCCGCACGATCCGCGAGATGCTCGCGGGACCCAAGGAGGCCTGACATGGGCAAGCTCGTCCTCGTCCGCCACGGACAATCGCAGTGGAACCTCGAGAACCGCTTCACGGGCTGGGTGGACGTTCCGATAACCCCGCTCGGGGAGCAGGAAGCCCATCGCGCCGGCAAGGAGCTCCGAGGCGTCAAGTTCGACCTCGCGTTCGTCTCCGATCTCAAGCGCGCGAACCAGACCCTGCAGGTGATGCTGGGCGAGCTCGAGCAGACGGACCTGCCCGTCGAGAAGGACGCCGCGCTCAACGAGCGGCACTACGGCGATCTCCAGGGCCTCGACAAGGCGGAGACGGCGAAGAAGTACGGCGACGCGCAGGTGCACATCTGGCGGCGCTCGTTCGACATCAAGCCGCCGAACGGCGAGAGCCTCAAGGACACCGCGGACCGGACCCTGCCGTATTTCCGCGAGAAGATCCTTCCCAAGGCCGCGGCCTCGAAGAACGTCCTCGTGTCGGCGCACGGCAACTCGCTGCGCGCGATCATCATGGACCTCGAGAAGCTGACGCCCGAACAGATCATGAAGGTCGAGATCGGCACCTGCCGCCCGATCTCTTACGACATCGGGCCCAACGGCGAGGTCCTGAAGAAGACGGTCTCGACCGCGTCGTGATCGGTTTTTGTATGATTACGCCATGAAGAAAATCATTTTCACGATGCTCGCCGCCGCCCTGATCTCCGCCTGCACGCCCGCGATCAAGAAGGACGCGGCCGGCAAGAACGGCAAGAAAGGCGCGGCCGGGACCGACGCCGCGGAAGCGGCGCCCCTCGCTCCGGGCGCCGAGGTCACCGAGGCCAGCCTTCGCGGCTCCGGCTTCGAGGCCGACGAGGACATCAAGCCCGTCCGCTTCGACTACGACAGCGCGCAGCTCTCCGGCGAGGCGCTCGACGTCCTCAAGGCGAACGCCGCGGTCTTGAAGTCCCGCAAAGGCTCCGAGTTCCTCGTCGCGGGGCACTGCGACGACCGCGGCACGATCGCCTACAACCTCGCGCTCGGCCAGAAGCGCGCGAAGGAAGTCCGCGACTACTACATCCGCCTGGGCGTGGACGGCCGCAAGGTCGCGACGATCTCCTACGGCAAGGAGCAGGGCTCGTGCGCCGAGCAGTCAGAGGAGTGCTGGTCGAAGAACCGCCGCGCCGTCACCGGCGTGCGCGCCAAGTCCGGCACGGTCGCGAAATGAGGACGGCGGCGGCCCTCGCCGGGGCCGCTCTGATGCTGTCGTCGTGCGTCGCCACGCAGAAGGACGTCCTCGACCTCTCGCAGCAGTCCGACGAGGTGAAGACCCAGATCGAGGAGCTCAAGAAGACCGTCGGCTCGCTTCAGGCCAACCAGGCCGACCTGTCCGTCTCGATCAAGCAGCTGCGCGAGGAGCTCACCGCCTACACGGAGACCGTGAAGGCCTCGCAGGGCGACATGACCAAGCTTTCGACGAAGCTCGACGAGCTCGGGTCTCAGCTCTCGGGCAAGGTCGCCGCGCTGGGGCAGAGTATTATGAAAGTGCAGACCGAAGGTCTGCAGGAGCAGAAGGCGGCGCTCGCCGAGGCGAAGCGCGAGACCGCGACCGATGTGTTCTACGGCGCCGAGAAGCGCCTGCAGGCTCGGGACCACGCGCAGGCCGCGAAGGGATTCGAGGCCTACCTGCGGGATTTTCCGAAAGGAGACCTCGTCGACGTCGCCTCCTATGACCTCGGCCTCGCCTACTTCGGGCTCCGGCAGTGGGAGAAGGCCGGACGGCAGTTCGCGATCGTGCTGGAGAAATATCCCAAGAGCGGCCAGACGCCGGGCGCGCGGCTGCACTACGCGCTCTCACTCATCAATCTGAAAAAAGGCGGCGACGAAGCCCGCGCGTATCTCGAGTCCGTGCAGCAGGACTTCCCGAAGAGCGCCGAGGCGAAGGAAGCCGCCGCCGCCCTGAAGCGCCTGTCGAAGCACGCCAAATGATCCGCTTCGCCCTCCTCGCCGCGCTCGCGTCGCTCGCCCCCTCGTACGCGGCGGCTCAAACCGAGGTCAAGCTCGCGCTGTCGGGCGCCGCGGGCCAGCCGAACCCGGGGCTGGCGCTGCCGCCGTTCGAGGCCCAGGATCCGAGGATCGGAGCCGACGCGCTGCTCGCGAAGGACCTGCGAGACATCGTCCGCCAGGACCTGATGCTCTCGCGCCGCTTCGACGTGTCCGACGAGGACAACGCGTCGGAGCCCGTGAAGGGCGCGACGTGGCGCTTGAACGCCAAGGTCTCGAAGTCCGCCGACAAGGTCATGGCCGTCGTGAAGCTCGCGAACGCCGCCGGCGGCGAAGCCGTATTCGAGCGCACCTACAAGATGGACGCCGCGTGGACGCGCGCGATGGCGCATAGGATCGCGGACGACATCGTGAAGGCCGCGACGGGCCGCGACGGGATCGCGCGCACGCGCATCGCGTTCGCGAATAACCGCACGGGCCACAAGGAAATCTGGGTGATGGATTACGACGGCGACGCGGTCAAGCGCTTGACCGACAACAAGTCCATCTCCCTGCTGCCGCGCTTCTCGCCGGACGGCCGCACGCTCGGCTACACGAGCTACAAGGACGGCAACCCCGACCTCTGGTTCCTCGATCTCGAGACGGGCCGGTCGAGGATCTTCTCGAGCGAGCAGGGGCTCAACATCGCGGGCGGCTTTTCGCCCGACGGCTCGAAGATCCTGATGACGCTCTCGCGAGGCAAGAGCCCGAACCTCTTTCTGAAGGAGGTCGCGGGCGGCTCCGCGGGGCCGGCCGAGCGCCTGACCTCTCATTTCGGCGCCGACAGCACCCCGACGTTCTCCCCCGACGCGCGGCAGGTCGCGTTCGTGTCGGACCGCTCGGGGAATCCGCAGATCCACGTCCTGGATATCCCGACGAAGAAGATCACGCGCCTGACGACCTTGAACTGGTGCGACGCCCCCGCCTGGTCGCCCACGGGCGAGTGGATCGCGTTCGCGGGACGCGCCCACAATAAGGACAAGATGGATATCTTTCTCGTGGACATCACGGGCGGCCAGCTCCGCCAGCTCACGCACGGCGAAGGCTCGAACGAGGACCCCGCGTGGTCGCCCGACGGCCGCTTCCTCGCGTTCTCGTCCACGCGCGGCAAGCGCTCCCAGATCTGGGTGATGGACTCGGACGGCTCGGCCCCGCGGCTCATGGCCGAGGTCCCGGGGTCCAGCGTCACGCCGCACTGGTCCCCCGTCGGACGTTAGAGCGATGCCGCGGCGTTGGATCCCCGCCGCGGTCTTCGCGCTGACCGCGATCTGCTTTCTGGGCGCCTTGCGCGCCGAGTTCGTCTGGGACGATTGGCAGTACCTCGCCGGCACGATGGGCTTCAGGGGATTCGGGCTGAATCGCCTCGCGTGGATGTTCACGACCTCGCACATGGGCAACTGGTCGCCCTTGGGATGGCTGTCTTACGCCGTCGACTACGAGCTCTGGGGCCTCGAGCCTTTCGGCTTTCATCTGACGAGCCTGCTCCTCCACGCTCTTAATGCCTTGCTCCTCTACCGCTTGGCGGCGCTCCTGCTGCGCGAGATCTTTCCGGGCGCCAAGGAGCGTTCGATGCTCCTGGGCGCGGCCTTCGCCGCGCTCGCGTTCGCCCTGCATCCGCTGCGCGTCGAATCGGCGGCCTGGGCCAGCGAGCGGCGCGACGTGCTGTCCGGATTCTTCTTTCTCTCTTCGCTGATCCTCTACGTCAACAGCGCGGCCGGCCGCCGCTTCGGAGCGCCGCGTCCCTGGCCGTACGCCGGCTCGATCGCCTGCTTTCTGCTCGCGGCGCTCTCGAAGGCGACCGTCGTGCCGCTGCCCGCCGTGCTCGTCCTTCTCGATCTCTACCCGCTGCGCCGAAAAGGCGCGCCGGCGTCGACGGCCGCGGAGAAGACGCCCTACGTCCTGATCGCGGCGGCGGCGGCGGCCGCGGCGATCTGGGCCCAGACCGTCACGGGCAACCTCACTGGGCTCGCCGCGCACGGCTGGGCCGACCGCGCCGCGCAGGCCGCGCATGGATTGGGGTTCTATCTCGCGAAGACCGTCGTGCCTTCCGGGCTGAGCGCGCTGTATCCGTTGTCGGAGCGGCCGTCCGTCGCGGCGGGCGTGCTCGTCCTGTGCGCGGCGGCCTTCGCGCTTCGGCGGGCCGGCGTCGCGGGCGCTGCCGCCGCGGCGCTATGGGGCTATTATGCGGTGATGCTCCTTCCCGTGCTTGGACTGCTGCAGAACGGCCCGCAGCTCGTCGCGCTGCGCTACTCCTACCTTCCGTGCCTGGGCTGGGCGCTGCTCGGCGGCTGCGCGCTCACGGCCGCGCGCGCGCCGTGGGCGAGGGCGGCGCTCCTGCTGTGGCTGGCCGCGATGCCCGTCCTGACGCAGGCGCAGCTGGCCGTCTGGCGGGACGACGCCTCTCTCTGGGAAGAGGTGCGCGCGCGGTTCCCGCGCTCGCGGGAGGCCGCCGTCAACCTGGCGCGCGCCCAAATCCGGCGCCGCGAGTTCGCCGCGGCCGAGGCGTCCGCGCGCGCCGCGCTTGACGAGGCGCCCGGCGACCGCCTGGCCCTGCTCTTTCTGGGCAACGCTCTGATGGGACAGGGCCGCCTGGACGAGGCGCGCGCGCCTCTGAATATAATCCTGCGGGCCGGCGATTGGGCGCACGCGCGCGGGCTGCTCGGGACGATCGCGCTGTCCGCCGGGGACCTCGACGACGCCCTCGCGCAGTTCCTGCGCGCCGCCGAGCTCGCTCCGGAATCCGCGGAAGCTCAGGCGAACGCGGGGGCCATGCTCGCGCGCCGCGGGAAGGCGCGCGAGGCTCTTCCCTATTTCGAGCGCGCCGCGAAGCTCGACGACGCGAACCCGGCCTACCGGGCGCAGATCGAGCAGGCCCGCGCGGACGCGGCGCGCTGAAGCTCGAACAAGCTCCGGTCGGGCTTGAGGCCGGGCGCGCGGCGCTTCAACAACATCAGATTCCGGTGCTGCGCGAGCTGGTTCCAGCGGTACGGTCCGACGCTCAAGCGCTTCGCCGTCTCGAAATGGAAATAGGCTTCGTTGTGGCGCCCGGCGCGCGCGAGCGCGCTGCCCAGGCTTCCGTGCGCCAGGGGGTTCTCCTCGTCGAGGACCACCGCCCGAGTCCACAGGAGCAGGTCGTCGCCCCACATCGGAACGAGGCCGCGGGACAGCCCGCCCCACGCCAGCGCCAACGCCAGCACCGCGGCCGCCGCCGCCCGCGCGCCGGCGCGGCGGGCCAGCGGTTCGAGCGCCGCCGCGCCCGCGACGAACAGGCCCATCGTCGAGAGATAAGCGTAGTGCGGAAAGGCCAGGGTCAGCCCGAACTTCGCGTTCAGCAGCGGAGGCAGCAGGCCCGCGGCGAGGCACGCCATGGCCGCCGGCGCGGCGGGCAGGCGCCGGCGCCCGGCCGCGAGCAGGGCCGCGACGGCGGCGACCAGCGCGACGGCGGCGGCGGTCCCGAGCCCGGTCCCCAGATCGTATGACTGCAGCATTCCCGAAGGCCACGCCGCGAGCCGGAGAAAGAGCAGCAGCCCTCGCGCGATCGTCCCGGGCGCTATCGAAGGCTCGAACTGCGACGAGCCCTTCGCGAGCGTGTTCGCGAATAGAATCCCGACCGCGACGAGCGCGAACGCCAATTTCTCGATCCAGACGCGCCGGCTGGGCAGCCGCTTCAGCGGATAATAGTCGAGGGCGACGAGCACGAGCGGAAGCCCCGCGCCCTTCCAGCGGCAGAGGCCCGAGAGCGCGAACAGGCCGAGAGCGGCGGGCAGGCGGTACGCGGTCTCGCGGCCCAGATAGACGAGCAGCGCTCCAAGGACGAAAGCCGTCGCCAGCTGATCGGGAAGCTCCGTCGCCCAGCCCGCCGTCGCGGCCTGAAGCGGGTGCACGGCCCACAGCAGCGCCGCCGCGAAGGCGAGCGCGAGCGGCCGGCGGCTCCCGGCGCGCGCGAAGAGGCGCCGCGCGCCCTCCAGGAGCAGCACGGCGCAGAGGATGTGCAGCGCGACGCAGGCCGCGTGAAAATAAAAGGGATTGGGACCCCATGCCGCGTAGATCAGCGCGTAAGCGAGCCAGCCGAGCGGCTGATAGGTGGAGCGGTAGAGCGAGGTCGCCATCCAGAGCAGCCGCTCCGCGTCCAGGCCGCGGAGCGCCGCGTTCTCCAAGATGAGCGGAAAGTCGTCCCAGACGAAGCCGCCGCCGAACGCGGGCCAGTACACAACGAGGCAGGCCGCGGCGAGAGCCGCCGCGGCGAGGCCTCGGCGCAAGCTCAGCGCGTCGAGGGAAGGATCAAGGTGAACCTCGCCCCGCTTCCCTCGCCCGCGCTGACCGCCTCGACCGTGCCTCCGTGCTTTTGCGCGATGCGCAGCGCCGCGGACAGGCCCAGGCCCGAGCCGTCCTTCTTCGTCGTGAAGAACGGCTGGAAGATCCGCTCGAGATCCGCGCGCGCGACGCCCGCTCCGTCGTCGCTCACGCTGAGCCGGTGCGCGCCGCCGAAGGTCTCCGCGGCGAGGCGGATGCGCCCGCCCGCGGGGGCGGCCTCGACCGCGTTCTGCAGCAGGGCATACAGCGCTTCCTGAAGGAGCGACTCGTCGCCCTGCATCTTCATCGGCTTGCCGAGGCCCGAGGATTCGAGGCTCAGCTTGCGGTCCGCCGCCTGCGGCTTGATGAGCTTCAGCGCGCGCTCGATCGGCACGCGCAGGTCGACGTTCTCGGTGTCCATCTCCTCGATGCGTCCGAGATCGAGCAGGTTCTTGAGGATCTCCTTGCAGCGCTGCACCTCCTCGCCGATCTGGCGCAGCTCCTTCAGGGTCTTCGCGTCCTTCGCGTGCCGGTGCGCCGCCACTTCGGCGTTGACGGCGATCGTCGTCAGAGGCCCTTTGATGCGGTGCGCGACCTCGGCCGCGACGCGCCCGAGCGTAGCGAGGCGCTCGACCTGGATCAGGCGCTCGTCGTAGCGCCGCTTATCCTCGTCCTGGGCCGCCTTCGAGTCGCGCGCGAGGATCGCGAGCAGCGCGGCGGACACGACGAGGAACAGGAAGCGGAGCCAGAAAACCGGGCTTTCCGGGATCCACGCGCCCGGCCGCCACCAGGCGATGAAGTAGAGGGCTATGGTCACGCAGGCCACGACGAGGCTCTGCCGGGCGCTGCGCGTGAGCGCTGATCCGAAAACGATCAGGGTATAGATTAGAAACAGCTCCGTCCTCGGCTGAATCCAGCTCAGGATCACGCTCGCGAGGACGGCGTCGGACAGGAACAGCCCCGCCTGGAACCACCCGCGCTCGAGCGCCGCTTCCGGCGCGATGCGGATCAACGTCATCGACGCCCCGAGGAACACGAGAAGCACGTAAAGCCGGACGACCCAGCCCTCTTGTCCCGTTCCTTGATAAAGGAAGAGCAGGAGGATAACCGCCATGAGCAGGCCCTGGAACGCGAAGTAGACGGCTCGCCGCTTAGGGGGCAAGGCGGTAGCCTACTTTTGGAACGGTCTGCAGCAGCGAGGCGCGTTTGCCGAGCTTCTTGCGCAGGTTCTTGATGTGCGTGTCGAGGCTTCGGGTTTCCGCGCCGCCCCCGTACGAGGACGTGTTCTCGATCAGGAACTGCCGGGTCAGGGCCTTGCCCGCGTGGCTGAGCAGCAGGAAGAGCACCTCGAACTCGCGCGCCTGGAGCTTGAGCGGCTTGCCGTCGAGGGCCGCGCGGCGCGTCTCCGTGTCCATGCTGAGGCCGCCCGCCTCGGCCGCGCGCCCGGCGCCGGGACCGGGCCCCGCGCGCCGCAGGACGGCCTGCACGCGCGCGAGGAGCTCCATCGCGCCGAACGGCTTGACGACGTAATCGTCGGCGCCGAGGTTGAGCGCGAGCACCTTGTCGCCCTCGCTCGACATGCCCGTCAGCATGATCACGGGGATCGCGCTCGTCGCGGCGTTGGCCTTGAGGGCCTTGAGCACGACGCGCCCGTCGCCGCCCGGCATGCGCACGTCGAGGAGGATCAGATCGGGCTTGGAGGCGATCGCCTCGCCGAGCGCCTTCGCGGGCTCGGAGACCGAGCGCGACGTGTAGCCGGAGCCCATGGACAAGGTCTTCTCGATGGCTTCGACGATCTTCGGGTCATCCTCGATGATGAGCACGCGGGGCATGGCTAAATCATACCCACTAAAGCTTCAGGACGGAAGTGCCTTCGGCGGCGTTCCGGTAGACTTCCGCGGCGCCGGGGCTTCGGGCCGCGGCCTTCGCGGCCGGCGAGGCCGAGGCGTCGAGCAGGATGTAGCCGACGCCGTAATGCCTCGCCTCCGCGAGCCAATCGGCGGGCGCCCCGGCGAACATCGGAAGGGCCTCGCGTTCGGCGAGGAGCATCACGGCGCCCTCGTGCGTGGACTGCAGGCGCGCGGACGCGGGGGTGTTCTCCCGGATCCACGCCATCGTGTCCGGGCTCCATGCCGCCTCGGCCTTGCGCCCCGCGAGCAGCGACACGTCGAGCCGGAGCGCGGCCGCGGCGGCGAGCGCGACGAACCCGAGCGCCGCTCGCCGGCGTTTTCCCGCGAGGTCCTCGAGCCCTTTCAGCAGGAGGATCCAGCAGAGCGGAAGGATCGGCAGAAGATAGCGGACCACTTCGATCCTCCATGCCATCTGCAGGATGATCATGCACGCCAGATAGACGGCCGGCGCCGCGGCGCCCAGGTCCCGCTTCACCGCTCGCACGGCGCCGTAGGCGATCAGCGCGCCGGCCGCCGCGGCCGCGGCGAGAAGGAGCTCGAAGGGAAGGCCGACCAGGCCGAGGAGGCCTTGGCCGAAATCGGTCGCGGCGACGCGCGCGCAGTGAACGAGAAAGCCGGGCTCGGACCACATCGAAGACCAGTAGGCCGCGTAGCCCGAGCTCGTATTCGCCGCCGCGTAGTTCCTCGCCATCCACAGCCCGGACGGCAGGAGCGCGAGCAGCGAGAAGGACAATCCGCGTCGAAATTCCCGCCGAGCAAAAAAGGCGAGCCCGACGCTCGCGATCAAGATGACGCCGTGCGGCCGCAGCAGGGCCGCAAGCCCCGCCGCCGCCGCGAGCGCCGCCAGCCTCCGCGGGCTCTTCCCGGCGCTCGCGAGCGCCGAAAAGAGCGCGACGGAGCACGCTGCATAGAGCACGTCCGGCATCACCGCGCCGGAATACAGCATGAAGACGTTGTTCAACGCGACGAGCAGCGCCGCGGCCGCCGCCCCTTCCTCGCTCAGGATCCGGCGCGCGAGCCGCCACGTCGCGACGACAAGCAGCGCGGAAGCCGCCAAGGCCGCGAAACGCAGCCCCGCCCAATTCCCCTCGAACAAGTTCGTCAGCGGCGCGAGCAGGATCGGATAGCCCGGCGGAGGAAAGGTCGCGGGGAGGCCCAGGCCGTCGGGCAGCGAGTACGCGCCTTGCCTGAGGGCGCGCGCCAGCAGGAGGTTTATCGCGTCGTCGTTATTTTCCCCGACCGGAACGGTTCGGGCCCAGAGGACGTGCAGGCCCCCGATCGCGACGCACGCCGCGGCGAGCGCCCGCATGGCCGCGCTCTTCATCGCGCGAAGCGCCGGGCGCGCTCGAAATGCCACGCGGCCTTGTCGAGCTCGCCGCGCGCCTCGAACTCGAGGCCCAGCTCCTCGTGGAGCTTCGCCCTGCCGCGCTGCGTCATCCCCGTTTTAGCGATGAGGTCCGCGAGCGCCCCGCGGATCCTGACGTCCCCGGGGTTCAGGCGCGCGTGCTCCTCGAGATAAAGGATCGCCTCGCCGGAACGCCCGTTCGCGATGAGAGCGACGGCGAGGTTGGGCCTCGCGGCCAGGGACCGCGGGTCGACGCGGACGGCGTGCTTCCACAGCGAAACGGAATCCTTCCAGA
>Ga0163144_10012825_pt1 | contig 17552 bp, 13 predicted proteins | sample OliLak19BULKMAT1_FD_123175 | JGI IMG/M metagenome (GOLD analysis project Ga0163144, IMG submission 123175) | Freshwater microbial mat bacterial communities from Lake Vanda, McMurdo Dry Valleys, Antarctica - Oligotrophic Lake LV.19.BULKMAT1 | ecosystem: Environmental > Aquatic > Freshwater >...
ACTGACGCCGATCCCCCACGGAGGCAATCCTCGAGATCGCTCCTTCACCGAGACCGGGACGCGCCTTCGCAAACTCACCCCCAGCCGACCAACCTGGTCAAGCCGGTCTTCTGAATGGCCCTGCTGGGGGACCGAGCAGGGTGGCACTCCGGAGTAAAGTCCGCTCCAATGGTGCTGCTCGTCGGGAACCTCCCTGGGGAGCACGTCGTGTCCCTGTGTCATTCGTGACCGCGACGGATTCCGTCTGTGAGCGGCGAGACTCCCCAAACGCGAGTTTGAGGTGCGGACCAGAGTTTCCTTGGCTGGGGCAGAGCGGATGCGGATCCTGATTACCGGAGGCGCCGGCTTCATCGGCAGCCACATTGTCGATGCCTGCCTGGTCGCTGGACACGAACCGTTTGTCCTCGACGATCTGTCGAGCGGGTCGCGGGCGAACATTCCGGACAGCGTGCCGCTGTTCGTCGCCGATATCTGCGATGGCCCGCGAGTCGCGGCGATCTTCGACGAGGTCCGGCCCGATGCGGTGAGCCATCAGGCGGCGCAGCTCTCGGTCAGCCGTTCGGTGCGCGAGCCGGTGTTCGATGCCCAGGTCAACGTGCTGGGTCTGCTCAACGTCTGCACGCAGGCGCTCCGCGTCGGCGTGCGACGGATCGTGTTCGCGTCCTCCGGCGGCGTGCTCTACGGCGACGTGTTCGCCCCGGCGAAGGAGGACGCCCCCGCGAATCCGATTTCGCCCTACGGCATCAGCAAATGGGCCGGCGAACGGTATCTCCAGTTCTTCGTCCGCGAACACGGCATCTCCGCGGTGGCGCTGCGGTATGCGAATGTCTATGGTCCGCGTCAGAATCCGCATGGCGAGGCCGGCGTCGTGGCCATCTTCTGCCAGCGGCTTTTGCGCGGCGAGTCGGCGACGATCAACGGCGACGGCAAATACGACCGCGACTACGTCTACGGCCCCGACGTCGCCCAGGCCAACTTGCGGGCGCTCCTGGCCGACCGGCCCGCCGGCTTTGCGGCCTTCAACATCGGCACCGGCATCACGACCGACGTCAATCAGCTCGCCGCAGCCGTCCGCGTCCAGGTTCAGGCGACACGAGAGCAACGCGGACTGGGCGGCCAACTGCCCCCCTTGCAACATGGCCCGGCTCGCGCAGGCGACTTACGGTCGAATGTTGTGGATGCCGGCCTCGCGGCGCGGGAACTCGGTTGGACGCCCCAGACGCCGCTCGCCGACGGACTGCGGCAGACCGTGGCCTGGTTCGCAGCGCAGGCGGCTGGCACGGGTCCAGCCTAACGCACCGACGCTCTTTATCGACTGCGTTCGAATTCCTCGGCCGTCAAGTCGGCGGATTCTCCACCCGACGGCAGCCGAGATTTCACGTCACGTTCCCATCGAATGAAACTTCGTGGCGTGCCGCCGGGTATCGCAAACTGATCGGGTTAAGACGGCAATCCGGCCTCTCCGCGCAGAAAATGGCACAGGATTTGATTGATGACCCAGATTCCATCCCTGCCGGAACATCCCGCTAGTAGACCTACCTGCAATCGATCGTAGATCACCCACTACCCTCAGGTGAATCTTGCATCGCGCTCGCTCTTTCGCTGGACAACGACCAGCAGCGCGGATCAAATACTGAGATCTTACCCGACTGACCGAGCAGAACTTACAAAAGCCGACTGATTTTCAGTCGCTGTGCTGGCTTCTGAGCGGTTACGCCGGGAGCCTTCCAGAAATGACAGGTGTTAACCTCGTCGGCCCGCAGCGGGCTTTTTATCCAAGAACGAAGATCGCGAATTCAGATTGAGACTCCTGCCGCATCAGCCAGCGACAGAACGGTCCCGCTTGCGCGGGGTCGCCAGGCTGATCGGCAAACCTTGAAATCGTTGTGTCGAGGCGAGCGTCTGCTCACTCGACAATGAAGCAGACATCTTGTACCGGCTGATGATGTCCGGCGCTCCGCTGACGTTCGAGGAGCAGTTGCGACCCGGGGATCAGGCCCGGATCGTCCACGGCAGTCTCAAAAACCTCACCGGCACCGTGGTCCGGAACTGTGGCGGCATGCGATTGATCATCGGCGTCACGTGGCTGGGTCAGGGGGGCAGTGTTGATGTGACCCCCGACATGGTGGAGCGCGTCCGATCGATGGAGATCGGATGCGGCTAAGCTCGTCCACGGGCTTTTTAATTTGGAGGTGCGACCAGGCGCAGGATGTTGGCCATCCGACAGCGTGACAATGTCACGAGTCTGCTGTTATTGAGAATTCTGACAAATCCGGTCGGGGCCACCGAACACTGTCTGATTTCCAGTCATTCTGCGGGTTCCGCAGTGGTTTGTCGGAGTGGTTTCCCCTGTTAATGAATTCCGTACCTATGTCTGACACTTATTACTATCTGGTCATCACGAATACGCCCTCGAAGGATTGGGTGGCCGTCCTTTCGGATACTCCGCAGACGCTTGGTCGCAGCCGGCAATCGGAGATTCAGGTGCCGGACCGCTGGCACTCGGTCTCTCGAATTCACGCCAAGGTCTGGCACGCCAAAGAGTGGGGCTGGATTTGCGACGGCGGATCGAAATATGGCACGTACGTCAATGGCGTGCGGCTGAGCCCCGGTCGCGACACCAGGATTGACCACGGCGATCGCATCCTGCTGGGCACCCTCGAGCTGACGCTCATCGATGAATTGCATCTCCGCAAGAACGTGCTTCCCGAAGAGCCCAGCGACGAAATCTCCACGGATGACACCTTCAAACTGGAGAACGGGTCCATCCTGCTGCCCGACCAGCGGCTGCACTCGCTGACCACGTTGTCGAATGCCGAACGCGACATTGTGCTCTGGGTGTCGCGCGGGCTGACCCGTCCCGAAGAAATCGGGCAGAAGATACATCGCAGCCCGCACACCGTCCGGACGCAGATGAACAGCATCTTTCAGAAACTCGGCGTCCATTCCCGCGACGAGTTGATCGGCTATTTGCTGAGGGGCGATCCTAACCGGGAAACTCTGGCGGATTGAACCGCTGAACTGAGCGGTGCTCCGCTCTCGGCTGGTGAGGGCGGTCTGCTGGACGATGCACGCCGCGCAGCCGTGTCTTCACGACGGGTCAGGCAGTTTCAGCCGCGTCTGCGGATGATTGGCGAAGGGCCAGTCGGTCGGCTGATAGGCGATGGCCAGTTCGGGCGTGTCGAATCGCGTGCCGTGCTGGGCAAGACTGTGCATCAGGCGGTCGAGCGTGCCGGTGGTCAGCAGCGTGCGTTCGACCGGGTAGACCGCCCGGCCGGTGTGGATGGTTTCCTCGATGGCGCGCAACTGTTGGGCGAAGTGACCGTGCGGAGGGTTGTTCTGGAGGCGAATCCAGGTGGCGACCGGTTCCGGCCTCCCCTTCAGTTTCGCAGCGAAGGCGAACTCGGGCGCGAGCGCGCCGATCATGACGACCGCTGATTTCAAGCCGTCGCGATGCTCCAACAGGTACAGGGCCGTTTCGTTCTTGGTGGTCCAGTCGGGCTGCGCCTGGGGAGCGCCCGGCAGCGTCGCCAGCGCCGTTTGGAACAGCTCGACGGGCCAGCGGCCCTCCGCCGCGGCACGATGGATGGCGTCCCCCTGCAAAGCCTGCACGGAGACGATGCCCGCTTCGCCGCCGCGCCGGCGCTCGATCATCGCCTGGTGGGCTTCGAGCGCGTGGATGCCGTAGATTTCGAGTCCGCTGTAACCGACCGTGATCGCGGATTCCAGTTCGGCGTTGCGATCCAGTTCCAACGGCGGCATGCGCCAGGCTAACGGCACGGACGATCCGGCCAGCAGCGGAATGTTGCGCTCGCCGGCCGTGTCGACCATGAACTTCGCGTCTTCCCAGCGGTAGGCCAGATGCTTGTCGTTGAACACCGGGACAACCTTGCCGCAGCGCTGAAACGCGGCCGCAATCTGCTCGAAGAACCGGCGGCGCGGATACATCGGCTGCTTCGTGTCGGGGGTCGTGGGATAGTCGCCGTGCTCGCCGATGCTCAACACGCCGGCCACCTGCACCTGGTTGGAGCCGAGCGTGATCGCCTCGTCGATGGTGCGGGCCAACTGGAAGCCGTGGCGTTCGGCCTTCTGACGGCTGAGGTCGGATTCACCGACCTGATCGACGTACATCGACACGAGTTTGAGGTCGGGCCCTGGGCCGCCGTCGTGCTGCCAGCCCTCCAGGATCTTGCCGACGATCACGTCGGTGTGGCTGTGTCGAAACCAGACGGTGACGATCGCGGCGACCGGCAGCGCGGGGCGATCGGCCGCATGGAGGCGCGTTCCGCCAGCCAGCGCCGACAGGGCGGTTGTCGCAGCGGCCGCTTTCAGGAAGTCGCGCCGATTGGTCACGGGGTTGGCGAAGTCCGGCACGTTGTCGCTCCTGTTCGCAATGACGTCGACGTTCGCGTGTCACGCCGCACGCCGGCTAAGAAGCTGTGTCAAAACCGCATGGTTTTACGCCAAAGGCGTAGCATCGCAAAGCCCAGGGTCGCGAGTCTGCGAGCGCACCCTGGGTGGCGATCGATGACGAACCCCATACCCTGAAAGGGTTTCATCACGGTTTGAGGGCGCCGGTGGTGCGACCCTTTCAGGGTCGATTCGACTTGGACGCCACTTCCCAGGGTGCGCTCGCAGACTCGCGACCCTGGGCTGTGTGATCGAACGCCTGCGGCGTAATCGATCTCCGACCAATGTTCAGCCGCCAACCGCAATGACCATGGTAGGGTTTTGAAACGGCTGCTTAACGGACCATTGAAGCAACGTAGGGCTTTGCAACCGCGTCGAATCCGAGACGGTGTGGAATGCGGCAGGGAGCGTTCGCCCCCTCACCCTAACCCTCTCCCCCGAAGACGGGGGCGAGGGGACAAGACGGGAATCAAGTCATTGACAGATTTCAAGTCGGCACATCGCCGAGTTCGCGACGCAGCCGGAGCAGGATGCGCGATTTGGCGACGCGGACGGTGCCCGGTTTCATGTCGAGTTCGTGGGCTACCTCCGCGGCAGTCCGTCCGTCGACGACGACGCCCCAGAAGGCCCGCCACGTCCGTTCGTGAAACTCGCCGCGGATCGACTCCAGCGCGTTTCGCAACAGGTCGTTCAGCAGGATTTCGTCCCCGGCATCCGTCGGCGATTCCGTTGCGGACGAATTCTCGGAAATGTCGGCATCGGGGATGTGCTGGAACTGACGGGAGGCTTCCGAGCCGCCGGCGGCGTCCGGCTCTCGAAGGCGGCGACGATAGTGGTCGCGGACTTTGTTCCGCGCGATGGTCGACAACCAGCCGCGGAACGTGTCTGCGGGACGTTCGCTGTGGAAGCGATGGAGATGGCCCGCCACGGCCGAGAACACGTCCTGTAACAGGTCGGCCACATCCTGCTCGGCCACGCCCCAGCGTCGGCACCACGACGCCACCAGCGGCGCGTAGAGCCGGACGAGTCGCTCCCACGCCGCGGGATCGGCGAGCTTCGCGTCGGCCAGCAGGCTGCGCGACGTCGATCCCCCCGTGCTGCGGTCTTCGACCGGAGCGGTCATCCGGTCACCCCCTTTCGGGCCCGTTGGGCGAACACGGTCACCGCGATGCTGATCACGACCAGCAGCGACGAGATCGTGCCGACCAGCAGAAAGGCGCCTCGCAATCCGACCTGGGTGTTTTCAATTTCGCGGTCGAGCGGACGGACGATCTTCAGCACGCCGACGACGTCTCCTTCCTTCCAGTCTCTTTTCGGACTGCGGCTTTCGGGATGGTTGTGACAGCCGATGCAGCTCTTTTCCATGTGCCGGGCCGAGTAATACACGAGCTTCCGCGACCCGTCGGTCGCGACGAACTGGGCGTACTCTTTCGGCGGATCGTCGGCGGGACGGGCATGGTCCTCCAGCCACTGCAGGGCGGTCCGGTCGATGTCGTCCTGCGGGCCGCCGTCCTTGCGGTTGGGCCAGGGGTAACGGCTGTAAACGCGGACCTCCATGCCGGGGCTGCGGCGGCTGATCCGCTCGCCCAGGTCGATGGCAAACGTCGCCGGCAACGGGAGCGCAGGGTGTACGTCGCGATAGTTCTCCGTGATCGCCACCTTGGTGGTTTGCGGATTGAGGTCCGAAATCTCTTCGCTGTAAAACCGCCAGACTTCGTCGAGCATCATCGTTTCCAGCCGGGCGCTCTCGAGCGCCGTCTGCCGGACGAAGAACTCCGACAGGCTCGACAAATAATACAACCCGGTGATCGAGCCGATCAGCACGGCCGCCAGCACGCTGACCGCGAGTGGATACCGTCGGCACCAGCGGCTCACGCGCTCGATGGCGCCCATCGGACGCGCCCGGATCGGCTGGCCGGAGAGAAAACTGCGCAGGTCGGCGGCCAGTTCGCCCGCTGTCTGATATCGTCTCGCAGGCGTCTTGCTCATCGCTTTCAGGCAGATGACCTCCAGATCGCGCGGCACGTGCGGTGCGATTGCCCGCGGCGGACGGGGATCGTCCTCCAGCACCTGCAGGAGCAACAACCGCCGGTTGCCGTGAAACGGGCGCTCGCCGGTCATCATTTCGTAGAGGACCACCCCGAGACTGTAGATGTCGCTGCGGGCGTCGACCTGGTGCGAGGCTCCCGCCGCCTGCTCGGGAGACATGTACGCGGGGGTGCCGAGGATTTGGCCGTCGGAGGTCATCGTCGGCTCACCGGTGTCGCACTTGGCCAGACCGAAGTCCATCACATGCGCCCGGCCCTGCCGGTCGAGAATGATGTTCGACGGCTTCACGTCGCGATGAACCACCCCCCGCTCGTGGGCGTATTGCAGGGCATCGGCCAGTTCGGCGACGATGGCGGCGGCTCGATTGGCTGGGAACGCCTCGTCCTTGAGCTGGTTCTCCAGCGTGACGCCGTCCACGAACTCGCAGACCAGAAACCACACGCCGTCTTCCGTCTGGCCCGTTTCGTAAAGTGAGACGATCGCCGGATGCTTGAGTTGTGCGGCGCTGCGGGCCTCGCGCAGAAACCGCTGGGCTTCGTCTTTCGAGGCCAGACTTCCCGCCCGTTGGACCTTGAGCGCGACCTCTCGTTCCAGCCGCGGATCCCAGGCGCGGAACACGTAGCCGAACGAACCGACCCCCAGTTCCGAACGGAGCTCGAAGCGATCGAGATGCACGTCGCCTTGCAGCAGCCGATGGGCAAGATCCTGCCCGGCGTCTGCGGCCAGGTGTGAAGATGTTTGACGACAATTCGCCAGAACAGTCTGCGTCAGAACTTCGTCGCTGATGTTCTCAATCGGTACCGCCATCGGGAGGTTGTGCAACCGATCAATCAGGTTGTCGGTCGACCCGTCCCACCGTTCCAGTTGCTGCTGGCAATCCGGGCACTGTTCGATATGGAGCCAGACATCGTCGACGCGGGCGTCGCTCACCAATCCGAGTGCCACGTCGCGGAGTTGTTCCGGAGTAGGACATTCCGTCGCCATCCGTCGCTCCCGCAGACTGTCCGGAAAACCGCACGACTATCTATAATAACCGCAAGGCGTTACACGGTAACCTACAGCCGTAGGCGGTTTCCGTGTAACGCCCTTCCGTTCTGGAATTTGAGCCACACGAGCGGCCGGGTTCTTCCGGGCCGCTCAGGATCTTCCCTTCCTTGCACCGAACGGAGAACCCATGAGTCCCAAAAACCGTCGCGAATTTCTGTCGGATGTCGGCCGCGGCATGCTGGTCGCCGGCGTTGGCACGGCCGTCGCCACCGATCTGGGGTTCTCCACCGCCTTCGCCGACCGCGGCGCGGAGAGCCTGAAGCTGGGACCGTATGAATCGCTGGTGGAACTGCTCCGCAGCACCCCCCCAGACAAGCTGCAACCGATCCTGATCGCCAAGTTGAAAGCGGGCGAGGTCGACAACAAGCAGCTCATCTCGGCCGGTGCGCTGGCCAATGCCGAGGCGTTCGGCGGACAGGACTACGTCGGCTATCACACCGCGATGGCGATGCTCCCCGCGCTGCAGATGACGAAGCTGCTCCCCAAGGAGCGACAATCGCTGCCGGTGCTGAAGGTGCTCTATCGCAACTCGCAGCAGTGCCAGTCGCACGGCGGAGCCTCGAAGGCCACGCTGACGGCGCTGCACGCCGCCGAACATTCTCCCGAAGGGGACATGGGCCTGAAGATTCGCGACGCCTGCCGCGAGGCGGACATGAATAAGGCCGAGGCGCTGTTCGGCAGCCTGGCCAAGGTCTCCCCGCGCGAGGCGTTCAATGCCATCCAACCGGCGGTGCAAGACGACATCAACGTGCATCGGTTCGTGTTCGCGCACCGGACCTACGGCATGATCGACCTGCTGGGCCAGGACTACGCCCACACGCTGTTGCGGCAGTCGGTTCGCCAGATGGTCGATTTCGAGCAGGATCACAAGTCGCGCAAACAGGCGGACAACCCGATTCGGGCGCTGCTGCCGAAGCTGCTCGACCAGTACAAGCTGGCCGGGATGACGCCGGGGAAAAAGCCGATGAGCGACGCCGCAGTCGACGACCTGGCCCGCACGGTCTACAACGGCCCGCCGGCCCGGTCCGCCGATGCGGTCGCCGCGGCATTGGCCGATGGTGTCGACATCGAAGTCGTGGGCGAGGCGATCTCCCTGGCGTCGAACATGCTCTGCCTGCGGCAGGGCACGGACCGTTGGCGAACCCACGGCGACTCGGCCGGCGTTCATTCGTCCGACGCCACCAACGCCTTCCGAAACATGGCCCGCAATACGGACTCCCGTCACGGCATCGCCGGCATGATCGTGGCGGCTTACCACAGCGCCAGCCACACCCCGTTCTCCGGCGACGCCTATCCGCTGGAGGAACACCGGCAGGCCGTCAAAGCCACCGATGCCAGGGGACTCCTCGCCGAGTGCGAAGAGGCAGTCAAAGCCAACGATCAGGCCCGGGCCTCGGCGGCCATCCAGATCTATGGCGAGCAGGGACATCCCGTGGAACCCGTCTTCCAGTCGCTGATCAAATACACGATCAGCGAGGACGGCCGGTTGCACGGCGAGAAGTTCTTCCACACCGTCGGCGAAGAGTTCCGCGCCACCCGGCCCGCCTTCCGCTGGCGGCAGATCACCGCCCTGGCCCGCGTCACCGCCAGCGCCTACGGTTACAACCGGGACGACAAGCAGGGCTTCCACGCCCCCGGCTACGAAGACGCCTGCAACCTGTTGGGCATTGAAGCCTGACAAAAGGTTCGAGAAACCGATCGCACGCCGGACGCCCCCAACGTCCGGCGTGCTGTTTTGATATCACGGCCCACCGACACTGCCTTTGAGTGCGAGGGTCACGAATCTGATCCAGAGCTAAGCATTTGATCCACAGATTGCGCAGATTTCACAGATTCAAGATCTGGTGGATCACGTCGAGTTTGGTAGATTCATTTCCATCGCCTGAATCTGCGAAATCGGCGTAATCTGTGGACAAAAAAAGATCGCTCCTGTTTTGCGAATTCGTGGACGGCATTGCGTGGCACTCGATGATATCTCATCGGCGTAGACTGCTAAGAGACCCGCGCCGACCGCTTCGCGTGCAACTCCTCAACCGCCGTGCGGATCGCGCGCAGCGTGACCGATTCGCTCAGCACCCGGGCATGCTCCTGGTCGGACAGTTGATCCCGCCAGTCGCTCAATTCCGGCGACAACGCCAGAACGACGGGAATCCATTGCGGACGGCACCGGGCGACGGCTGTCCGGTAAGTCCCGCCGACGTCGTCCCCCAACGCATCGCCGATCAGCACGAGGCCGTGAATCGCGTCGGTTTCGGTGCGGTTGAGCGCGCGGATCGGATCGGTGAGCATGAGCACGCGATAGCCGTGCTTCGTGAAATAGTCGCGTAAGGCGTCCTGCTGCTTCAACCGCGTTTCGACGCAGATGACGGTCGGAATCGCTGCCGGAGCCGCGGCCGGCGATGCGACCGGCACCGCGGGGACTGCGGCCGGTGGCCCGCCGGGGAGCAGCGCGCGCAGATCGGCGAGAACCTCGGTCGGCGTCTGGTAGCGGGCCTGCGGCGTGATGTGCATTAGCCGTTCGACAATCGCCGCGACCGTCGACGATTGACCGGGATCGACCGAGCGCAACGGGCGGACGTCGCGGTAGCGGCTGAATTGCTTCCGTTCGTCGCGGTCATTGGTCGCCGGATACGGGGGTCGGCCGGTGAGCAGCTCGTAGTAGATCGCCCCCAGAAAATACAGGTCGCTGCGGGGGTCGTTGTTCGGGGCCTGCGTGCCCCGTTCGAGGGTGGCGTATTCGATCGCGCGGTCGGCGTCGTCGTCCATTGCGGACCCGGCGGAGTCCTGCCCCGCCAGGCCGAAGTCCACGAGCTTTGCCACGCCCTGGGCGCTGAGCAGCACGTTCGTCAGCTTCAGGTCGCGGTGCGTCAGCCCCAGCCCGAGCGCGTACTCCAGTCCCTCGGCGAGATCGAGAACGTACTGCGTGGTCTCCGGCAGCGAGAACTTCCTGCGGATCTTGAGGAAGTCGCGGAAGTTGCCCCCCTCGACGAACTCCATCGTGAAGTAGTGCTGGCGGCCGTCGCTTTGCACTTCGTAAATCGGCACGATGTTCTTGTGCTTGAGCCGTTTGCCGAGTTCCCCCTCCCGTTTGAACGACGACACCGTCCGCGGATCGTCGGCAAACCGCTGCCGCAACAGCTTGATGGCCACGATCTGGCCGTCGTCCACGGCGGACGCGCGGAACACGCGGGCGAAGCTGCCGGAGGCATTGCGATACAGCAACTTGTACCGGCCCACGCGCAGGCTGTCGGCTTCGCCGGCGAGCAGCTTTTGCGCCTGATACGACGTCAGGCAGGTCTGCTGCTCGAGCGCGCGAACCAGCGCTTCGGCACCGATGCGGCCGCCGAGGCTTCGCTTGCAGTCCTGCAACCGGACCGGTTCCACCAACTGCTGTTCGACGAGCAGTCGTTCCAGATCCGGGAGGGAAAAAGCCGGCATGCAGCGTGCTTCAACGATCGCGACAAGCCGGGAATGATCGACTGAGCCGAGTCCGGGCAACGCGCTCAAGTCCATCCTACCGCACCACGACCCTCTCGCGAGGCTGCTCCAGAGAACGACGTGGCGATGTGAGCAGCCCCCATGCAAAACGCTCCGGCGATGAACCGGTTCGTTTCGTTGTTAGACTGATGTGATGGACCAGCCCCAGCCTCCCGCTGCTCAACTGCCGCGCCGTGTGATGTGGTTCGCGCCGTGGATGTGGTTCAGGTACTGGAAGCCGTGGAAACGGAATTTGGCGCTCGGACTGGCGCTTCTGCTGGCAGGCTACGTCGCCTCTCCCGGACCAGTGTCCTACCTGCTCTTTCGCTCAGAACTATGGTGGCATTCGGGCGTTGCCGACGTGTATTACGTCGTCTATTCCCCCTTGAATTATCTTCGCCATTCGGCAGTTGTGGACGAGTTGTATTTTGAGGAGTTCATGCTGATGGAGCGGCTCTTCGGAGGCGTGTACGCAGGCGACATGGATCAGCGCGTGCCGCCGCGACCGGAATTTCCAGATTAGGACATTAGAGCGCTTCCAACATTGGTCTAGCGTTTCCATTCGCTATCGGCTGTGGTGCCAACACCCATTGCACTCCGCCACTGGTGGTTCAAACGCTACACCTGAAATGGAAACGCTCTAGAAGCGATTTCAGAACCGCATGGTCTTTACGCCGAAGGCGTTGTATCTCACAGCCCAGGGTCGCGAGTCTGCGAGCGCACCCTGGATGGCGATCAATGATGAACCCCATACCCTGAAAGGGTTTCATAACGGTTTTAAACCGCGGGTGATGCGACCCTTTCAGGGTCGGTTCACCTCGGACGCCATATCCCAGGGTGCGCTCGCAGACTCGCGACCCTGGGCTTTGTGATTGAACGCCTTCGGCGTACTTCAACTCCGATCAATGTTCCGCCACCAACCGCAACAACCAAGATTGGGTTTTGAAACCGCTTCTATCGAAGCGCGTTCTCGCAGGAATCTTCACTCACGTCGGTGAATCGGCAAGCGACCCGAAGCACACTTGGCCGCCGGCGATCGTTGCGGACACGTCCAACCGTGTCGCGCCGGGTTGGTGCCGGAACAGAAACAGGTCCGCCAGGCCGCCGCGACGCAATCGCGCCGGCTCGTACCCCAGCAGCTTCGCCGGGTTGCGGCTGGTCATGTCGATGGCGTCGCGCCACGACACGCCGGCGAATTCGCGGACCTGCGTGACGCACACGTCGGTCTCGAGCGCCGATCCTGCCAGCAGTTCGCGCTGTCCCGCGACGACGAGCCGGCCCGATTCCAGCAACTCGCTGCGGCCGAGTTTGCTCTCGTAGACACCCGGCGGACACCCGGCCCACCCGGCCGCATCGCACGTCAGCACGATGTTGCGCGGCGACTTCGCCTTCACGAAAATCCGCACGAGGGCCGCGGGGAGATGGTGGCCGTCGACGATCAGGCTCGCCGTCAATCGGGGATCGGCGAGCTGCTCCCAGACGTAGTTGCGGTGCCGATGCAGCATCGCGTGCGAGCCGTTCCCCAGATGCGTGCTCAAGGTCGCCCCGGCATCGACGGCGGCCCGCACCTGCTCGGGCGTCGCCGCCGTGTGACCGATGGCGATCACGACTCCCGCGGCCGTCGCCCGTTGGATGAAGTCAATCGCGCCGTCAGCTTCGGGGGCCAACGTGACGAGCCGAATCCGTCCGCCGGACGATTCCTGCAATCGCTGGAACTCATCCCAGTCGGCGGGTCGAACGTGTTCTTTCGGATGTGCGCCACGCGGACCGTCCTCCGTCGAAATGTACGGCCCTTCCAGATGACAGCCCGTGACCAACCGGTTGACCAGCGGGTCTTGTTCGCAGGCTTGACGGATGGCCTCAAACCCGCGCGACAAGGCGGCGAACGAATTCGTGATCAACGTGGGACACAGCCGCGTCACCCCGAACCGTGGATAGGCTCCGACCGCCTTCACGACTTGTTCGGGCGTCAGGGCTTCGTCGCTGAACCAGACGCCGCCGTGGCCGTTGATCTGCAGGTCGAACAGCCCCGGCGCGATGGTCGGCCAGGCCGCCACATCGCCGTCCGGCCGGGGGGGTTCGACCGCCGCGATGCGATCCCCCTGAATGCGGATGCGGACGGGTTCGCCCGTGTCATAACGTCGGCCGTGAATGGTGAGCATCGCGCGAATTCCTCCGAGAACGACATCAACCTACCGTACGGCGGGCTGCCCACCAACAAACCATTGCAATGACGAACAGGTAAACTTATATTGATAGGTTAGCCCAGACGATAGTAGACTGGTAGAATCTGCCCGCCGCGAACCGAGCCGGATTTCCTCCCAATCCGTCGGTCTTGCCCCCGCCGCCTTGGAGTCCCGCCATGCTGAACCTGCTCCCCCGGTCGATCAAGACCTGCGCCGGTGTTTCGCGGCGTTCCTTTCTGCAAGTCGGCACGCTGGGAGGCGTCGGGCTGTCGTTGCCGGCGTTCTTCGCCGCGAAACGGGCTGCCGCGGCGACCACTACCAAGACGGCGTCCAAGTCCGGCAGCGCGGTGAACTGCATCGTCATCTGGACGCAGGGGGGCACAAGCCATCACGACACGTTCGATCCGAAGCCCCAGGCGCCGCTGAGCATCAAGGGGGAGTTCGGCGTCATCGACACGGCGGTTCCGGGCGTGCAGTTCGCGGAAGTCGTGCCGCGCATGGCTCAGGAACTGAACCGGTTCGCGCTGCTGCGAAGCTGGAACCCGCTCAACGGCAGCCACGGGACGGCGGACCAGTACGTGCTCTCCGGGCGCAAGGTCAACCCGGCGATTCACTATCCCACGATGGGGTCGGTCGTCAGCCATCAGTTCGGCTTCAAGACCGCGATGCCGCCGTACATCCAGCTCGGCAACGCGGTCGACAAGCGGTTCGGCGGCGCGAGTCCCGGCATCCTCGGCTTGGAGCACGGGGCGTTCGACGTGCTGAACGATCCCAACGCGACGAATTTCACCGTCCGCGACATCACGCCTCCCAACGGCATGGGCGTCGACCGGGTCGATCGCCGCAAAAAGATGCTGAGCACCGTCGACGCCCTGCAACGGCCCAGCAGTCTGCAACCGCAGGCGTACGACGCGCTCGACGAACATTACGCGACCGCATTGAACATGATCACCGCCCCGGAAACCCGGCAGGCGTTCCAGATCGAAAAGCAAGACCCGAAGCTTCGCGACGCCTATGGCCGCAACCGCTTCGGACAAAGCTGCCTGCTGGCCCGACGGTTGATTGAAGCCGGCGTGCGGTTCGTCACGCTGACCGACGGCGGTTGGGACACGCACCAGGACAACTTCAAATCGCTCAAGAACAGCCGCATGCCTCCGATCGACCGGGCGTTGCCGCAACTGCTGATGGACCTGGAACAGCGCGGCCTGCTCGACAGCACGCTGGTGGTCTGGCTGACCGACTTCGGCCGGACGCCGATCATCAACTCCGCCAGCGGTCGCGATCACTGGGCCTCGGCGGGCTTCGCGATCATGGCCGGTGCGGGCATCCCCGGCGGCAGCGTCCTCGGTGCCACCGACGACGAAGGGGGCAAGCCGGTGAAGAACGAATACTTCTCCGAGGATCTCGTCGCCACGATTTATCACAAGCTCGGCCTGCCCACCGACCTGCACGTCTACGCCCCCGATGGCCGCCCTGTGCAGTTGCTCGACGGCAGGGTGATTCACGAGTGGGTGTGAACGCCCAGTTAGCCGCGACCCGGAGTCCTCGGAGGGGAGCGCTGGGCGAAGCGCGCGATACGCGATGTGCGCTTCACCCAGCGCTCCCCTCCGCAAAGCCTCCGGGTCGCGGCTAACCGCGCGCTGGGCATTGACTCGGCCGATTGTATCGACTGCGTAGAACCTGCTATGCTGGCATGAGTTCTGCCGGGAATCTGCGAGACATCGGTGCAGTCGGGGCGGCGGCCATTCCGAGTTTTAGGGGAGTCTTCCCGCCTCGACCCGTAGTTGCCGGCCCGTCGTCGTGAAGGAGCGCGTCGCGTGCAAACCAGCATCCTTCCGGGGACGCCGGACTTGCCGTTGGTGGTTCAACCCGAGGGGGGCAATTCCCCCGCGGCCTTGATGGCTTGGCTGAACTCACATCGGCAATGGCTCGATGAAAACCTGCAGCGCTACGGCGGCCTGCTGTTTCGCGGGTTCGAGATTCATTCCGCGGAGGAATTTCAGCAGGTCGCCTCGGTGATCGCGCCCAAATTCCTGGATTACACCCGCGGCACTTCGCCGCGGAGCAAGGTTCACGGCCGCGTCTACACCTCGACGGAAGCCCCGCGGAAGATTCCGATCGCGCTGCACTGCGAGCTGGCCTACGTCGACCATTATCCCGACCGCATCTTCTTCTACTGCGACACCCCGCCGACGCACGGGGGGGAAACGCCCATCGCCGACATGCGCAGCGTCTATCAGGCGATTGATCCGAACGTCCGGCGGCGGTTTGAAGAGCGCGGCCTGCGGATCATTCAGAACGTCCCCGGCGTGAAGAGCTGGCGGAATTTCCGCACGTGGCAGCAGATGTTCGCCACCGAAGACCGGGCCGACGTCGAGCGGGCCTGCGACAACGAACGGATTCAACACCGCTGGAAGCCCGACGGCACGCTGCAACTGATCAACACCCGGCCGGCGACCATCCGGCATCCGCAGACCGGCGAGACGATCTGGTTCAACAGCGCCCACAACTTTCACGATTCGTGGTCGTGGGAGTTCCGTCGCGCCGGACGCCCGCTGCTGGCGTTGCTCACGCGGCTGATGGAAGGCCGGCACCGCCGGCGATTGAAGCCGGAGGACTTTCCGAACCACTGCCAATTCGGCGACGGCGGCGAGATCCCCCGCGAAGACATCGAGCACATTCGGCAAGTGCTGTGGAACCACGCCGTGCTGTTCGCCTGGCAGTCGGGAGACGTGCTGCTGCTCGACAACCTGCGGATCGCACACGGCCGCATGCCCTTCCGCGGTCCGCGACGAATCCTGGTGGCGATGGGCACGTCGGCCGCCGCCGTCGAAGCGGCGGGAGCAGGAGCCGCATGAGACGTGTTGGACTGACTTTGTGAATTCGGCTTCCCTCCTGTCCCCTCGCCTGCCGCTTCGGTGGGAGAGGGTTAGGGTGCTTCTGCCTTTTGCTTTCGCTTGCCGATCAAAGGCAGAGAGCAGAAATCCAAGGCACCCTCACCCCCGGCCCCTCTCCCACCGAAGCGGCGGGCGAGGGGAGTAATGCGGAGCGCGAGCCGGTGTCGCTGACCGATGGATCGTTCGCATTTGACTCCAAAGACTTCCCCCATGTCGCAGTCGATCGCCGCCCCCGAGGGCAAGGTTCATCTCCGCAAGCTGACCGGCGCGGCGGAAACGTTGCTGATCATGTTGACGGCGAAGGCCGACGAGAGCCGTCGCCCCGACGGCATCATTCACGATCCCAAAGTGCTGGAGATTTGCGACCGTCTGGGAGATGATCTGACCCGGCTGCGGGCCGGCTGGATGACGCAGGTCGGCGTCTGCGTCCGCACCGAAATCTTCGACGACTGGATGCGCGAGTACCTGGCGCAGTACCCCGACGCCACCATCGTCAACCTGGGGGCGGGACTCGACACGCGGTTTTCGCGGCTCGACAACGGCCGGCTGCGCTGGTTCGACGTCGACTTCCCGGAGCCGTTGGAGATCCGCCGGCTGTTCATCGCCGAAACCGACCGGTTGAAGATGATCGGCTGCTCGGCGACCGACCCCGTGTGGACCGAGCAGATCGGCCAGCCCGAACACCTGCTGATCGTTTCGGAGGGGATGACGATGTTCCTCACCGAGGACGAAATGCGGCGGCTGGTGACGATGATCGCCGACCGCTTTCCCGGCTGCGACTTCATCTACGACGCGCTCACGCCGTTCATGGTCAAACGGGCCGGGCGGTTCGAGGCCTTCCGCAAGACGTCGGGCCAATGGCGCTGGGGCGTGTGGACCGGCCGCGAACTGACCGCCTGGGATCCGCGGATTGAGTTCGTGAAGGAGGAGCGCCTGCACAACCGGCATCAGCGCCGCTGGCGCTGGGTGCGGTGGCTGACCAAGATTCCTCGCATTGCCCGCGCCGTGGGAACGCACGTGACGCACCTGCGATTCCGCGCGGCTGCAAAATGAATTGTTAGAAGACATTCCAAGACCCTGAGGTGTGGTGAGAACTGGAGCTGCTTCGGCGAATGATGAAGACAAGAACACCGCGAAGGCGCAAAGGACGCGAAGGAAGAAAAAATGACGTGAGAGAAGAAGACTTCAGTCAGCTTTCCTGATGCTTGGTCTTCCCTTCGCGTCCTTTGCGCCTTCGCGGTGTTCCAATCTCTTCCCACCACTATTCTTTCGGAGCGTTTCTACGCTCGTCGTTCGAAGGCTCCATCACCCCGGCAGGTTCTATAACGCCCTCTCACCTCATCACCCCTTCCACGACTTTGAAATTCCTGCATCATGCCCCTGCAAGATCGCTTAGGCGTCCGGCTGATCAATCGCGCGGGGAAGCTCCTGCAACAGCTCGGATTCCGAGGGGCGGACTTCGATCCCGACCGCCTGGAGGCCGCGG
>Ga0163144_10012826_pt1 | contig 17551 bp, 19 predicted proteins | sample OliLak19BULKMAT1_FD_123175 | JGI IMG/M metagenome (GOLD analysis project Ga0163144, IMG submission 123175) | Freshwater microbial mat bacterial communities from Lake Vanda, McMurdo Dry Valleys, Antarctica - Oligotrophic Lake LV.19.BULKMAT1 | ecosystem: Environmental > Aquatic > Freshwater >...
GCGGATGGCCAGCCACAGCATCGAGGAAGTCGGCGAAAAACTGCGCGGCATGATGCACTGGGCGAAGAATGACCGCCTGGTGGACAAGAGCCGCAACTAGGCATGGACCAGCCCTTTCTCGAGGGCTTCACCCACCGCCTCGCCGGCGAGGCGGATGAAACGGGCATAGCCGCGCTGATGGACGCCGCAATCGGCGAACTTCTGCGCGGCTTCCTGTCACCCGAACAGGTCGCCGTCTCCCATTCCATCATGGGGCTCGACCGGCAGCTGATCGCGGACAGCACCTATTTCGTGGTGCATGAAACCGCGTCCGGCCGCCTCGCGGCCTGCGGCGGCTGGAGCCACCGCGCAACGCTCTATGGCGGCGACCATTCGACCGCGCAGCGCAATCACGTCCTCCTGCAGATCGGCAAGGACGCCGCCCGCATCCGGGCAATGTACACCCATCCGGACTTCGTGCGGCGCGGGCTGGGCCGGTACGTCTTGTCCGTATGCGAACAAGCTGCGCAGAACGCGGGATTCCGCCGCGCCGAACTGATGGCAACGTTGGCAGGCGAGCCGCTCTACCGCGCCTGCGGCTACGAAGAGATCGAGCGCATCATCAGCGCATCCGTGGACGGCGTGGATGTTCCGGGGCTCCGGATGGGGAAGGCGCTCTAGTCAGCCGCCCGGTTGAGATCGACAGCGCCCTCGATGCCGGCCACCCTGCCCTTCATCGAGTACTGCCAGATCGCATGAGGCATCTCCGGCGTACCCTCCAGTGACCGTATCCAGACCGGGTGCGCGTCAAAGCCCTCCCCGGCCAGCCATTCGGCGTGGAAGGCGGGCGTGGTATAGATCACCGCCGCCGCGCCATATTCGGTTTCCAGCGCGCCAAGGAACACGCGCAGCTCGGCCAGCGCCGCTTCGCGTCCGCCGCGCGCCTTGCAGTTATGGGCATGCTCAAGGTCAACGGCGGGGGGCAGCGTGCCGGGGCGCACCTCGACCTGGCGGATGAAATTCTCCGCCTGCGGAGCGCCTTCCCGGCAGAGAAGGTAGAAATGGTAAGCGCCGACCTGCCAGCCGAGCCGGGTGGCGGCCTGCCAGTTCTCCTGGAAGCGCGGGTCGGTATGATCCGTCCCTTCGGTGGCTTTCAGGTAGACGAACTCCAGCGGCTCCGTGCCAAGACGGCCCCAGTCCACCGGCCCGTTATGGTGCGACAGGTCGATGCCCTCCGCGCCGGGCGGCAGCAGCGGCGCGGGAGCCGAGGCGTTCGGGGCCGCAGGCTGCGCCCCGCAAGCGGCCAGCCCGAAAGCCGCCGCCGCGAGCAAAGGTTTCCGCACAATTCTTGCAAGCATCCAGCTGGAACCCTTCTTCTTTCGTTAACAATAGGTTAACCTGTGGAAAAGGGCCTAATGAAGGAACCGCGTCATGGCAGTGACACCTAGCAGACCCGAGGCGCCCGCCAAACCGGCCAAGTCCGGCCTCGGCAACGCGATTGCGGCCGGCGGACGGCTCGAAGGCAAGTTCCAGTTTTCGGGACCGGTGATTGTCGGCGCGCATATCCGCGGCGATGTCGATTCCGACGACCTGGTCCTGGTGGAAGCCACCGGCCGGATCGAAGGCCGCGTCCGCTGCGCCACGCTGATCATCCACGGCGCCGTCAGCGGCGATATCGAAGCGAGCAAGAGCCTGGAAGTCTGCACCGGCGGCCGCCTCGAAGGCGTCGCCTATGCGCCGTGCATGCGGGTCGAAGGGCGCACCATCGTCAGCGCCGATCTGCTGATCGCCCCGGAGCGCACCGTCGCCCACATCAACAAGGCCGCCTCCGTGCCGGACCTGTCGAACGTCGCGCCCTTGGCGCCCGCCCGTGCGGAAGCACCGCAAGCAGAGAGTGGCGCCCCGAAGGCCGCCGCCGTCTGATCAGTTGCGCAGGTCCCTGAGCCGGTCGAACGGGTTCTCGGTCGGATCATAGACACCCAGCTCGCGCATCCGCGTGCAGGCCCATTCATACTCCCGGTTGCAGGCATCCGTCAGCGCATTCGTGCCGCCGAGCACATCCTTGCGCCCGCCCGTGCCGGTATAGGCCATGTTCCCGTAAGCCGCGCAGCCGGACACATCGCCGTAATCACACGCCGCCTTGTACAGCGTGCGCCCTTCAGTCTTGTTCTCGGCCACGCCGCGCCCCTGCACCGTCAGGTAAGCAAGGCCCGAACAGCCCCTTCCATCGCGCCCGTCGCACATGATCTTGTAGGACTTCGCCGCCGCTTTCAGATCCTGCGCGCCGCCCTTGCCGGTGCGCTGCATGTCCGCCAGCTTGAAACAGCCCTCCAGGTCGCCCGCCTGACAGGCGGTCTCCGCCGATTCGCGCGCCAGCTTCAGCTTCGCCTGTTGCGACTCGGCTTGCTCCAGCGCGATTTCCGCCTGCGTCCGCTGTTCCTGCCCGAACTGGGCCGCAGCGGGAAAAGCAAAAGCGCAGCTCAGAAGTACGGCGCCCAACATCAGATGTGGTTTCATGATCGGCTCTCCTTTCCGGATTGTCAGTCTAGACGCGAATTTAGGCATCGCGGGGGCAGGCTTCCAGAGAGATTGCAGTAGCCGCTTGCGGGCGGCAGCGCTAACCTCCAGCGCAGCGAGAGACCAGAGGAAGGCGAAACGTCATGGCAGCTTCAGACCAGGCCCCGATCGGATCCGGCTTCCCGGCCAAGACGACGGCGCGGGAGGTGCTCGCCGGCATCGATCTCTCCGGACAGAACATCATCGTCACCGGCGGCTATTCCGGCATCGGCCTCGAAACCGTACGCGCCCTCGCCGGCGCCGGCGCACGCGTCACCGTTCCGGCGCGACGGGCCGATGCGGCGGCGGCTGCGCTGGCGAGCGTTGCGGGCGATATAGAGATCGCCGCAATGGACCTCGGTGATCTCGCCAGCGTGCGCCACTTTGCAGACGACTATCTCGATACCGGACGCGGCCTGAACATCCTGATCAACAATGCCGGCATCATGGCCCCGCCGCTCGCCCGTGTCGGCAAGGGTTGGGAAAGCCAGTTCGGCACCAACCATCTCGGCCACATGGCGCTCGCCCTGAAACTCGCCCCGGCGCTGCAGGCCGCTGACGGCGCGCGCGTGGTGGCGCTGTCCTCGGTCGGCCATGTCCGCTCCGACGTGATCTGGGACGATCCGCATTACACCACACGCACCTATGACAAATGGGAGGCCTACGGCCAGGCCAAGTCCGCCAATGCGTTGTTTGCGCTGGGTGTCGACCTGCTCGGCCGCGACGTTGGCGTGCGCGCTTTCTCGGTGCACCCGGGCGGCATCTTCACGCCGCTGCAGCGCCACCTGCCGGAAGAAGAAATGGTCGCCCTGGGCTGGAAGGCGCCGGACGGAACGATCCCGCCGATGGTGCAGGCCATGTTCAAGACGCCCGAGCAGGGCGCCTCGACCTCGGTCTGGGCCGCCACCTCGCCCAAGCTGGCCGGCAAGGGCGGCGTCTATTGCGAAGATTGCGACGTGGCCAAGCTGGCCACCGCAGACAGCCAGCGCTGGGAACATGCCCGGCCCTGGATTGCCGACGATGCAAAAGCCGAAAAGCTCTGGGCGATGAGCGAGGCGATGCTGGCCGACGCCTGACCGGCGTCCTGCCTGCGCGAGATTGACGCCGGGCGCCGGCTGTCGCACCTGAAGCCGCGATGACGCATGAGACAACCGCCCCTGCTCCGGCCCCGGCTTCCCGCCGTGCCCTGTATATCGGGCTGGGCCTGCTGGCCGTTGTGCTGTCGGTCTTCGCCCTCGGGAAACTTGGCCATCTGCCGGGACTGGAACAGGCCGAAGCCTGGCTGCGGGACCTCTCGGAAAGCCCCTGGGGCCTTCCAGCCGTCGTCGCCGTTTTCTGCGTGGCAGCCTTCCTCGGTGTCCCCCAGTTTGCCCTGATCGCGGCAGCGGTGGCAGTGTTCGGCCCTCTGATGGGCGCCGTTTACGGCTGGATTGCCAATATGCTGTCCGGCGCGCTCACGTTCTGGATCGGCCGGGCGGGCGGCGAGGCGGCGGTGCGCCGCTATGCCGGACCGCGCGCGCAGAAGCTGTCGGGACTGATCGGCCGCAACGCCCTGGTCGCCAGCGCCGTGGTGCGGACGGTGCCGGCCGGCCCGTTCCTGATCGTCAACATGGTGTTCGGCGCCAGCGCGGCGAAGTTCCGGGACTACTGGATCGGCATGGCCCTCGGCATCCTGCCCAAGATCGCGCTGGTGGCCATCGGCTGGAAAACGGTGGTTTCGGCCTTTGAGGGCAACCCGGTGACCGCCATTGCGTTCGGCGCGGTGGCTCTCACGCTTTATGCCGGCGTCACGATTTTTGTAGTCCGCCGGGCACGCAGAGCCTGGCAAGATATTCCCGAACCGGCACCCGGCGCGATTGACAGTGGGCAGAAACGCGGCGAATAAAGCGCTCATGCGCAAACTCTTGCCCCTTCTTCTGCTGCTTACCGGCCCCTGGCCGGAGCCGGTCGCCTCCACCTGAGGGGCGCACGCGCGGCCAGGGGATGCTAAGATAGCGTAGACCCCTTCCCCAGAACCCATCGCAGAGCCGCCACCCCATGACCTCGAAATCCACCGCGAAACCCGCGACGAAGCCCCGCATCTTTATCTTCGACACCACCATGCGTGACGGCGAGCAATCGCCCGGCGCCTCGATGACGCATAATGAAAAACTCGAGCTCGGAAGCCTGCTCGAGGAGATGGGCGTCGACATCATCGAGGCCGGCTTTCCGGCCGCCTCGGAAGGCGACTTCGCCGCTGTCAGCGCCATTGCCGCGCAGTCGACGCGGGCCGTGATCTGCGGCCTCGCGCGCTCTACTCCGGCCGATATCGAGCGGTGCGGTGAAGCCGTGCGCAAGGCGGCGCGTCCGCGCATTCACACCTTCATCTCCACCAGCCCGGTGCACATGAAGCACAAGCTGAAGATGGGCCCGAACGCCGTGCTGGAAGCCGTCGGCCGTTCGGTGGCCCAGGCCCGCAACCTTGTGGACGATGTCGAATGGAGCGCGGAAGACGCCACCCGCACCGAGTTCGACTTTCTCTGCAAGTGCATCGACGCGGCGATCATGTCCGGCGCCACGACGATCAACGTGCCGGATACGGTCGGCTATTCTCATCCCGAAGAGTATGGCGCCCTGATCCGCAGGCTGATCGAAAACATTCCGAATTCGGACAAGGTGATCTGGTCCACGCACTGCCATAACGACCTCGGCCTCGCCGTCGCCAACTCGCTGGCCGGCATGTCCAACGGCGCCCGCCAGATCGAGTGCACGATCAATGGTCTCGGCGAGCGCGCGGGCAACGCGGCGCTGGAAGAAGTCGTCATGGCCATGAAGGTACGCGGCGATACGCTGCCCTATGAGACCGCGATCGACACGAGCTACCTCGCCCGCGCCTCGGCGATGGTGAGCCGCATTACGGGCTTCCCGGTTCAGTATAACAAGGCCATCGTCGGCAAGAACGCCTTCGCGCACGAGAGCGGCATCCACCAGGACGGCATGCTGAAGAACGCCGAAACCTACGAGATCATGAAGCCGGAAGATGTCGGCGTCGCGAAAACCTCGCTGGTCATGGGCAAGCTGTCGGGCCGCAATGCCTTCCGCGACAAGCTGGAATCGATGGGCTATTTCATCGAGGGTGAGGCGCTGAACGACGCCTTCAAACGCTTCAAGGATCTCGCCGACCGCAAGAAGCACGTGTTCGATGACGACATCATCGCGCTAGTGGATGAGCAGCTCGCGGCCGAAGGCGAACGGATCGCGTTCAAGCGACTGCGCGTCGTCGCCGGCACCGATGGTCCGCAGACGGCGGAAATCGATCTCGTGGTCGACGGCGAGGACAAGTACGCCATCGCGCGCGGCAATGGCCCGGTGGACGCGGTGTTCAACGCCATCCGCCTGATCGTGCCGCACCAGGCCGTGCTGGAACTCTATCAGGTGCATGCCGTGACCGGCGGCACGGACGCGCAGGCGACCGTGTCGGTGCGTCTCAACGGCGACGGCATCATGGCCACCGGCCGCTCGTCGGACCCGGACACGCTGGTCGCCAGCGCCAAGGCCTACCTGCACGCCCTCAACAAGTACGAAGTGCGCAAGGCCAAGCGGAAAGCCGCTTAGCCTCATTCACAACCGCTCATCCCCGCGAAGGCGGGGATCGCGCGCCCCACTTCTCCCCAACATGCAACAGGTCCCCTCCCCCTTGTGGGGAGGGTTAGGGTGGGGCGAGGCAAAAGCTGAAGGCGCGGGACTTATGCAACAAACTCCGCCTTCTCCCCAAAAAAATCCGCAGACGCATCAAGCGCCTGAAAGATTTCTCCGGAAACCTTGCGCCACACCCCTGCGCGCGAGGTTACACTCCTGCCCTCGTGCCGCCCTCACGCCTTGCCAGAATCTCGGGTGCTTGATCGGCAACACAGACCGGTACTCATCCTGAGCGAAGTCGAAGGATGGGCCAAACAGAGCTGCCGCAAACCCCGGCTCGTCTGCCTGCTTCACTCACACGATACCAGACGATAACAGATCGATACCAAGTGATAAAAAATGAGAATCAATGAGAGAGAATCGACATCAGGAATGCAACGCCTGCAACAGGATGAGGCAGTCTTTGAGCGAACCAAGGGAACTTGCGCCTACAAAAAACAGGACTTCGGAAAAATAAAACCCAACCCCGTCAAGCCGTTATGAAATCCGCCCCCAAACCCTGCGCAACACCTCCGCCCACGGACCTATCGAAATCCCCTGGATTCAACACCCAAACTTCCCATCGCTTTGCGATGACCCTGGCTTTGCTTGAGGGTCGGAGTCGGGCTAGCCGTCGTTCTCGCCGAAGCCTTCATCGATCAAGCGGGCGATGGCGGTGACCGCTTCGTCCGCCTGCGAGCCTCTGCCCTTGATCTCGACGACGCAGCCGGTATGCGCGACGAGCATCAGCAGGTCCATGATCGAGCGGGCATCCGCCGTCTCGCTCTCATGGGTGACAAAGACCTGCGCGTCATATTCGGCCGCCAGCTTCGCGAGCTTGGCCGAGGCCCGGGCGTGCAGTCCCTTGCGATTGACGATGGTCGCACGCCGCGCGGCCGGAAACGGATCCGACATCAGCAGGACGGCAGCTTCGCGAGAATGTCTGACGCGATGGTGATGTACTTCCGGCCACCTTCGGCGGCGTCCTGCGCGCTTTCCTCAAGCGAAAGACTGTCCCGCGTCTGCGCCAGCTTGATCAGCATCGGGAGGTTTGCACCTGAGACGATTTCCATCCGCGCGCGGCTGCGCAGTGACAGGACCAGGTTCGAAGGCGTGCCCCCGAACATGTCCGTCAGCACGATCACGCCGCGTCCGGCGTCGCAGGCTTTGACGGCTTCGAGGATGGCTTCGCGTTTTACATCCAGGTCTTCATCCGCGTCGATGGAAACGGCACGGGTTTGCCACAGCCGGCCGACCACATGTTCTGCGGCCGCAACGAGCTCGTGCGCGAGTTTGCCATGGCTGACGACCACGATGCCGATCATGTACCTTCGGAACGCTTGGTTTCACTTAACAGAAGCGTCACGTTGGCACGATGCTGCGGCGCGTCAAGGCGCATTCCGCTGACACTGCAGCGCTTTCCTCAACCGGTGTGGCCGAGACCCAACACATCGTCCATGCCGTAAAGTCCGGGCGGTTGGGTCGCTGCCCAGACTGCAGCCTGCACCGCGCCTTCGGCAAAAACAGCCCGGTCCAGCGCCATGTGAGACAAGCGGAGAACTTCGCGCGGCGAGGCCAACATCACCTCGTGTTCACCATAGATGCCCCCGGCGCGACGCACAGCCATGCCGATCTCGCCTTCCTTCCGGGGCGCGTCCGGACCGAGGTAGGGTTTCGCCAGAATGTCCTTCAGCGGCTTGCCGCGCCCTTCTGCGGCGGCCTCTCCCAGCATCAGCGCGGTGCCCGAAGGCGCGTCCACTTTCAGCCGGTGATGCGATTCCAGGATCTCGATGTCCCAGCCGGACCCGAGACGCGATGCCGCAAGCCGGGTCAGCGCCTGCAGCAGGTTCACGCCCACCGAAAAGTTGCCCGCCTTGACGATCGCAAACCGGGCGGACGCCGCCTGGATGACGATCTCCTGGTCCGGCGCAAAGCCCGTCGTGCCGATCACCACCGCGCGCACCGAGGTATTGCGCAGTCCGCCCAGCGCGGCCAGCGTGGCGTCCGGCCGGGTAAAGTCGATCCAGACGTCCGCCCCGGCGGCGGCTTCGGCCACATCCGGTGACGGCCAGAGACCGAGCGCCCGGCGTCCGGCCAGCACGCCGATATCCTCGTCAAATACACCCGCTGCCGCCACTTCGCTGCCACCCGTGAGTGCATGGCCCTGGTCCATCGCCATGGCCGCCAGCTGCCGGCCCATCCGGCCGGCGACACCGGCAACGGCTATTTTCAGCTGTGTCATTGGCGTGTTCCCCGCTCGCGGCGTTCCCTGAGTTCATCCGAAAAGGCGCTGGCAAACACGCCCGCCGGCAGCGCGACGACGCCGATCCCCGCAATCGCGATGATCGCCGAGAAGAATCGCCCGAGCGGTGTCACCGGATACACATCCCCATAGCCGACTGTCGTCAGCGTGGCGACCGCCCACCAGATGGCGCGCGGAATGGAGGCAAACGTCTCCTGCTGCTCGCCGCCGACACCCTCGACGAAATACAGGACCACCGCCGCGACATAGACCAGCGCCAGCGCCACCGCGAGGCTGGTCAGGAGCTGCGAGCTCGACCGCCGCAACGCCGCGCCCAGCGCATCGAAGGCCGGCACGAAGCGCGCAATCTTGATCAGCCGCGCCAGACGCAGCACCCGCAGCACCAGCAGCGAACCCCCGCCGCCGAGCGCCATCACGATCAACTCCGGCGCGAAGGCGAGAAGGTCCGCAATCGGATAAAACCGCGTCACGTATTTCAGCCGGCCGCCAAAGCCCCGGTACTGCGGATCCACGCCCGCCACCCAGACCCGCGCGATATATTCCAGCGTGAAGATCACGAGCACCGAGATGTTGAACACGTTGAACGCCATCATCCAGCGCGGATCACTGTTCAGCACCGGCTCGGTTTCGAGCGCCAGGAACAGGAAGGAGGCAAGCACCACGCCGACGATGAACAAGTTCAGCTTCGAAATGCCGGACGCCCGCGCCTCCGGCACCAGCTGCTGGTAGAGCGACTGCTTCAATCCCATGCGGCCCCCCTCGCGGCGCCCGCGCGCTATCCGCGCAGCACGCCGCCTGTTCCTTTTGCCACGGAAGCGATGATCCGGTCCATGATCGCCTGGATCTGGTCGTCCTTCAGCGCCTCGCGCGGCTGGATCGTCACTTCGAACGCGACCGACTTCTTGCCTTCGGGAACGCCCTGCCCCTGGTAGACGTCGAACACGTCCACTTTTGATACCAGCAGCTTCTCCGCGCCCTGCGCATGCTTGACGAGTTCGCCCGCCGCGACGCCGGCGTCCACCACAAAGGCAAGGTCGCGCCGGATCGGCGTCAGGTCGGCGCGCTCCAGTACGGGCTTGGTCTTGGTCGACTTCGCTTTCATGACCGGCAGCGCGTTGAGGTTCAGCTCGAACGCATAGACCGGACCATCGACATCCAGCGCTTTCAGCACGCCGGGGTGCAGCGCGCCGAAGTTGGCCACCGTCATCTTGGGGCCAAGCTTGAGGCTGGCCGACTGGCCGGGATGCCAGTGCGGCTGCGTCGCGGCGCCGATCTGGAATTTCTCGCCCGGCTGGCCGAGCGCGGCGAGCAGCGCGAACAGGTCTGCCTTGGCGGCGAACGCGTCATAGGGCTGCACGCCGCCTTGCCAGTGGCGCTGGGCCGTTGGCTGGACGAGACCGGCAATGACCGTACGCTGATCTTTCGGGCCATCACCCAGATAGATCGGTCCGGCTTCGAACAGGCGGATGCTGCGTTCGCCCCGGTTGGCGGCGCGCTGTGCGGCCTGCGCCAGGTTTGCGAGCGCCGTGGGGCGCATGTAGTTGAGTTCGCTGGCAACCGGGTTCGCCACCGTCAGCGCCTCCTCGATCTTGCCGAACAGGCCGGCATGATCCTTCGCCATGAAGCTCCAGGTAACCGCTTCGAGGAAGCCGCGCGCGGCCATCGCCCGGCGGCCAATCGCGACGCGCGTCTGGCGGGTGGAGGCCACGCCCTGCTTCATGCCCTCAGCCATCGGCAGCGAAGTGGTCGGCAGCTGGTCATAGCCGACAAGCCGGGCGATCTCTTCGACAATATCCGCAGACCGATCAATGTCGAATCGGTGCGAAGGCGGCAGCAGGTACCAGGCATCGCCCGCGTCCTCGATGTCGAATTCGAGATCCTTGAGGATGCGCTTCATTTCCGCCGGTTTCACGGTGAGGCCGGTCAGGCGCTCGATGTCGCCGCGATAGAAAGTCACCTTCTGCGTCCGCGCCGGGATCAAGCCTGCGATCCGCGCCTTGGTGGCGGCGCCGCCGCCATATTCCAGGATCAGTGCGAGGGCGAGATTCAATCCGTCCACGCAGCTTTGCGGATCCACGCCGCGCTCGAACCGGTAACGCGCATCCGAATGGATGCCGGTCACGCGGCCTGTCCGCGCGGTGCGCAGCGGGTCGAACCATGCGCTTTCGATGAACACATCGGTCGTTTCAGCGGAGACCGACGTGGACACGCCGCCCATCACGCCGCCAAGGCCGATGACGCCGGAGGCGTCCGCGATCACGCACATCTCTTCGGTGACCGGATAAGTCTTCCCATCCAGCGCCTCAAGGCTTTCACCCGCCTTGCCAAGGCGGGCCACCACGGCGCCGCTCAGCTTTGCCGCGTCATAGACGTGCAGCGGACGGGCGCGGTCCAGAGAGATATAGTTGGTGATATCCACCAGCAGCGAGCGCGGCTGCAGACCGGCGGCCTTGAGACGCGCCTGCATCCAGTCCGGGGACGGACCATTGGTGACGCCGCGCACCAGAGCGCCCGCAAACATCGGGCACGCTTCCGGCGCTTCGAGCTTGATCTCGATGGGGCAGTCGCCGTTGCCAGGCACTTTCTTCGCGTCATTGCGCAGGAACCGGCCGGCGCCGGCCGCGGCGAGATCGCGCGCGATACCCTGCACGCCCAGCCAGTCGGGACGGTTCGGCGTGACTTCGAAATCGATCACGGCATCGGTGGCGCCCAGCGCTTCGGCGGCGGGCATGCCGACGGTGTAGTCACCGCTGAGATCGATGATGCCGTCATGGTCATCGCCGGTTTCCAGCTCGCGCGAAGAGCACATCATGCCATGGCTCTCGACGCCGCGAATAGCGCGCGGCTTCTTGTCGAGCGCCATGTCGAGGCCCGGAATCCAGGTGCCGAGCGGCGCATAGATCGCCGTCATCCCGGCGCGGGCGTTCGGCGCGCCGCAGACGATCTGCTTGACCCCGTCGATCGTCTCGACCTGGCAGACGCGCAGCTTGTCCGCCTGCGGATGCGGCTCGGCTTCCAGCACCTTGCATACCGTGAACGGCGCCAGCGCCTTCTTGGGGTCGGTGACGTGCTCGACCTCGAGACCCGCCTTGCCCATGAACACGAGGATCTCATCAAGCGACGCCTTGGTGACGAGGTGATCGTTTAGCCAGGAGAAGGTGAATTTCATCAGCTGAGCCCTCCGCTGACGGACGGTGTGAGCCAGGGCGAGAATCCGTAATGGCGCGTCCATTGCGGATCGGCCTCGAAATAGGGCCGCAGGTCCGGCATGCCGTATTTCAGCATGGCGAAACGGTCCACGCCCAGCCCGAAGGCGAAGCCCTGATGGACCGCCGGGTCGAGCCCACAATTGCGCAGCACATTCGGATGCACCATGCCGCAGCCCAGCACTTCCAGCCAGTCGGTGCCCTTGCCGATTTCGACAACACCGCCGGAGCGCAGGCATTGCACGTCCATCTCGGCCGAAGGCTCCGTGAACGGAAAGAAGTGCGGCCGGAAACGTGCCGTCACATTGTCGACTTCGAAGAAAGCCTTCACGAAATCGACCAGGCAACCCTTGAGGTGGCCCATGTGGATGCCTTCCTCGATGACGAGGCCTTCGACCTGATGGAACATCGGCGTGTGGGTTGCGTCCCAGTCATTGCGGAACACGCGGCCCGGCACGAGGATGCGGATCGGCGGCTTCTCGGTCATCATGGTGCGCACCTGAACCGGACTCGTATGGGTACGGAGCACTTTCGGCAGCGCATTGTCGCCCGGCTTCAGGAAGAAGGTGTCATGCGTCTCGCGCGCCGGGTGGCCTTCGGGGAAGTTCAGCGCCGTGAAATTGTGCCAGTCGTCCTCGATGTCCGGGCCTTCAGCCACGCGGAAACCCATGTCGCCGAAGATCGCGGCAATTTCTTCGAACACCTGCATCACCGGATGCAGCGCCCCTTCCCCCGCCGAGGGGGCGGCGGGCAGCGTCAGGTCGACTTTCTCGCGCACGAGCTGGGCTTCAAGCGCAACCGCCTCCAGCGCGCCCTTGCGCGCGCGCACAGCGTCTTCGATTCGCACCTTCAGCGCGTTGAGCGCCGGGCCCTTTTCCTTGCGCTCTTCGGGCGCCATCGCGCCGAGCGTGCCCATCAGGCCGGAGACCCGGCCCTTCTTGCCGAGCTCGGCGACGCGTACCGCGTCCAGCGCGTCAAGGCTGGCGGCGGCCTGAACGGCGGCCAGCGCTTCCTGCTCGATGGATGTAATGTCGGACAAGTGCAGACCCTTCCGGAAAACCAGCGCGCTGTTTAGCGGCCTCTTGTGTCCGCGCCAACCCGCCAGAATCGCAGGTCACGCCGGCTCGTAATGGCGCAAGGCGGCAAAGAAAGTCTCAAAGTCCTTCCACCACATGACGGTGTCGCGGTTTCCATTGGTGTCGTAACGGTCGAAATCCGTATAGCCGACCCGCGGCGCGCCGGGCTGGTTATAGTCCAGGAACAGGGTTTCCCGGTACCATTGGGCCAGCACGATCATCGCTTTCGCGCCGTCCGGAAACTGCGCAGCCTCATCCGGATTGGCCGGGTCGGCATAGTCGGTGACGGTGTCCCAGACTGTCCGCAGGCTCTCGGCCGGTACGAGATCGTTATAGCCCCCGAAGGGCAGGATCACCTGATCGTACCGGGTCGGCGCCACCTGTTCCGGCAGCGGAATGCACAGACCCGCGACCGAGCCGCCGTTCTGCTGGCGGTAGAGCGCAATCAGCAGGTCCGGCAGAGCCCGGCCAAGGCGGGCTTCGGCGCGGGTGATGTCGTCCTCGCTCAGGCCTTCGGTCAGGGCCGAATAGGCATCCGCCCAGGCGGCGGCCTCGTGCTCTGTGGCCGACACTGTATCTGCCGGCGCCGTAAAGAAGGTTTGCAGGGTCACCGTCTCCGGAAGAAGGCGCAGGTCATCACGGGCGCTGTCCTCCAGCGCTTCGTCCTTGCCCATCAGCCACTCCGGATACCACCGGGCGGGCTTGCCTTCGATCCGGTCAACATACAGCCCCATGATCGAGGCGACCGCTCCCGCAGCGAGGGGCCAGATGGCATCGCCCGGCGCGAACGGCGCGGCGCCGGCCTGGCCGCTGGTCAGGGCGTGGAAGCCGAAACCGATGAGATAAAGCACCGAAACGAGGATCAGCTGCACGGCAAAGTCTGCCGGCAGCTGCAACCAGTAGCGCTTCAGCTTGCCGGAATTGCGCGCAACCCGCCACAGGCGCAGCTGACCGAACAGGTAAGCCGCGGTGAACCCCGCCCCCATGAACGGCAGGATCCAGGGCGAACGCTGTGCGAAACCGGCCGCCAGCGCGAACACGACCAGGCTGACGCCCAGCCCGATCCGCACCACACCGCTCAGTTTCGACACGCCCATGAAAAAAGCCTCCCGTGACACGAGGGTCAACGGGAGGCTTAATTCAGGCGCGGGCGCAGGGCCAGAGCGGGCGCGGGGTCAAATTACGCGCGGGCAGCCTTCTTGCGGGCGTTGCGGGCCTTCTTGGTGTTACCAAAAATGCCGATATTGGCGCGCTTCGAGAGGTTTGCGGTCCATTTCGAGTTGCGGCGCTTGACGCGCGGCTTCTTGCTCGGGTGCAGGACGCTGCTGGGGGACTTGCTCATGTGACGGTTTCCTTAGGCGAGGGCAGCTTTGGCCTGGGAGACGAGGGCGCCGAACGCCTCCGGTTCCCGGACCGCGAGATCGGCCATGACCTTCCGGTCAACTTCGATGCCGGCCTTTGTCAGGCCATTGATGAAGGTGGAATAGGTGAGGTTCTCGTCGTGGATGCGGACGGCGGCGTTGATGCGCTGGATCCAGAGGGAGCGGAAGGAACGCTTTTTGACCTTGCGGCCAACGTAGGCGTATTCGCCGGCTTTCCAGACGGCAGCGACGGCGTTCGAGAACGTATTCTTGCGGCGGTTACGGAAGCCTTTGGCCTGCTTGAGAATCTTCTTGTGGCGGGCGTGGGCGGGGACTTTGGCGCGGGAACGGGGCATGGATGCCTCCTGTCAATTCGTGTTCAAGATCAATGGGTTAGAAGACTACAAGCCGTAAGGCAGGTACTTCTTCACGCGGGCTTCATCTGCCTTGGCGCCGACGGACGTGCCGCGGTTCTGGCGGATATACTTGGCATTATGGCTCATCAGGCGGTGGCGTTTGCCGGCCACACCGTGCTTGAGCTTGCCTGTCGCGGTGATCTTGAACCGCTTGGCAGCGGCTTTCTTGGTCTTCATCTTCGGCATGTTTGTCTCCTCGGGTCTGTAGAGCTCACACCGGTAAAGGCGGCCCAAAATGCGCGTCCTGGGGGCAATGCCGTCGCCCCGGAGTCCGGCAAGAGGCGGCTTATGACGGAGCCGCGCGGATGAATCAAGGGGGCGGTTGAAAGTCCGGCCCTGAGTTGTAGAATTGGGGCGCAAAACCCGTCCACAAACAGTCCAGAAGTCCGCTCCGGAAGCGTGGACGGTTTTCGTGCTTGAGGGGAACTCGAGGCGGCGTGTTGACGGACGACCGGCGGGTGTTAGTTCTGAGGCTTGCATCGGGGGGATTCATGGTCCGCAGGTTTCGCACGCGCTGGGCCAAACTTGTTGTTTCCGGAGTGTTGCTGGCGTCGTTCGTGGGGGCGTCTGCTGAGACGACGCCTACTGCGCCTTCAAAACCAACGGACGCCGAAGCGACAGCGCAGTGCGCGGCGACCACGGACCCAGCCGTCTGCATGAGCCTGGCTTTCCCCTACGCCTCCAGTTACGCAAGCCCCGCGGAGCAGACCAAGGCCGTGCCGTTTCTTGAGCGGGCCTGTGCACTTGGCATGATCGACACATGCCACGCTGCCGGGGAGGCCTATGCCTCAGGCAAGATCAACATGTGGCCGAATGCGCTGCTGGTGCACGATGATAGGATGGCCGCGAAGTATTTTCGGATCGGGTGTGAGGCAGGATCGGCCTTCTCCTGCGACGGGTTGGGCCAGCTGCTGATCGCAGGACGCGCGGGGCCAGCGGACCCCGGCGCGGCCTTTGCGGCGTTCGAGAAGGGCTGCGCTATCGAAGATTATGTAATGGCGCGGCCGGACTCCTGCCTCGTGCTCGGCAAGGCGCATTCGGCAGGCGGCGCGCGTGCAACAGACCCGGCGCTCGCGATGCTTTATTTCGACCGGGCCTGCGGTGTGATCTCAGGGACTTCCCCCGCTATCGGCCTTGCCTGCCTTGAAGCCGGGCGACGGTTTGAAACCGGGGCCGAGGGCGTCGAGATAAATGCCCTTGCCGCGCTCAACCGCTACGAGACGGCGTGCAAGGCCGGCAACCCGGACGGCTGCCTCGAGCAGAATCGATTGGCCTCGGGCGAGACGGGACAGGAACAACGCGCCATCGAACTGGCGGCCGAGCAAGACCAGCGCGCCAAACAGGCACCGGTGTGCCAGGCGATCTGGCAGGAATCAGTCGATTTTCGTGCGGCTGCGGACGCCGAGGGCGACGCGCTGCTGGCCAAATCGGACCGGGACTCGGCCGCGTCGGACGGGTCCGTCCAATCGCGCAAAAACATCATGAACAGGTTTACGATGGAGTCGGATGATTATCTCGAGCGGTCCTGCCTGAAGCTCCTGGACTTGCGCTACCGCGCCATCATGACCTGTTCGAAGGAAGACGGCGAGGCCATTTCCGAACTGTTGCTGGCCGATGCCCGCGCGGCGCGGGACGCGATGTCGAACCGCGCCGATTCGCCCATGAACTGCTTCTACCAGCTGCGGGAACTGGACTAAACAGCGGCGCACATGCGGCCCGGGTCAAGCGATGCCTTGCGCGGCGCATGATGCGCACTGCAGTATGGGCCGTGCACGGAGGGTTCAGCCCTCAAGGCTACTTCGGTCCATCCTGATCGTCACGACGACGCCTTCGGCGGCCCAGTCGCAGCTGAGGGTGCCGCCGAGCTGGGCGGACATGGCCCGGTTGATCAGCTTGCTGCCGAAGCCGCCCTGCCCGGTTGGGCTTTGCACCGGGGGGCCGCCGCGCTCGGTCCAGACGACGACGACTTCTTCGTCATGGCTGGAGGAGGAGACATCGAGCGTGCCTTCATCGGAGGACAGTGCGCCGTATTTCAGCGCATTGGTGGCGAGTTCGTGGATGACGAGCGCCAGCGTCGTGGCGGACGCCTCGCCGACAGCCATGCGGGGCACCGAGACGCGGATGCGGCCACTGAAGGCGCCGAGATCGTCATAGGGCGCCAGCAAGACGGAAATCAGGTCTCCCAGCAGCGCATCCTTCTTGCCCTGACCGGGCAGCGGGCGGACGAGATCATGGGCGCGGCCGAGCGCCGTCAGGCGATTGGTCAGCTGGCGGGCCATGTCTTCGGTCGAGGAGGCCGAGCGGGAGGTGATCGAGGTCAGGCCGGAGGCGATGGCGAGCAGGTTCTTGACCCGGTGGCTCATCTCGCCGGCGAGGAGTTCGTTGCTTTCCTCGGCCTGCTTGCGGCCGGTCACGTCAAGAAAAACCCCGAACATGGTCCGCTCGACCATACCTTCATCCTCGCCCTGCCCGCGGGCGGAGATCCAGCGCACTTCGTCGCCGATCAGGATCCGGAAGTCGATTTCATACTGGCCCATGATGGCGCGGCTTGCGGCGAAGGCGGCGCGCACACGGTCACGGTCTGCGGGGTGAATGCGGGCGGACAGGTCCTCGAACGTCACGTTGGTGTCGCTGGAGACCCCCCACAGGTTGTAGGAGGGCTGGTCAAGGACAAGTTTGTCGGTGTCGACATTCCAGGCCCAGAGCGCGACGCCGGCGCCCTCGATGGCAAAGCGCAGGCGCTTTTCGGTCCAGATCGACAGTTCCGGCTGAGCAGTCCCCATCGATCAAGTCTCCTCAAGGCAAGCGATGCGCGCGCGCTTCTGCCAGTGCGGCACCAGTTATGACAGGGCGGTCAGCGGCGCAATCCACGAGCGCAGAGCATCTTCGAGGTGCACCCTGCCGCCCGAATGCTCAGCCCGGCCGGTTCCGATCGCGGCGAAGTGCGCCGAGAGTGTCCCGGCGATATCGGCGCCGTTCACCGGGGCGCGAGCACCATGGTCATCTGCTTGCCTTCGAGCTTGGGCTCGAGTTCGAC
>Ga0163144_10012828_pt1 | contig 17551 bp, 14 predicted proteins | sample OliLak19BULKMAT1_FD_123175 | JGI IMG/M metagenome (GOLD analysis project Ga0163144, IMG submission 123175) | Freshwater microbial mat bacterial communities from Lake Vanda, McMurdo Dry Valleys, Antarctica - Oligotrophic Lake LV.19.BULKMAT1 | ecosystem: Environmental > Aquatic > Freshwater >...
GGACCACCCGGACCACCCGGACCTCCTGGACCTCCCGGACCCCCTCCTCCAGAACCAACGCATGGGGGCTGAGGATCACATGGCGGCGGCGGCAATTCGTAACTGATAGAAGGGTTAAAAGTGTCTGAGCACGGCATGGGGGGCAAGTCTAAGCTTAAGCCGGGGCCATCTGCCAGCCCATACAAATCGATTCGGTTTGTAGTACGATTGCCAACATAACGATATAGATTCGCTCCGCCCCAGTATGTTATTGGATCTCTGCTGACCCAGGTGCCCATTTGCGGGTGAAAATAGCGATGTCTGACTTGGTAAAGGCCGGATTCGGCATCCCAGCGGTAGGCCCCGAAGCGGGTCTCCCAGTCGTAGCTTGACGAGGCCCGGACGCCAAACGCGGCGGTCATGACGTTTGTAGCGCCGTAGGCGTTGTAGCCGTAGCGTTCTTGCACCGTGGCTCCGGTATCGATGGCGGCCACCGGGTGGAAGTAGTCGTGCAGGACGTAGAGGCGCGACGGGCTGTAGGTGGAGCAGTCGCGCAGGATCAGGTCGTCGGGATAGCGCAGCCCCCAGACAAACTGCCGGTCGGCGGTGGTGGCGGCGTTGAGGCGTTCCTCTAGGATCTGCCATCGATTAGAGTAATAATAGTGGCGGGTGTTGGTGCTTATCAGTTTGGTCACCCGACGGCCGCCTCCGTCGTACCCATAGATGGCGACCGTAGTGCCGCCACTCTTGAGCTGGATCAGCCGGTTCCAAGCGTCGCAGATGGCGGTGTAAGCTGTGTTCAGGGCGCCCGACCGAGGCATGGACGTCGTGTTGCCGGCCGCGTTATAGGCGGGAACCGACCAGGCCGTGCCGGTGGCGGTGCTGATGCCGGTGATGGCATTGACCTTGTCATTGGTCCGATTCTGGTCGAGGCCCGTGACCCCGTTGGTCTTGGTCAGATACCCGCTGCTCGCACCGTGCCAGTTGCCAGTGTCGTCAAAGTTGAAATCCTCCTCCCAGGTGGGTGTGCCCGTGATCCCGGTCCTAGTTCCATTGAGCGTTCCCCGCTGGAGCGTCTTGAGCTGGTTGAGGTTGTCATAGGTGTAGAACTCGTCCTGCAGGGTGGCGGCCACCAGGTCGTTGCGGAAGGTGCGGTTGCTGTTACGGTCAAAACCATACTGGATGCGCGCCTTGGCCGCGAGAGTGCTGTCACGATCCACCGCTGGTCCACCACACGCCCGAAGCGGTCCAGGCCGATATACTGGTCGCCCGCGTCGCCAGTAGAGTCGCCGCTCTGCATGACATAGGTCAGGGCCACACCCGGTTCCGAGCTGTAGCTGGCCTGCACGATCTCGCGGACCCCGAGGTAGAGGTAGTCCGCCAGATGGGTGGTGCTTTGGAGGATGGAAGTCACGCGGCTTAGCAGATCGTCCGAGCCGCCGCTCGTACCATAGTTGTAGGTGTTAACCGTGCCGTTCGGGTAGGTGAGAGAGGTCAGGCGCACCTGATTGGCACTGCCGTTGGCGTAGGCATACTGCACCTTGGGAGTAGTGCCTGTGTTCACCGCCCCTGAGTGCGACTGATACTCGGTCGTGGGCTGACCGAAAGTGTTGTAGGCGTACTGCACGTCATTGACGACAGAGCCGGAGCCCACCGTAGCACTGTCATAGCTGGTGAGGTTCTGCAACAAGCCACGTACCTCGTAGCTTCGGCTGATGCGCTTGACGGTCTGGTCCACACCTGTTCCAAAGGCGGTTACCCGATCATGGGTCAGGCGTCCCAACTTGTCGTATTCCAATGTGCGCGCGGTCGCGAGTTGGTCGGTGCCAAGCTTGATCTGGTTTTGTCGGTTGTATGCCAGTTTCACCTGGTCGGTGCCCGTCGGATCAGTGTCGGTCGAGTCGGGATAGATGATCGAACGCAGGAGGTCGAAGCTGGCCACGTCTGAATCGCTAGGCGTTGTCCCGAAGCAATACCTGGTAACCTGGTCGCCAGTGGTGGAATTCTTGGCAGTGAACGTAAGAAGACGATCGTCGGCATTATACGCATACTGTGTCTCCCGGTTCAGCTTGCCGACACCATAGTCCTCGACCTGGCCTGTCGGCCGGCCGGCATCATCGAAGGTGTACTGCGTTATCACGGCCTTCGGATTACTGGACTGAGAGGGTTCACCCCGGGCATTGAACGTATTGGTGCTTACCAGAACGATGTCAGAACGGGTGGGGATGGCCGCGGGCCGGCTGAAGCTGCCGCTACCGTTAGTGCCGTAGTCGGCACGCCCCTGCGTGCGGCCCAAGGCATCCGGCCAGCGGGCAACATAGCTGACTCGCGAGCGCGGTTCAGTGGTGATGCCATCCAAGGCCCCTGTTCCGGTGGCGTTGTGAAAACGGCGACGGCTAGTCGTCTGGATCAAATTACCAATGGCATCGTACCCATATTCTTTCTGTTGCATCACCACGTCGCCCGTGATGCTTCCAGCTGTGGTGTAAGATGTATCCGAAGTGTTGTAGGTGTGATAACCCTTGGTTACCCGGCCTGCACCATCATAGGTCAGCTTGGCTAGCAAAGAGCTTCCGTTCGACTGCCTTTTCATTAGTTTTCCCCGCGCGTCATACCAGTAGTTTGTCGCCAATGAGTTACCGGTGGTGCCAGTGGTAGGGTCTACGGCGTAGGTGAGTTGCTGATAAACGCGGCCGAGGTTGTCATACTTCGTCTGCTGCCGACCAATAAGGTTGCCTCCAGAACCGTTCTTCTGGTCCAACTGCGTAACTCGGATCAGGTTGTCGTAGGTGTAGGCCTCGTAGCTGCTGAGTTCACCGGACTTACTGATCTTGCGGTTGCGCCAGTCATAGGCGTAGGTGGTCGTCCGGTTGTTGCCAGAAGTCGAGTCCACGCACCTCGTCAAGGTGGTCAAGTTGCCATTCTTCCCTGCCGAAGCGCCGTCGTAGTCATAGGCCTCGATCTTGACCATGTTGTTTGGCGAGGATCCGCCCGGACTGCTGTCCGTGGCCCCGGTGTCGTCCGTGCCCACCCACTTTTCAGCCAAGAGACCGCGCGCGTTGTAAACCCAGCGTGTGATCGTGCCACCGGGTGACTTTTGCCTGGTCAACCAGCCCAAGCCACCGTTGGTGCCGCCGGTGTCGTAGCCGTAGAGCGTCTGGTTATAGTTGCCGGTCGTGTTGTCGTAGCTGCCGGGAGAGCCGTTGCCCGACGATGGGATGGCAAAGTACACCTGCTGGGTGTTGGCCTTGGCCGACATGTTCAGATACGTCCACTGCTGCCAGCGTACCCACTTGGTCTGGTCCGCCAGATTCTCCGACGCAGTCAGGGCACCGGTGACTCCGCTGGCGCGCTGGGATACAACAACATCCGTGGTCCGCCCATTCCCATCCTGTTTGGTGACCGTAATCGGTTCGATCAGACTGGTGCTGGAACTGCTGGACCCGCTGGGCACAGTGACATAGCCCTGCGCCCGGCGGACTTCGGTCGCGGTGGCCGTCTGGTTATAGACGGTCCAGGAGGAGCGGCGGATAGCCGTGCTGGTGCCCCCGATAGGTACCGAATGTTGCGGACTGAGTTCGACGGTGGTTCGCCCGAGGCTGTCCACCGTGTAGTCGGTGATCAGGTGCAGGCCGCCGCCTGAGGGGGTGCTCCAGCCGCTGGGCACGGCGGGCGAGTCGGTGATCAGGCCGGTGGCCACGTCGTCAATGCGCTGGATGAGACCTCCCGAGGCGTTGTCGTATTTGAAGCGGGTGAGGAACCCGAGTTCGTCCTTCACCCAGATCAACTGGCCATACTGGTCGAAGACCTCGACCCTGGAGTTGGCGGAGTTGGACCCGTTCTGCGCCGTGGTGATCGCCGGCCAGGTGATGGTCCTCTGCTGCACCCGCAGGGTGCCGGAGAAGAAGACATAGGTGTAGTCCGTCTCGGCTGGACTGGAGCCGCCGCTAGCGTCGCTCTGGTAGGCGATGGTCTTCGCCACCGGGTAGACCGTGTTGGTGCCGACTGTCTGGGAAGTGTATTGGTATTCCTTGACCAGAATGGGGGTGCCGCTACCGCCCTGCTGCACTTTCTCATAGCGCAGGTAGCCTGCCACAGCCCCGGTGCCAATATTGGTCGTGGTGTAGTATTCGTAAACTCGGATCAATCCCGCCGCGGCGTTCAACGTCACGAGCCCCGCGCTCGCCTCGCTGTAGCTCGCCACCGCCTCGGCGGTAGCCTTTTGGAGAATGCGGCCGCTGCTATCGTAGCTATAATAGGCATACCACTTGTTTCCGGTGCCGGTCTGCGCCACTACTTTCAGCATCACCTGGCCGGCATAATTGGTATAAACCGTTTGCGTATTGGTGTTGGGCAGGGTCTCGGTGTTCTTGTTCTTCCAATTGTTGTAGCCGTCCGAGTTGCCGCTGGTCGCGTAACCGTAGGTATATGTGGACGTGGTCGAGGAGGACGAAGAGGCGGTGCCGGCCCCCTGACCGTTAACCACCTCCTGCGTGACCTGCTTGCTCCCATTGAACCGGAAGGCGCTGTCGGCATAGGCTCCCTGCAGAGTGGCGTCGGAAAGGGTGTTGATGTCGGTGCCCCCGGTGCTGGCACGAGCATAGCCTTCGGGCGAAATCACCAGCTTGAGGCCGCTTGCGAAACCGTTGGTGTCGCCGGCCTTGTAGGAGCGGAAGTACCACGTCTGCAGGCTGTCCCACCCGGTGCCATTCCAGTTCTGGAGGGTGACGCTCTGAAGGTCTCCGGCTCCACCGTTGGTGTCGCCTGAAGAGTAATAGACCATGTAGAGCCGGCGCACATTGGTCGAACCGCGCTTCAAGGTCACATACTGGATGCAGCCGAGGCCCCCGCCGCTGGTGTAGTAATCGTAGTTGTAGTTCAGTGTAGGCGTGCCGCCGAGGCTGAACTGCGTGATCTGGTCGCTCCCGTTGTAGGTTGGCGTGTAGGTCGTGCCGTAGGCGTCGGTGAAACTCTTGAACTGGCCCCGTTTGGCCGCCGAAATGGCCGCGTCATAGCCGTAAAACCTAGTGATCCGCCCCTGAGTGTCGGTAAAGACGAACTCGTCGCCCGACCCGGTGCCCTGCTCGACCAACGTCTCCAGACTGAAGAAGCGCGCCACATAGCTGGCACCGCTCTTGTTGAACCAAATGGCGTCGTTGATGATGCCGATGACCGCGATGTTGCCAGAGCCGTCCTTGCCGAGCTGCGGAATGCCCTGACAGAACCAGTTATTGCCGTGGGGAGTCTTGCTGGGGTTGGTGATCTGCGTCCCGTAGCTCAGCGTGTGGTTCCAATCCACGCCATACCCCCGCGCCGATAGCAGCGGGATGACCTGCCGCACCTCGCCGTTCGAGTAACGGATCGGATTGGCGCTGAAGTCCGGACTGCCACCGTCCCCCGCCTGACAGGAGGAGGAACTCGAACTGGACGAGGAGCTCGAAGGCGGTGGCGGCGGCGTGGGTGGCGGGGGTGTGGGCGGATCGTCTGGCCGGCAGGCCGTCGAGGATGAGGTAGCGGCATATTCCGTGCCGGCCCCGCACGAGGAGCTGCTGCTAGAGGGGGCATTGTAGCTGGAGGGAGAAGGCATATTTCGCTCCTTGAGTCTGATCTCTAGGAAAACATTTTCGGGTGATTTAACCGTCGTACTCTGATTTGATCCACGCGTAAGCCCAATCACTTAGCATGGAACTTCGTCACCCCAATGTCGTCTGCTTCGGCTGGCCATCCCACCTCGGCGGGGCCGACACGAAACTTGCCCACCTGCTTGTACTGTTGCACCAACACGCCACACTGACCGTGGTACCCAACAACCGAAAGCAGCTGCAGCAAAAGAACTGGACCGGTTGGCTTGACAGGCTGAAAATCAAATATTGTCCGCTAGATCAGCTTCCCAAAACGCTCACCGGTTACGGCCTCGCTCTGTCAAATCAGTGCTTCTTTTCCCATGACATCGGCCGCCGGGCGAGAGAGCGTGGTCTCAAAATCATCTGGTCGAGCGAGATGATGTGGCACCATCAGGGCGAACCGGAGGCTGTCCGCGGAGGTTTGGTGGACAAAGTACTGTATACGTCGGAACTACAGAAGGCATCGCTTTCGCCGATTTATGGTGCCTTGCCCTCGGTCATCACCGGCAACTACGTTGATCCCTCATTTTTCCCGTTTAAGGAGCGCCGCAATCCCGATTTCACCATCGGCCGGCTCTCCCGTGCTGCGGTCGAAAAGTATCCTGAGGATTTTCCAGTGTTTTACGAAGCTCTAGACATTCCCGAATGCCGTTTCCGCGTGATGGCCTGGGATGACAAGCTCGCCCAAAAATACAAGTGGCACCGATTTGATGCGCGTTGGAGCCTGCTGAAGCCGGAACAGGAGACGCAGATCAATTTCCTGCATAGCCTGGATCTTTTCGTCTATCCCCTTGGACATCAATTCACAGAGTCGTGGGGTCGCTCGACCGTCGAGGCGATGCTGACGGGCTGCGTCCCCTTGGTGGCGCCGGGCCATCACTTGGACCAACTGATCGTTCCGGGCGAGACGGGCTTCATCTGCGGCGATTTTCGCGAGTATCAGCGCCATGCCCACCGCCTGTTCCATGATTATGAGCTGCGGAGCCGGATGGCCCGGCAAGGCCGGGACCACGCCGTGAATCGGCTCTGCCGGACCGAGGAACATCGCCGACTATGGCTGGAGGATGTGTTCAATTGAGCGCGCGTTACTGCTACTGGTCGGTGGTGGACGGCGATTACAGCGACATGATGGCCGCAGTCATTCACTCGGCGCGCAAGGTGGGGGTATTCCGGGATTTCCACGTCTGGTCGGACCGGCCGATTCGGGGGGCCATCCATCATCCCGCCGGGACGTTCGACAAGTGGGGCTGCCTCTTCAAGCTCGTGTTCCTGCGGGACGCCGTGAAGCGGCTGGACTACGACTATTTCATCTGGCTGGACTCGGACATGTGGTTTGCACGGAACCTCGGAGACCCGCTGCGGGTCATGAAGGGAGCGCCGCTGCACATCGCACTAGAAGGGGATCTGACCGCGGCGGAAAACCGCCGCCGCGACTGGTGGGACTGCCCGAACGGGCGGTTTGTCGAACTGATGCGCCAGGCCGGGGTGAGGAGCCGGCACATCTTCAATGTCAACGGCGGGCTTTTCATCGTGCACCGGGATGCGATCGACACGGTCTATCGGCTGGCCTTTGAGTTCTGGCAGTTCTGCAAGACGCAGGGGTTTACGTTCAATGACGAGCCTTTGCTGGCCTACACGATGCACATGCTCTGCGGCAACCCCCATGCACATACGCTGCGCGAGACCCTGGATTTCTGGGCCTCGGACTGGACGGGCTGCTTCAAGGACCGGCTGCCGGACAGCCAGCCGTGGTGGTTCATCGATTACTTCACCGAGGCGAAGCTGCCGGTCAACCCGGCCCTCGTCCATGCCATGCGCAGCAAGCCAGCCCTGATCACCTTGGGCCAGGAACTCGTGCAGTCCGTCCAATGACTGCGGCGGGCGGGGAATCTCCGGCCCGTTTGTGCGGTAGCTTAATGGATGGGATACGCACGCGAACGCATTGTCGCCGTAATGTTCCCGCAACCGTGACCACGGATGCCCTCCATCCACATTGGATGCTTCGTCGAACAGTCCCATTTCCAACCACGCCTGACGCCGAACGAAGGCCACGGGCATGGACGTCAGAGACAACGGACTATCGGCCGGCGCGGAGGGTTTGCCGTTTCCATTCATTCCAACCCGCAACCGACTTCCGGACAACACCTGCACATGGTCGGCCAATGCCACCGGCGGTCGACGGACGGAGTTAAGCGCAAAGGGGGCGAGCACCTCATCCACCTCAAGCAAACCAATCCATTCCGCGCGGGAATGTCGGATAGCTTCGTTGCGGCAGGCGCAGGGTCCGCGCGGTGTCTTGTGGGTGAGCCAGAGAACACGGCGGCGCAGAAATTCCGGGATGCCGGCATCATCCCAATCGGTGGAGGCATCGTTGACCACAATGATCTCGTCCTGCGGCTGCACCTGCCAAACCACGCTCCACAACGCGCGGAGCAGCAGTGGAAATCGGTTGTGGACGGGAATTGCCACCGCCACCGTGGGCGCTGACATCTTCGCTGGCGGAGTTGCAACCAATGGAACCGGCGGGTCCCTTTCGGCACGCGGTCGGGTCGCGGCCACCACGGCTTCAAATCGGTCGGCAATGGCACCCCAGCCGAACTGCTCAAAGACGCGACGGCGACCTTGGGCGGCCAACCCGATCCGCGCGGACTCATCGCGCAGCAGGCGGACCGTCTGCTCGACGAACGCCTCGTCGTAGGCGGGCTGTCCGGGTTGTCCGTCGAGCAGCACCCCGGAATCGCCCACGGTTGTGATGAGGGCAAAATCGTTGGTGGTGACGGGCACGGCTCCCGCCGCGAGGCATTCCAGGGCCGCGAGACAAAAGCCCTCGGGATAGGTGCAGGGGTAAGCCATGACCTTGGCGGAGCGCTGAAGGCAAACCAGTTCCGGTCGTGAAACCTTGGCCAGAAAACTGATGCCGGAGATCCCGGCAAGCTGCCGGCGATAGTCCTCGGTGCCTGGTGCCCAGCCCCACAGGCTGAAATCGGACGTGATCAACAGTTCGGCGTCGGGCATCACATTCTAAACGAGACGACCGGCGAACTGGATGTGGACGAGGTGGCCGGCGTCGTCAAAAAACTGGCGGTGAACACGCCTCCCGTGCGATCTCCGTCGGGAGTTACGCCAACGCGGCGGCCCTCGGTCTGCGTGCTCATCCCCGTTCACAACCAGGCCCGGTATCTGTTCCGCGCGGTCGCCAGTGCCATCTGCCAGTTGGAACCGCAGGACGAACTCATCTTGGTGGACGACGCCTCGACGGATATCGTTGATCACGCGGGACTCGGACCGTTTCTGGACCGCATCCTGTGGCTGCGCCACCCCTCCCGGCGCGGGGTTTCCTTCAGTCGTAACCACGGCATCATCCGGTCGCGCGCCGACTGGATCAAACCGCTCGACGCCGACGATGTGCTGGCACCCTTTGCCTTGGACGTCCTGCGGCACACACCGATCCCGGACGAAGTCCAATTGATCACCGGCGGCTGCCACCGAATTCATAACAACCGCTATTACGACTATCTCTGCGCCAACGACGAGACTATCCGGAATATCCCGCGCTACAACCCCACGCTGCCCAGCGCCGTGTTCCTCCGGCTACAGGCCTTGCTGGAGGTGGGAATCTTTGACACACGGATTGATTTCGAGGAGGACTGGGATCTGTGGCTCAAACTGCATCAGCGCCATGGCGGGCAGGCGTTTATGATCGTCGAGCAGCCGTTTTGTTACTACTGGATTGAGGAGGCGGAGCGGAATGACAAGAAGCGTCAAGCCAACATCGAGGGCTGTTCCGTGCGGGAGTATTTACGGCAGCGCTATGGGGCCGATCCGAAATAGCAAAATCGGGCCGGTAAGAATTCCAGACATCTTTCATCGCCGGGAAAGATTCACTCCGTGCCGACGTCGGAAATGTTCGTCCAAGGTCAAGCCTTCGACAGTCGCATTACGGCGGCGTTGGTCCTGCTCGTCTAAATGATCTGACCCGCAATAACAGACCGGTCGCCGGGTCACAGCAAAGCCGTCGAGACCGAACCGTTCCCGAAGACGCAGCCACAAGTCCCAGTCCGCCTCCACCGTTAGCCCCTCGTCGAACAGACCGACTGCCAGCAACGCCTCCCGCCGCACTAGGATCGCTCCGGAGGGCAGCGTGTTCCGTTCCCGGAGTTCCAGCAGCGCCGGTTCCGGGTCGGCCACATTCTCGCAATAATTGCCGACGCGAGTGCGATGGAACGCGCCGCACAACGCCTGAATCTCCGGTCCCGGCAGTCGAGCTGGTTCACGCACCACGTTCAGGGCAAAGGGTGCCAGAACATCCCCCGGCCCGAGAAACAGGAGCCAATCGGCCTGCGACTGGCGGATGCCCGCGTTGCACAGCATTGCCCAATTTCGGGCGGCCGGAACCTGCAACCAGAGGACAGGCTTCCGCAGCCAGCGGGGCAGGCTTGCTTCCGGTTCGTTGTCGAGGGAACTATCGCTTATGACTATCAACTCGTCTTGAAAGCGTAGCTGACCCATCACGCTCAGGAGCGCCTGCGGTAGTGAACCTATCGCCCTTTGGACGGGAATCACCACCGCCACCGAAATTGGGCGGGATGGTGAAACCGACGGTGTTTCCACGGGTGGGGCGATGACGACCTCTGCCCGTTCCGGTCGTCGGGATTGGGTCCGGCCGACGATTCTCTCGAAACGCTCGGCGATAATCTCCCAACCAAACTCCGCGTGTGCCCTGCGACGGCCTGTCCGTGCCTGCCACTGTCTCCGTTCATCGTCGCTCAGCAGTCGGACGACCTGTTCCACGAATGCCTGCGTATATGCCGGCTCGCCCGGCGTTCCCGCCACAAGGGCGCCGCATCCCTCCATCACGGTTCGGAGATTGGGCGCGTCGGTGACCACCGGCACGGCTCCGGCGGCCATTCCTTCCAAGACGGCAAACCCAAAGCCCGATCGACCGGGACACGCCATCACCTTCGCCTGCCGTTGCCAGTTGCGGAGCTGCTCGCGCGACAGTGATCCAGTGAACCGCACACCGGCCGCTTCTAGTAATTCGGTTCCGTGCAATAGGCCACCCCATGCGTGAAGCCAAGCCGCCATCACTTCCGGCACGATTAGTTCCGCGTCCGGAATTCGTGCTCGCACTTGGGGAAAACTTCGCAAGATCGCCAGCTTCCCGGCCATATCCTCCGTATCCAGCAGTATCTGGTTGCCGGGTTTATCCGGGAGCTGGGCCGGTGGCTCCGGGAAATAATCGGCCGACACGCCCACTCCAAGGACGTTGATGTGCGAACGCGCGATCCGCCGATAGTGCCGGTAGACAAACTCAGCCTGAGATGGGAACGAAACGAGCACATGGTCCACATGCGGCAGAATGCGTTCGTCCCAGGCACCCACGAGCGCGTCCGTGGTCCAAAACAGTATTCGCGCCGCCGCCGCCGCCTCCAAGACGGGGAAGTCGTGACGGAACACGATCAAGGCGTCATAAGCGGGGGAATTGATGAAATTCTCCAGCTTGCGATGGAAAACGCCTTCCTTGAGTTCCTCCCGAGGGCCGTGGCCAAACACGATCACACGATGTCCCCGCCGCGCCAGCGCGCGTGCCAGCTCCAAGAGACATTGCTCCGGCCGGTTCAAGCCCGTCATCGGATCGGGTCCGTCGGAGAAACCGGGAAACACGTTGGCCACGAAGGCGAGGATCATTGGGGTATCGCGGGGTTTATCCAGCGGCCTCTATGTTGTGGCCAGCGTGCGGGAAACGTGCGGTTCGGGCAACCTTGCAACCGCCGTGGTGTCCCGGGCTTGCCGGCCGAAGCGTCTTTCGATCAAAGTCAGTCGCCCCGCCGGGATATGAAACCCGAATGCTGCATTCTCTTTCTGCACCACCGGAATGACGAACTCACGCGGCGGCACTTCCGACTGCTCCAAGAGCAGAATCCTGCGCCCGTCATCGCGATTTACGCCAACCAGCGGGAGCATCTGCCGGAAGCGGTGGACGTGGGGCCGCTCGGGGACGTCTGGCGGAACGCCGATCTGGCGTTTCTCAACTGGTTCCGCCGCCGACCGTTCGACGCCGAGCGCTACCTCTGGCTGGAATATGACACTTTCGCGAGCCTGCCTGTGCGCGACTGTTATGAGGCCGTCTGGGACCGGGATGCCGTCGCCGCCAAGGTGATAGAACTCCAACCGCACGCCGACTGGTGCTGGTTTGCCGAACGAAACCTGCTGCCGCCGGACCTGCGCGCGTCCATGGCCGGACTCTCGCCCCTGTGCGGAATCCTGCTCTCCCACCGCGCCCTGTGCGCCCTAGCCAACACGGCGGCGCTCCCACCGGTGTTTAGCGAACTTCGCCTCGGCACCGTGCTGCGGGCCGCCGGTTTTGAACTCTCCGCGCTGCCGCCCGAACGGGCCGCCACCATCGATTGGAATCCCGCCGCCATCGCTTTCAATCCGGCGGTGCCAGGCGTTTACCACCCGGTAAAGCATTAGGGCGTGTCTTCAAACCTTTCGGGTGAGCCAATCCAAGACGGCTATGAGTTGAATTGAGGCAAAAAAATGAAGGCCGAGTTTGTCATACCGGGTTCCGATCGACCTCCAGTGTTTCATGAGCTGGAAGAAGTTTTTGACCTGATGCCGGAGCCGGTAATAGCTGCGGTTAGACGGAGTCGGCGCTGTCGGGTTGGAGCGCGGCGGAATCGACGTCGTAGCGCCTTCGGCCTTGAAGGCATCTCGAAAGGGATCGGAGTCATATCCCTTTCCTGCGACGACACGCTTTCCTACCGGCGCCCAGATCTGCTCCGCCGCCTTCACGTCGGCGCGGTTGCCGGGAGACAGTGTGAGTTGCAACGCCCAGCCCTGAGTATCGACCAGAGCGGTGAGCTTGGTGTTGAACCCAACCTTAGTGCGGCCGATGGAATGTCCAGTCTGCCCGCCCGCAGGATTCGCGGCGTCCCGATGGACCTTGATATGGGTTGCGTCGAGCGGACGGAGGATTCCGTGCGCATCCGCGGCCAGTGTAGCGCGGACCCGCGCCCAAATTCGCGAGAGATGCCAGCGGCGCCACCGGGTATAAACCGATCTCCACGGGCCGAAGTAACCGTGGAGATCGCGCCAGGGGCAGCGGCCCCACCGAATCCACACGCCGAAGCGGCGGCGGTCCAGCAATTCGTGTTGCTTTGATAGATGTCCTGAAACACTAGCAGGCCTTTGAAAAACCTTCGGGGTTAGGCGGCGGATTTTCCGCGGTGGCTTGTCTCAGCGGCCAGGAACCACGGGATATCTGGTCGTTGGGTCGGCTCCGGCGGCGCCCGCGGCGGGCGCTGCCGGGATTTTCGCCCGCGCGGGCACACCACAGGCACCGGCGTCCCGCCCTCAGGCGGTCGCCAGCCTTTCGGTTCCCGGCGGACCGCCCAGGAGCTTGCCCCTGCGCACGAGGTTGTAGGCCGTGAGGATCAGCAGCGTGCTCAGGCCGACGCGGGCCACGCCGCGCTTGCGCGTGGTTCGGCCGTCGAGGCCGGGGACCTGCCGGCCTTGGATCGTGGGGACATGGGGACGGATGCTATGCGCCCGGCAGAAGCCGACGACTTCGGCGCTGTGGTAGCCCTTGTCCGCCCCTAGGCTCTCCGGAGCGTGCTCCGCTAGGTCGATTTGCCGGGCCACCAGTTCGGTCGCCATCGCCGGTTCGGTGACGCCGTGGTCGGTGCTCACCAGCGCCAGCACGCACAGGCCGTTGCGGCCCCGGGAAACGGTTCGATGACCCCGACTGTCTCCAGTTGGTAACGGGCGGACAGATAACCGTAAGCGCCATGAAAGGTGACCACCTTCCGGTGAGGCAAATCGGCCAGGCCGCGGCCAAACTCGGTATGGAGCTGCCGCAAATCCGCGACCAGGGCATCCCCCCGCGCCTGCAAGGCCGGCGCGTGAGCGGGCACGCGATGGACGAGTTCCGCCGTGATGCGGCGCATCAACATTTCGGCGAGCACAGGGTCGAGCCAGATGTGGGGATCCACCTCGTTGGGATCAGGCTTTTCGGTCGCGAACTGGGCGAGGGGCTTTCCCTGGTCGGCGATGACCATGACCGCACTCAATTCCGGACTCCAGAAGGAGAAGGGGAGAAAAAGGTATCTGAAGAAGGAAGAAGAGATTTAAGGCGAAGTGTCGGAAGAAAACCCAAGCGAAGAAAACGGAATTTCAAACCGCCAGCTTCCTACCGCTTTCGTTCCGCCGCTGACATGCGAGCGAGGGTCCACACACATGCATGGGCTCCGGCTTACGCCTACGGAGCATCAGCTCACGGGGGTGCCAGCAGAATTGCCAGCAAAGCGTTCTTGGATGAGTAGCAGCGCGCTTTCGGGAGAGTCGTTGGTGATCAGTGACTGACTTGACCAGACGACCTGAATCGGCCCACATTTCGATAGTTCTGTGACCTGTCAGTCCAAAGGACTGAGGTTCAATGGAAAGCGATGGAGAGTTCGGACAATCAATGATCGTCCGATTCCGACCCTCGCCTCCATCTCTTAGTGCTTGTGCACTAGCTAGTTAGACGGATCGTGGTAGGCAAATGTGTCTGAAATTGTGCCCAGATTGGCTACTCGGCCACTGCTCCGGCGACCTCGCTGATAGCACTGCCAGTATCCGGTAACGGGCCGTTTTCGGAGTTCGGCATGATCGCACCCATGCCTGCGATCATGAAAACACGATTCCGACTGTACCGCCGCCAAGACGGGATCTTTTACCTCTTCGACCGTCAGACCGGGCAACGGGAAAGTCTGACCACCGATGACCCCCACGTCGCCCAGCGGCTCCTCCACGCAAAAAACGAGGCGCAGTAAATGCCGCTCGTCAATCGCCAGATCGCTCGGGCCTATCTCGCGGCCGGCGATCCCGAAATAAAACAACGCACCTGGCAGATTGCCATGGAGGCGCTGGTCAGGACCAAACTCGGCGCAAACCGCCACCGCTGGGAGACGGCGATTCGAGATCCGGCCTTTGACCTGATTCGGACGGTCCTCTTGTTCGAAACCCAACCGGGCCAACTATTCCGCGTGCTCGAACGTGGCACGGTGGCGACCAACGTTTTCCTGCGGCGGATCCACAACTTCGCCGTCGACGTCGGCTGGCTCCCCTGGCCCTCAATCCCCAAGCGACAGTGGCCCACGGTGAAGTATGGCGATAAGCGAGCGATCCTGATTGAAGAGCATCGCGCCATCATCGGCGCCGAACGGAACCCCGAACGACGTGCTTTCTACGAACTGTGCTGGCATCTGGGTGGCTCCCAAGGCGATATCGCCAATCTGCTTGCCACGGACATTGATTGGAACCAGCAGATCGTTTCCTACCGTCGTCAAAAAACCAAAACGGTTGCGCTGCTCCGCTTCGGTGATGAGCTCACCTCAAACTTGCGCCAACTTCCTTCGGTCGGTCCGCTTTTCCCGTATCTGCGATCCGTCCGCTCTTGTGATCGAGCCACCGAATTCAAGCAGCGTTGCCAAGGATTGGGGATTCAAGGCGTGACCCTCCATTCCTACCGGTACGCCTGGGCGGAGCGAGCCAAGCAATGCGGCTATCCGGAGCGCTTCGCTCAAGAGGCCCTCGGGCACAATAGCCAAGCAGTACACCGGGCTTATGCCCTCGGGCGCAAGTGATCCTGCCATCCATCGAAGAGTTCGAGCGACGACCCTCGGAAAGCAAAGTTATCCAGATGCCCGCTCTGAACCAGGGACGCTGAACGCTTCTTCGATTCCACAATGCAACCGGAACTCAGAACCACGACGAAGATTCCGTCCCGTCTGGCGGCGTCGGCCATCCAAATCCGGCCAGGTGGGGCGCGTCGGCCGACGCGCGAGCTTCCGGGCAAGTGGCCTGGTACTCGCCTCCGCCAAGGTTCTACGATCATCGGGCCTGCATTTGGGCCGCGTCGGCAAGCCGTCCCTCGACCGCGGCGTAGTCTCCGAGGTGTGCCGGCATCAGAGATCGCCAGAGTTTCCCTTGATTGGGAACAACCAGGTGAAGCAGTTCATGCACGATCACGTAGTCGCCGATTTCGCCATCGAGGCCGATGAGTTCCTCGTTGAAACTCAGGGTGCCGGCCGTTGAACACGAGGCCCACTTGTGGCGCATCGGCCGGATGTAAACCGCCCGTACGGTGACGTTGAGTCTGCCAGCCCATTCGCGCACCCGAGCCTTGAACTCGTCCCTGTCCTCACGGGGCTTCATGATTCTTTGGCCTTCAGCAGCGTCCGGAACAACGCGTCCACGGTGGCCGCGACCTTGTCGAGGTCGTCCTCTTCGGCGCAAATGGCGAACGTCACCTCCTTGAGCACTTCGCGCAGTTCGGCCTCGCTGGTCCGCCAGTTGAGGTGGGCGGTCAGGGCGTCGCGAATCTTCCGGCTGACTTGGTCGGCATTGCGAATTCCGTCCTCCGTCAGCCTGCAAAGGACGAAATAGGTCAATCCGTCCAAACCCGTGGCGGCCTGCTCGGTTTTCCTCCGCTCGTCCCCGTCGATTTCAGCCAGGAGCGATTCGAGCGCCTCGCCTGTGGATTCCTGCCGTTCTTCGAACGTTTCCTGAACCGCTCTGGCCCGCTCCGCCATCGCGACAAGAAACGGGTCCTCGCTCTGCTCATCGGCCTCCTTCTGGATGGCCTTGACCAGGTTGATCACCTTGGTTGCGTTCCCCTCGCCTCGCCGCTGGATCGTTTCGAGGGTGCTGCCGTCGATCACCACGTAGTCGCCGACGGGTTCGGCCATCCGGGACGCGACAAGATTTTGCACCAGCTCGTTGGTCTTCTTCTGAAAGGCACGATCCGCGTACGTGGTTCGTGTGTAAGCCTTCCGGACCACCTCGTAGATCGCGCTGAGGGTCGTGTAGTCCTCGATGAACGGCCGCAGGAAGGCATCCGGCGAGATGATCTCGTAGAGCATCTCGATCTCCTTGTACTCCTTGAAGAACGCCTTCCGCCGCTCGGGATCGCGGAAGTGCTCGATGAGCGTGTCCACGTCCTTGTCGTTGAAATTGCGCTCAATGAGGCCGAGGTATTCGGGCGCCTTGCTCTCCATCTTGTTTTTGAAGAGCACCTTAAGAAGCTTCAGGTCCTTGACGATGGCGTTGATCTCATCGCTGTCGAAGGCGAGGGCCTTCTCGAGCTTGTCGAAGATGCCGACGAAATCGAGGACGAAGCCGTGGGGCTTCACCATCTCCTGTGCCTCGTTCTCGTAGGGGCGGTTCACCCGGGCGATGGCCTGTAGCAGGGTGTGATCGCGCATCGGCTTGTCGAGATACATGGCGTAGAGCACGGGCGCGTCGAAGCCAGTCAGCAGTTTCTCGGTGACGATGAGGATCTTCGGTAGCTGGTCGAGTTTGCCAAAGCTCTTGCGGATCTGCCGCTCCTTCTTCGGGTCGAGGTGGAACTCCTTCAGCAGCTTCGAGTCGTTGTTGTTCCCGGTGTAAACGACCTCGGAGTATTCGGGCGGCAGGAATTGATCGAGCGCGTGCTTGCTTGTAATGGGCGCAGGCTTCGCGATCCACGCCGACGAGGAAGGCCTTGTAACCGAGAGGCTCAACATTTTCCCGGTAGTGTTTGGCGACGAACGCCGCCACGTGCTGGATGCGCGCCTTGCCCTTGAGGAAATTCTTCAGGTTCACCGCCCGTTCGAGGATCTGGATCACCGGCCCTGCCTCCAGAAGGAATCCGCCAGAGCCAACCAGGCCTGTGGATCGTGGCCGGTATCAAGGCGCAACACCCGGCCGGAAGCGTCCCGCAGTTCGGCCCAGCCGAGCGATTCCAGCGGAGGGTCGGTGGGTGGGCTCCACTTCAGCTCGACGAAGCGGGCCGGTTCCAGGGCCACGGGGATCTTGGGCCCAGTCCGCCTCATCCATTGCACCAGCTTCAGGTAGCTCAACCCCAGCGTGCGAGCCACCGCCGAAGGCCGATGCCGGTGCGCCAGGACCGAGGCCGCCTCCCA
>Ga0163144_10012829_pt1 | contig 17550 bp, 19 predicted proteins | sample OliLak19BULKMAT1_FD_123175 | JGI IMG/M metagenome (GOLD analysis project Ga0163144, IMG submission 123175) | Freshwater microbial mat bacterial communities from Lake Vanda, McMurdo Dry Valleys, Antarctica - Oligotrophic Lake LV.19.BULKMAT1 | ecosystem: Environmental > Aquatic > Freshwater >...
AGGAGGCAGCCATTTGAACACATAGAACCCTGGACGACTTGATGTCACAGACTCTTTCAGAGACCCTCACAGGCCGTCCAGCAAAGCCGCAGCCGCCTGCTAGTGAGAAGGGGATATCATCACGCCACTGAGGTCAGGAGCAATCGTGGGGTAGAAGCTCTCCAGCGTGATGATAAGCACTTCCTCCCCCTTGCCCCCAAAGCCAATGACTTCATCTTCATGTGGTGTTCTCTCGAATCGATGTTCCCACTTCAAGCCATCTGAATCAATATACGTACTGACCGTGCCGTAGAAGTCCTCCACTCCTTCCCCTCTACGCTGGCCCACCATCTTCCATGCCTTGTGGATAATCGGGTGCCTGCTCTCTCCCTCCTTGAGGGTGACCAGTACGTAGGAACCGGCAATGGTGACCATGAATTTTCGTGGATCTATCTGGACCGCAACAGTTTGGCGATTGCCGGAACTATAGTCCGCTATAGCCACGGCTTTCCGGCTCGTACCCGTGACGGTCCCGATCGTGGACTTAAAAAATCCAGGAGGGTGAATCCTCCCGAAATGAGGGTGCTCGATTGCAAGGAGTTCCGCTGCACTTAATACGTGGGCGAGATCCATGGGAGGCATTTTACCGCAAAGAACAGCCTCTCGTCTTCATCGGTCTCGCGGGGGAGCAAGCCTGGAGCCTAACAAGTTGCCGATAAACCGCTAGACGGCTTTGCCATGCGCTTCCTTATAGGCTCTGAGGAGGGCATTAATCCGTATTTGGTATCCTCGGCCCTGTCCCTTAAACCATTCGACAACATCTCGATCTACGCGCAAGGTCAGCTGGGTTTTGCGATAGACCGGTTGCCCCCCCTCTGGACAATCGCTTTAGCAAACATGTTCGGCGTAATTTCTGGCGAATCAGAAAAATCGATATCGGTATCCCGCATCGCACGAATGCGCGGCCAATCTGTCTGACTCTTCCCCGCGCGTCGCAATGCCGTGAGCTGTGCGCTTGTCCGTCTAGCGATTGTTTTCTTCATAGAAATACCTCCTTTCCTTCGAGCTGGCCATCTTGGCAGGTTTCATCTCGTCGTCTCGGACAGTTGTTAGTCTTCGGGCATATCAGTGATTTTATAAACGCAAGCTGGCCGAATTCGACAATAACACTGCCCCACCAGAAAGCACATAAGGACCTTGAAGTCGGACAGGAAGTAAACCCTAAGGGGCAAGACAAGGGGTCGGGAGTATCTATTTGAGAGGGTTTGGCCCGTGCAAGAATCCACTCATGTGACACTGTGAATTCTGTGCACCCTACTAGAATGCTGCGCTATCTCCGCACATGCGATGCGACTCGATTCAGATGTGACGACCCAAGAGTGAGTCGAAACACAGATTCCCGCCCTCACTTCTTTCTGAAGCATTTCTCCTTGAGCAACTCCACTGGATTACCCTAACGACAATTCTCCGCCACTCGATACTCCGCCTCTGCCGCGCTCTTACACGCTACTCGATTCTTTGGCGCAACTTGGCTGTAGTTCGGGCAGTCCTGGCAAAGGTCGATGCGACGAAGGAATGCTTCCGTAGGGTCGCTGACAACGCTTCCGTAGGGCTGGACGCATCCGTGGTGGCGTGTTGTACTTCAATGGAGCGAGGGGCGAGCCGTAGCACGCAAGGAAACAGCACTGGGAGACAAGAGCAGAGAGACATCTAACACAATTTTTCGAGGACACACTCCATGCTATACGAACTATTCATGTATTGGGTTGTTGGGAGCATCGCGGTGGTCGTGGCCAGTATGGTGCTCGGTGGTTTGTTGTGTGTGTGGTGCGCCTCTAGAGGTAGTAAGCGGAGCCGGTTCGTTTCCGACAACCTCCCTTCCGCTCTGGGAAGGTCTCAGCATCAACCAAGCCACCAATGATAGAACTCCCTCCTGGCTTGCTATCCGATCTTCTCCAACCCTTCTACCATCGCGGCAATCTCCCATATGTTGGAGGCGGTCGCTGCTCATAAGAAGGCCCTCCGCTGGTTCCTGATCAATCACTTCACATAATGCTGAAGCTAAATATGTGTGTGGCTCAATCGCAAGATTCTCCACGGCAAACTTCCGGCCTAGTGACCACCGGACAACAGCCTGAAAGATCTCGACACATTGCTCATTCGGGAAGCGTGACGGTGAGCGAGAGAATTTCTCCTGGATGCATGGGGAGATCACCAGAGAGAGGCCATCCGATGCAGGAGTCCAGATCATGCCGTGTCCTTGAAATGAGCCAGTGTTGTACGTCACAGAGCAGTGTGTGGGAATATAAAGGGGTCGGGAGTCTTTACTTGGGAGAGTTTGGCCAGTGCAAGAATGCACCCTATGGCATCGTGAATTCTCTGCGACCTGCTAGAATGCTGCGCTATGTCAGCACGTGTGATGTGGTTCGATTCAGATGCGACGACACAAGCATCACTCGAAACAAAGATTATCGCCCCCTTTTCTTTCCCCTCAAATCTTCACACGGGATCTGGGTACCTTCATGGGGCAGGTCAATTCCTCACGTGTGTAGCATACAAGTGGCGGCACTGCTGATGCCGTGATCGAGTACACTCTTTTCAATGTTGATGGTTTTCACCACTCCGTCTTCAACCACCATCGAATAGCGCTCTGAGCGCCCACTCAAACCAAATTCTGGCATGTCGAAACTCAGGCCGATCGCGCGAGTGAACGCGCCGTCTGCATCCGCCAGCATCATGACCTTGCCGTCGGCCCCATGCTCTTTGCCCCAAGTCTGCATGACAAAAGGATCGTTGACTGAGATACAGGCGATGGCATCGATGCCCTTAGCCTTCAGGTCATCGGCTTTGGCGACGAAGCCGGGCAGATGGTAGGCAGAACACACCGGCGTATACGCACCGGGTAGGCCGAAGAGCACAACCTTCTTACCGTTGAGCAGCGTCGCAGTATCGATGGTGGCCACGCCGTTGGCGGTGAGTTGTTTGAACGTGGCGGACGGCACTCGATCACCTACTTTAATTGGCATCTGATACTCCTTTCGTTGCTTGCGTTGAAGTTTCGTTCATGGATTCATGGAGTGAACGTCTATCCACTTACCTAATGTGAAGCTACTCTAGCCGATATTTTTTAAGCAGAACCACGATGCGAAATGCATCAAGGCCGTAAGTTCCAGCATAGAGACGCTTTCCGTTCCTGAGTGTGATGTACTCGGCGTACACCATATTTTCCTCAGGACGCGGGTCAAACCTGCTATCCATACGGTTCTTCTTTCTGTTTTGGGAGTGGGATTACCCTAGGCGTCAAGGCATCTCCCGCTACTTCAGTGAGAGAATTTTCGGACTACAGAGTTGACCTGAGTGCATCCATACCAAAGCCATCTTAAAGCTGTCAACATCATCATAGAGCGATCAGGGCGAGAAATCGTTTGTCCACTAACCTGCCCCAGTCCTCATCAAAGATATCACCGGAGAGGCACGCCTACGTGCTGGTCAATAACCGCTGCAAGGACAATGCGCCCTTAACTGTGCAGGGATTTACAGAGACGCTACGCGGGTGGCCAGCCGCTCCCATTCGCCCCTATTCGTGAGCCCACTTGAGCCAAGACTTGAAGCGAGGACGTGGTTGAACGTCTCCGTCAACCGATCGCTGCGTTGTGCGTTTGTATGGGGTGAGTGACGGGTTTCGAACCCGCGACCTCCGGATCCACAATCCGGCGCTCTAACCAACTGAGCTACACCCACCATACGGAGCAGACACTCGATACAGGTTCTGTGGAGGAGAGGATCTTAGCAAAGACAGAAGAAGCCCCGCAACCAGGCATCACGTCACAACGTCGAGCTTCAATCGCAAATGGCCTTCTGCCTTGCACTCATTTCCACCGCTGGGGAACGACGCTGATCGCTGGTCAGCCCCTGGCATCGAAGGCCGCCTGCATTTCCGCGAGTATGGCGGCAGCAGCGGCCGCAGGATCTGACGCATCTCTGATGGGTCGGCCGACCACCAAATAGTCGGCCCCCGCAGAAATCGCCTGGGTCGGCGTGGTCGCCCTGTGATGATCATCGACACCTTTACCTGCAGGGCGCACACCGGGTGTGACGATCAGAAATCGCGGACCGACCTTAGGTCGGAGGATCGCCGGTTCTTCGCCCGAGGCTACCACCCCATCACAACCCACCTCAGACGCCAAGAGGGCGCGCGCCATGACCAAGTCCTGAACGCTCCGTTGAATACCCATATCGTGGAGATCATGGGTGTCGAAGTTGGTCAACACCGTCACCGCCAACAGTTTCAGCGTGGACGTTCCACGGCCTTGAACGGCTGCAGCCAGCGCTTTCCGATTGGCATGCACCGTGAGAAACTCCACACCCATCGTCGCAACCCGCGCAGTGGCCCGACGAACTGTTTCCTCAATATCGAGAAACTTGAGGTCCAGAAATACTCGTTTGCCCCGGGTTATCAGGCGTTGGACCATCTCAGGCCCAGCGGCGGTGTACAGTTCGAGTCCCACCTTCACAAACATGACTTGATCCTGCACGCGATCGAGGAGCCGGTCGGCTTCATCGCGTGAGGGCACATCGAGGGCCAAGATTAAACGGTCACGGGCAATGATTGTTGACACAGGTTTGTCCTTTTCAAGAATGGTTCACCTTGACGCTTCAGCGAACCATGTGGTACAAGTGCGTCCTTTACAGAGGAGTCTACTATGCCGGTTGTTCATAAATCGACTGTTCGCCGAGCCCGCCAAGCTGTGAAGCGGCACGCCCGTAACCATGCGACGCTGGGCGCCCTCAAGAGCCTCGTCAAGAAAGTTACAACGGCGGTGGCCGAAAAGAAGGTCGAAGATGCAAAGGCCTCGCTGCGCCTCGCCACGTCGGCCCTCGGCAAGGCCGTGACAAAGGGTGTGATGAAACCGAACACGGCTTCGCGCCGGATTGGTCGACTCACCCTCCGTGTCAACTCTTTGTCTACTTCCGCCTCGTAATCGTCCGCACATTCGAGATGGTTCGCGCTTTCACCGGCTTTGGTGCTTCTGTGCGACGACTCGGTGGTGTGGGAGGATGCGATTGCCCTGGCGCCCGATCGCAGAGCCGCAACAACACATCTTCAAGAACTCGCGCCGGACGCCCACCACTTCCACCCTTCATCCTGGCATCAGCATCTAAAAACAACTGAAGCGCCTCATGCAAGTGGGCATCGAGAAATTGATCGAGAAACGCTCCCACTTTATGGGGATCCATGCGCAACGTCCGAGCGGCCTCTCCCTCACGCCCTCCTTGCCGTACGACTTCCTTGACCTTCCACAATCTACGATATTGCCAGGCCAGTGAACCAAGGATTCTCAATGGAGCCTCCCCCGCTTCAAGATTTCTGGCCAAGATTGCCAGTGCCCGCCCTCGGCTTTTTGTACCGATCGCCAACGTCAAATCAAACACTGACGCACCTGGTTCCATCCCCCGCAATGTCGCTGCATCGGCCGCAGTCACCACCTGACCGGGCGAGACGTAGGCGGCAAGTTTTTCTAGCTCACGCCGAACTGAATAGAGCGATCCACCACAAGCCTCTTTAAGCAAGTCAATCGCATCGTCGTTGAGGCGGATCCCAACCCGTTCAGCATCCTGTTTGAGCCAAGGAAGCCACTGCGCCTCTCTCAGAGGGGAGCAATCGACCGTCACCGCAGCCTTCGTGAGAGCCTGGGTAAACTTGAGTCGCCCATCGAGTTTCGATGCGACGAAGATCACAGCCGTGGAGTCGTTCGGCTCCTTCAGATAGGGAAGGATTGCGTCGCATTCTCGGGCCGGAAGCTTATCGGCCGCTTTCACCACCACCATTCGCCGAGGCGCAAACACGGCGACCTCCGAGGCACAGGTGACAATCTCCGCCCCGCTCACGTCGTCACCATAGAACAGATCGCAATTGAAATCGCTTTCGCCTTCCCCCAGCAAGGCAGCCTTCAACGCACCGAGGGCCATATCGCGCAGCAAATCATCCTCGCCGACCACCGCATAGAGCGGAGCGACCATGCCTTGCGTGAGCTGAGCATTGAGTTGAGCATGAGAGATAGCGGAAGCCATAGAAGATATCTGATTATTCTTATTTAATAGCGCTGTCAACGTCGTCCGACGCCTGACGGGCAGGCGGCTTTGTCAGCTCTCCCGATTCCAACTGGAGCAGAAAACGGGAGGCCAAGTCCTCGGCAACGAAACGACCGGCCTGTTCCAAAGCCCGGTTCTGCAGGACGCGGTTAAATTGCAAGTCCGGCGTCACGTAGAACTCCGAAGAGCCCTTCGCCACTTGGGTCCACACGACACGTTGCGTCCTGGTCTCCTCCACCTTCACGATCACGATCACCTCTGCACGGCTTTCGAGCGTGGTGGTCTGGCTGAAACTGAGTGTCGGAAGAAGAACCGAGAGGATCTGCCCGGACAGCACCAGATCGGCCGCCTCAGAATCCGGAACGATCTGAGCCCCACTGCCCGAGGAAAATTCATGCCGCAGATAATTCGTATAGCGGGTTTCTAAATTCGGCTCAAACGTTCGGTTTTCCAACGTCCGGACGACCAACCGTAGTGGCGGTGACGTGGGCGAGGATACCGTGGCCGCTCCCCCAATCGTGGGCCCAGCCCCCTCCACACGAAATTGATAACCGCACGCGCTGAGCGACAGGCTCAGCACCAAGTACACAGCACAAAGGCACGAGTAAAAAGTTCCTACGCATCCACTTTTACCTTTTAACTGTAAACTTCTTATCTGCCGCATCGGCTACACCACAAAGTTTATGAGCTTTTTCTCCACGTAGATCACTTTTTTGGGTTCGTTACCCTGCAACCACTCCGCAACCTGTGCTCGAGCCAGCCCTTCGACCTGCTCGCGAGCGGCGTCGGTGCCCACGTCGAGCTTGGCACGCAACTTTCCATTCACCTGAATCGGAATGGTCAACCGATCGCTGACGATCATGGCCGGATCGAAGATCGGCCAACGCTGCTGAGAGACGCTCGGTTGATGACCCAGCACCTCCCACAGCTGCTCACAGAGGTGCGGCGCAAAGGGCGCCAGAAGAAGAACAAAAGGCTCAAGCACGGCCCGTGAGCGCTGCTCGGCTTTCGTCATCTCGTTCGTAAACACCATCATCTGGGAGATTGCGGTATTGAAGCGCAATCCTTCAATATCCTCGGTCACCTTCTTGATCGTCTGGTGGAGCACACGCTGGTGTTCGAGGGTAGGAACGATGTCCATCACAGCACTCGACAATCGGCCCTCTTCATTCACCATGAGCCGCCATGCCCGTTCAAGAAACCGCGTGACCCCTTCCACACCCCTCGTACTCCAAGGCTTCACGGCCTCCAGCGGACCCATGAACATTTCGTAGAGCCGCACCGCATCGGCCCCGAATTGGTCCATGATCTCGTCGGGATTGACGACGTTACCTCGGGATTTCGACATCTTCTGGTTGTCTTCCCCTAGAACCATCCCCTGATGCACCAGCTTTTTGAATGGCTCCGGCGTGCTCACGACTCCGATATCGAACAACACCTTGTGCCAAAATCGCGCATAGAGCAAATGCAACACGGCATGTTCGCTGCCACCAATGTAGAGATCCACCGGCATCCAGTAACTTTCTTTTGCCGGATCGACGAGCTGGCCCCGATTCTTCGGATCGATAAATCGCAGATAATACCAACAGGAGCCGGCCCACTGAGGCATCGTGTTGGTTTCGCGGCATGCCGCTGCCCCGCTGATCGGGTCGGTGGTCGTCAGCCATTCCGTGAGATTTGCGAGCGGGCTTTCGCCGGTCCCGGACGGTTTGAAGTTGCTCGTCTCCGGCAACAATATCGGTAACTGCTCTTCAGGAAGCGGAAGGGCCTGACCATCCACCCACACAATGGGAAAAGGCTCGCCCCAATACCGCTGACGGGCAAAGAGCCAGTCCCGCAACTTGTAGTTCACCGCCTTGCGACCCTTGCCCTGCGATTCTAACCAGGCCGTGACCTTCGGAATCGCATCCTCCGGTGTCAGCCCATCAATAGAAAAGCTTTTGTCCGGCGTCGTGGAATTGATTACCGTCCCCTTATCGGTCGCAACGAAAGCCTCTTGCTCAACCTGGCCACCTGCGATCACTTCGCGGATCGGTAAACCATAGGTCTTCGCAAAGGCCCAGTCGCGCTCGTCGTGGGCAGGCACAGCCATGATGGCGCCGGTCCCATACCCCATCAACACGTAATCGGCAATCCAAATAGGCAGCGGTTCATTGTTCATCGGATTCACCGCATAGCCGCCGGTGAAGACTCCGGTCTTTTCTTTCTCAAGCTCCTGCCGTTGGAGGTCGCTTTTTCTCGCCGCTGCCTCGCGATAGGCGGTGACCTCAGTGCGGCGGTCGGTGGTCGTGACGACTGCGACTAACGGATGCTCCGGAGCCAGCACCATATAGGTCGCACCGAATAAGGTATCGGGTCTCGTGGTAAAAATCCGAACCGAACCAGGGACGCCGGCCAGATCGAACTCGACTTCCGCGCCAACCGATCGGCCGATCCAATTTTTCTGCATCTCCAACGTGCTGGCCGGCCATTCGACCAGCTTCAAGTCTTCGAGCAGCCGATCGGCATAGGCTGTGATCTTCAACACCCATTGGCGCATCGGCTTGCGCACCACATCGAACCCGCCGACTTCACTCTTGCCGTCGATAATTTCTTCATTCGCGAGCACCGTCCCCAGCGCAGGGCACCAGTTCACCGGCACTTCCGCCACATAGGCCAGCCCTCGCTCGAACAATTTCAAAAAGATCCACTGTGTCCAACGATAATACGCGGGATCGATCGTGCTGATCTCGCGCTCCCAGTCATAGGAGAGCCCGACACGTTTCATCTGGCGCTTGAAGGTCGCGATGTTCTCAGCTGTCGTGATAACCGGATGGATTCCGGTCTTCACCGCATACTGTTCGGCAGGAAGCCCGAATGCATCCCACCCCATCGGGTGCAACACATTGAAGCCCCTCATGCGCTTGTAGCGTGAGACGATATCCGTCGCGGTGTAGCCTTCAAGGTGACCGACGTGAAGGCCAGAACCGGATGGATAGGGAAACATGTCGAGGCAGTAGAACTTCGGCTTAGTCCGGTCGTCAGCCACGCGAAATGTTCGGTGTTGCTCCCAATAAGCCTGCCACTTCACTTCAAGGGTCTGATGATCGTAGGTCTTGCTCATATTGGCAATGAAACGCGCACGCCTCAAAAAAGAGAACGGACTCTAGCATAGCCCCCTCGGGGTCACAAGATTCTACGGCCCTGCCCTACAAGGCATTTGCTATACTATGCGCGGCAATGGGACTCTATCGTTATCATATCTTTCCCCGCCTGATGAACTGGGTTATGGCGGGAGAAGAATTCCGTCGCTTGCGCATGGAATTACTCGCTCAGGCCCACGGTGAGGTGCTGGAACTGGGGATTGGAACCGGACTGAACCTGCCGCACTACCCCAAGACCGTCACCCAGCTCTATGCCGTCGATCCAGCTAATCCTCTTCCAAAGATCGTCACGGAGCGCACTACCAGTCAGTCCTTTCCCATTCGCATCCAACATGTCACAGCCGAGTCGTTGCCCTATGACGACCGATCTTTCGATTTTGCCGTGAGCACCTGGACTCTCTGCACGATTCCCGATGCGGTCAAGGCACTTCGAGAGGTTCGTCGAGTCCTCAAGCCTGATGGAGTGCTTCTGTTTCTAGAGCATGGCCGGAGCGAGAACGAGAGTCTCGCAGCCTGGCAAGACCGGCTGAACCCCATTCAACACATCATCGGTTGTGGCTGCAACCTGAACCGACGAATCGATCAACTCATCATCCAGGCCGGCTTGAAGATCACGACGCTCGATCGGTTCCACATGCAGAACGTGCCCAGACTCGGCGGCGCGATGTACAAGGGACAAGCAACCCGACCGGACTAGATCACAGTCCGTCCGTTGAGCAGTGGAGAAAAACCGGTCACCGAGACAAACTGAGCGAGCGGAGCAGGAGGCAACTGAGAGCTCGACTTGGCGCTATGAATGAGGTGGGCGACGCCGAATTGTTGTGCGGCAATCAGACAGCCCTCATCATCATCCATAAAGAGAGATCGTGTTGGATCGAATCCCAGCAATTGCCGACATCGAGGCCAATACTCCGGTCGCATTTTTAGAAACCCTACTTCAAACGCGTTGACGATTCGATCCACATGCTGATCGAGTCCGGTCTTAGCGGTCTTCACCGACACACCTGCCTCATGTGCATTGGTGACAATCGTCACACGCTTCCCAAGCCGGCGAAGATATCGCAAGAACTCTTCCGCCCCCGGTAGGAACCCGATCATGTGATCTAACTCTCGATGCAATGCCACCACATCGATTCCCACCCGCTTAGTCCAATAATGCAGATCGGTCCAGGCTAATTCACCTTCAACCGAGCGGTACATCGCCATGAGGGTGTCGCGCGACTCTTCGAACTGTACGCCGTGAAGCGCGGCGTACCGCCGTGGTAACTCCTCCTCGAAAAAGAAATTGTCGAAGTGGCGATCGAGTAATGTTCCGTCCATATCGAGCAGGACATCGTCGATCTCGTCCCAATTGATGGAGTGCTGAGGGCTGAGGGCTGAGGGCTGCGTCATTGGCAAAGTATATCGGAGCTCGACTGAGAAGACGAGCTGGTTGTGTTTGCTAAAATTCTTATGTTACGGTCGACCTATAATCTCCCATGCCACGTATCAAGAACACCCCCATACAGACAGCACCGGCGCCGTCAGCCTCAACGGCTCGCCCACCCATTGTGGCCATTATCGGTCGCCCCAACGTCGGCAAGTCGACACTCTTTAATCGCATGCTCGGCAAGCGAACAGCCATCGTGGACGACGTTCCCGGCGTCACCCGAGACCGTAACTATGCTGACGGCACCTATCGAAATCGGCCATTCCGCCTAGTGGACACAGGGGGTCTGGACCCGTCTGCTTCGGAAGGCATGCTGGCCCTCATCAAGCGTCAATCGGAACTCGCCATTGCAGAAGCAGACATGTTGATCCTGCTGATGGATGGCCGGACTGGACTCACGACCCCGGACCAGGAAGTGGTCCGTCTCTTGCGCGGAACGCCGAAGCCGCTGTTTGTCGTGATTAACAAAATCGATACGCCCAAAGTCGAAACGCTCGTGGCAGACTTCTATCAATTGGGTACCAATACGCTATACCCTATCTCCGCAGAGCATGGAATCGGTGTCTCTGAACTCCTGGATGCCATTTATCCATTCCTCCCTGACCCAGATGAGAGCCCTGAGCAGACGACGATGCCTCGTATCGCCGTTGTAGGACGGCCGAATGTCGGCAAATCCACGCTGGTGAATGCTGTGCTCGGAGAAGACCGTGTGGTGGTCAGCGATGTGCCGGGAACCACCAGAGACTCGATCGATTCAATCGCCCTTCACCAAGGACGGCGGTATCTCTTCACCGATACGGCAGGTATTCGGCGGCGCGGAAAGATCGACCGGGGGATCGAAGGCTATAGCGTGATCCGATCGCACTTGGCCATTGGCCGATCCGACCTCGGGATCTTGCTACTCGATGCCACGGAAGGCGTGACTGAGCAAGACACGAAGATCGCCGGAATCATCATCAAGCAAGGACGAGCCTGCTTCCTGCTGGTGAATAAATGGGACCTCCGAGAAGGCGACAGCCAGGCCCGGCAGGAAGTCGAGCAGGAACTTCATCGACGCTTTCCCTTCTTGACTTGGGCCCCCGTCCTCTTCGCCTCTGCGGCGAACCCTGGCTCGTTGAACCAGCTCTTTCCTACTATCGATCGGGTATTTGCAGCGTTTTCAAAACGAATCCCGACCGGAGCGTTGAACAAGTTCCTCCAGGAGATCCTCGCCACCCACCCTCTGCCGGTGCGGAAAGGCAAACCGACGAAGATCACCAAATCTGCCTTCATGACCCAAGTCGCTACACACCCGCCGGTCTTTGCCTTATTCGTCGGTCATCCGGACAACATTACCCCCGCCTACCTCCGCTTTCTCGAGAACCAACTCCGCGAGGAATATGGATTCGAGGGAACCCCGATTCGTATGCTCGTTCGCAAGAAATAGCCGGTTCAATTTCTGCCACCACCATACCGTCTTTGTGCGCAAGCTCGCTCACGGCGTCACGTTAGAGTCGGTATCTGCGGGATAATCGCACTTCCTATAGCACTCACTTCGGTGCGACTCTTGCACTGTCCCAAGACCATTTCTGGGAAAGGATATCAGTGCCGCAATCATCTCCGCAGAACCAAGCCGGCTTTTCTCAGAACGCTGTTTCCGGACTAGACTCACGACACCAACCTCTCCTCTCTTCCTCCGACTCAGGCATGATCGTGCTTTCCTCATCCGCTCGCATTCTGCACATGAATGGACCAGCCCGCGCACTGATGGCGTTGTTCGGGACATCCCATGAGCAGTGGCCGCAGATGGCGCCAGAATCCACGCCGTCGATTATCACGGAATTCTGTCTCGACGTGCTGGCACAACTCCGACGTCGAATCGAAGCGCAGGACTGGACACAATTCGAAATGCGCCGCACCTGCCACATGGTCACACCATCACTCCTCCTCACAGGATTTGGAGTTCCAAGCGCATCGAATAGTGAGATCCGTGTCGTTCTGACCCTCACTCCCCTGTCCTCCACTCCGTACGCAGCTGCGAATGCACGCCTTTCCCATCCGCCGACCGACGTCCATACTCCTTCCAGCAACGTAACTTCATAAGGACAGGCCTCCGAGCCGCTGTTGTGGCGGCCTGCACCTTGACTCCCTCGCGGACATCATGCTATTCGCATCACCCTGATGATGCGTTTCACTGATATAGACATCCACCCCGCTACAGTTCGCGGCGACTCTCAAACCAGCGGATTGCACAATTTCTCACTTCGCTGGTTGCTGCGATGTACAATCGGGTTCTTCTGTGCCCTGTTAGTCGTCGTCACTCTTATTGGCCCCGTCCAAGCTGGGGAATCACCGGAACAGACAGAAACGCTTCCGCCTTCAACCGCTGAAACCACTGATCCGACTCCTGACCCGACTTCTGATCCAATCCCTAATCCAACCCCTGATGCTCCCGTTGCCTCCGTAACCCCAGTCACCATCGATCCCTTCATAAAGCTACGAGGATCGGTATGGCGAACCAAGCCTGGGATCGTCTTCCTCAAGACCCCGATCGGACTGCTGAGTCTCAGTTCAAAAACCACGCTGAAAGATCTCAAGGCCTCGCAGGAAATACGGTTTTGGGTGCATGAACGCCATGTCTTCGTCGAGATCCGTAAGAGAGCGGACGATTTGTTAGTCCATCGCTACCTTAGCGGACCCATGACATCCAGAACCGATGAGCCGGGAACATTGCATTGGTGGGGACCTCACGGTGACCAGGCGGTCCATGTCGGAAAACTGGAAGAACGCCTCACCAGCTATCGCGAAGGAGATCCGCTGACCGTGGAAGTCGATGAGACAAATACCATCAGCGGAGTGCACGACTTGCAATTCGACCTGCAGATCAGCCAAACCCCACCGGCCGGCTCAGACGTACAACTGCTCCTCTCAGGAACCGTCTCGAAGCTCAAATCCAACTTCGTCTTTGTCCGCACCCCTGTCGGTCTTGTCATGATCAATTCGAAAATCGGAGTCCCCCGTGTGAAAGTGGGACAACCGATCACGCTGCACATCGACAGTGGACATGTCACCGTCACGCTTCCACCCTCTGAAACCGCCACTCCACGACGTGGTGCGTCACCGACCCCCTAACCAGCCGCATACATAATAAAGAGCGGCCTTGCTCAAGCAGGATGCTCAAAAAGACCAGACTTGTCATCCGTGAAAGATGAAACGTAAAAAGTGAACTGGTCCGGGGGGGGGAGTGCTCGCTGTCCTACGTTTCACCTTTAACCTTTCACATTTTACCTTTCACGACTCCCCTATCAGCCTTGCTTGACAGGCCTCCAGCCAAGCCCCTAAACTTCGCCGAAGCCATGCGCGCCATTGCCCCCAAAACGCCTCCCCAACGCCCAGCCAGGCAAGAGCCTGAGGGATTTGATAGGCTGTATCGAGACCATGTGGACTTGATGTATCGATACGCCTACCGCCTGTGCGGCGAAGCGGAATCGGCAAAGGACCTCGTTCAAGAAACCTTTCTGAATGCCTATCAAGGACTCAAAGATTTTCGAGGCGACGCGCAAGTCTCCACCTGGCTGTACACCATCGCCTCACGGGCCTGCATACGGATGCGTCGCAAGCGCAAAGGACAGCCGGAACACGAGCTATCGCTCGAGGAGTTTGTCCCCACCTCTGAGGGAGAGTTTCGCCTTCAGATTCCGATCGACGGACTCAGCCCCGAAGAGGCCCTACAGAACAAGGAGCTCCGGCAGGCCCTCGACCAGGCGATCAAGAAACTACCTCAAAAATATCGGATGGCCCTGGTGCTCCACGATATGGAAGAGCTCAGTGCCAAAGAAGTGGGGACCGTCATGGGTTTGAACGAACGCGCCATAAAGTCTCGATTGCACCGGGCACGTTTGTTTGTGCGGCGAGAGCTCAGCGCCCGCGGCATCACCCACCACGACGGCCACAAGCATGAAGGCTCGCACTCATGACAAAGACAAAGAAAAAAACGGCGACGCAAAGGAAACCGTCCAAGCCATCGTCTCACGGCCATAGCCATCGTCAAGGCGATTGCGTGAATCTTCTCCGGCAATTGTCTGCTTATATCGACGACGAACTCCCTTCCGACGTGTGTACGGAGATACGACGCCATATGGGAGCCTGCCCGAATTGCGAAGTCTTCATCGCCTCCCTCCAACACACCGTCACGCTCTGCCGACACCGGCCAGCCCCACAGCTAACGTCGGTTGACCGGAAAAACATGCGCCGCGCGATCCTCGATGCGGCCAATGCACAGTGAAAGAAACGCTCTGGGTCATAGGCCTCGCGCTTGTGCTGGCAACTCCCACCATTGCGTCCCCAACCGAATTCGAGATGGAGTCGGTCACTGTAGAGATCCGATCGAGGGTATTCATTCCCCAACAGATCCACCTGCATCATGGTCGTAAAACCATGCTGCGGTTTCGCAACCACGATACGGAGCTCCATACCGTCGCAGCCAAGGAGATTTTTCTCAGCGACGACCTCAATCTGAGTGGCAACGGAGCCCCGGAGTTCGGTCCGGAAGGACTCAAGAAGGTGATCATCCCGCCTGAAGGCCTGATTGAATTTCAGTTTACGCCGGCACGTACCGGAACCTTCTCGTACCTCTGCGACATGCCGGGTCATGAGATGCGGGCTGTCATTGTGGTTGAATAACTAGGAGAGAGGACGTCCTTTTTCTACGTCGTTCGTCTCTCCTCTAGCAGGCTGCAGAAAATCTCTCTAGATATGCAGGAATTTATTTTCAGCACGTTTGGAATAGCAGGGGCACCCCTTGCAGGTTGCTCAAAAAGGCCGTTCAGCAAGGCCGCAGCGAGCGAAGAGGCGAGGCGTACGCTTCGGTACGTTGAGCCTCTGAGCGACGCGAGAACGCCACTGGCGGACTTTTTCAGCAGCCTGTTAGCCTATTTCAGGTCCACAAAGCCCCGTGATACAGTGTTTCCTTTCTTCTCTCCCTGATTGGAGGAGTCCGCCAGATATGATGCGTGCACAGATGTTCCAACACGGTCCGCTCAGGAGCCTGCTCCTAGCCGGAACCCTGTTTATAGTGACTATACTGCTTCTGATCGAAGCCCCATCGGCATCAGCCGCTGCCGCTGCAAAAAAATCGAATCAATCCGTCACCGCTGCGGAAGCGACGGCTCGTCGCTATGCCGAAGCGATGGGAGCAGGAAATACGGTGGCCGTCGGCCAACTCGACTTCGCCTGCCAATATTCCCTTGTGGCCGCAGCTCCCCATGGTATCAAGCGCTATCCGGCTGACTCCGACCCCATCTACGATTCCTGCCGGCAACGCCTTCAACAGGCCCATGCCTCTACCGTCGTCAGAACTGATGTCGGCATGGAGGTCTTGTGGCCAAGTAACGGCGAATTGGTTTTTTTCAGCGAAGATGTCAGCCGCTATCCTGCCTCAACCTTCGTGACTGATTCACTGGGGCTCAGCCCGCCGGGAACCGGGTTCCGTATTCATGTTGCCGGCAGCGCACGGCTTCCCTCAGCTTCGTTCCGCCTTCGACCGAATGGCCCTGTCGTCGCGGTGCCGACGACCTTGGTGAAATTGTCCATCAGCTACCAGGATCCCCTGACCGCTCCAGTGACCTATGCCGCCGGTTCGGTCAAGTGGGCCACAACGATTAAGCGGACCAGGCGTGCGCTGAAAGACATCACCGTTCAATGGGTGGTCCTCTCCGGACTGAAGAAACACGGCTTCGCGGGCGACCAGGCGGTCGTGAATCTTCCCGTCACCAGCGGCGCCATCTTCGGAAGCGGCAGGCAGGAGCAGATCCCGTTTGTCGTAGAAACCAGCCACGCCTTGCCTGAGTCACTCGTCTGGTGGGGACCGACGGATAGCCCGGGGGCCTTGACCGCTGCGGTCGCTCGCGCGGCCACGTTGCCTGAACTGCGTGACCGCGTGGCCATGCTGAACCGCGTACTCATCGTCGACCCCCATCAGGCCGAGGCCCTCACGGTACTGAGCCGACATCTCTATGCCATGGTCCTACGCGAGGCCTACCCATTCCACAAACTCATGGTGAATGATCCCGCCCTGTTCTTGGTCGTGAACGAGCATTTCTGGAACATCTATGCTCAATCGACACGCATGGACCTGTCACTGGGGATGGAAATGGGTGGGTTCGACAAACCGACGACCGCCGACTACCTGTACCGCATGCTCTCAGCCATGCAAACACTGGCCGCTGTACGGCCAGAGCAACTCGATAATCGATTTCGGTTAGGTGTGGCCTTGCGCTGGAATAACGATCAAGAACCCTCGATCGAAACCCATCACTCCTTGGTCAAGGCTATTCCGGCTGACCAAAGAGCCGGCAGAGCCGAAGCCCTGCTCCAACTGGCCTGGTCCCGCATCAACAAAGTGGCATGGAACCGCATCCTTGACGACTCGGATATTCGGGCCGCCTATCAGGATGCCGATGAAGCACTCAAGCTCGCCGATCTGCCGATCGATAAATTCATGGCCGAATACACCAAGGCCTACAGTCTGCTGTTCACCCCGGACCGAGACAATCGGGCGCTCCTGGAGCGACTCACGGAAGCCAAACGATGGTTTGCCGAAATTCCCGGACAAACGCCGGACATCTGGAATTTCTTCGTCGGGGCAGAATCCTTGAAAGCGGTGCTGGACGCAGATTCCATTTTTCAACCTTTGATGGCTCAGGCGGAGGACAAGAAAGGGTAACGGTCCGCTCTAGCAGGATGCTGAAAAAGTCCGCCAGCGTCGTTCTCGCATCGTTCAGATCCTCAACGGGGACCCGGCCGCCTCACCAACTCGGCGGCGCGCACAGACGTGGTGCTCCTTATTCGTCGCACCGTGCGCCCCAGAGGGTACGCCTCGGTCTTCACTCGCTGCGGCCTTGCTGGACAGCCTTTTTGAGCATCCTG
>Ga0163144_10012830_pt1 | contig 17549 bp, 14 predicted proteins | sample OliLak19BULKMAT1_FD_123175 | JGI IMG/M metagenome (GOLD analysis project Ga0163144, IMG submission 123175) | Freshwater microbial mat bacterial communities from Lake Vanda, McMurdo Dry Valleys, Antarctica - Oligotrophic Lake LV.19.BULKMAT1 | ecosystem: Environmental > Aquatic > Freshwater >...
CCACAAGTCGGTCGCACTCATGCCCCGAACGATCTTCCAATTTCGACCCGCCGGCACGGAAAAGTCCGACCCCACATTCGCCGTAACCCACTCGCCCCCGTCAGCGCCTACGCTCAAAAACCAAATGACCAGCTTCTCACGCTCCGCCCTCGGCACTCCCGGCTTCACCCACTCACGAAACTGCACCCGCGCAATGGCCTCGCCCGAGTCGTGCCGCAGCGTCACCATCCGAAAGCTAGCCGCCAGCCGCGCATCCTCCACCGCGTGATACACGGGCGAATGAAACCCCAACTCCGCCAATTCGTTCTCGACCGGCAATAGCTTCTCCAGCAGCACCGGCTCAACATCCCCATCCCGCACGCGATACGGCCCATACTCATCAATCGGCGGCTCGTCGTAACTCGCCGTAAATCGTACCCGAAATAACCGGAGCAACAGCGCGATAGGCAACGCGACCAGCGTCGCCAGCGACTTCGGCCCTGCGAGATACTCGCGCAGACTGACTCGGGCCGTATTTACCTGATAGAGCATACCGGCCGAATAAGAAAGAGAAGTGATAGGACGAAGGATCGCAATATCTCAATCGGCCAAGCGCCCGCCGTCGAAGCGATCAAGCATTTGGCCCCGGTCGATGACCGGGGCCGAATTAGCTGCCGTCGAGACCTACTTCGGCGCGTAGATCACCACGATCCGCCGACCCATCATCGAGGGATTCTGCTCCACCTTCGCGATGTCGGCCAGGTTCTCGGTCAGCTTCGCGACCAGTTTGAACCCTTCGTCGACGTGGGCGTTCTCGCGGCCGCGGAAAATCACCGAGCAGACGACTTTGTCCCGTTCGGCCAGCCACTTCCGCGCGTGACCCGCCTTCGTCAGGAAGTCGTGGTCGCCGATTTTCGGCCGCAGGCGGATTTCTTTGTTCTTGCTGTGGTGGACGTGGCCTTTGTGTTGTTTCTTCTTTTGCTGGTACTTGAACTTACCGAAGTCCATGATCCGGCAAACCGGCGGCTTCTCGAGCGGCGCCACCTCGACCAAGTCGAGACCGGTCGATCGCGCCTTCTCCAACGCTTCGTCGCGCGTAATCACTCCCAACTGAGTGCCGTCGGCGTCGATGACCCGAATCGGCGAAATCCGGATCATCTCATTGATCCGCTGCTGCTGCTTGCGTTCGATGGTTAACTACTCCTAACGGGTTAATCAAGGCTCACGGCTATCAGCTGTTAGCTATCGGCTATCGGCCAGAAAAGCTGCCGTAACCGCGCGTAGGTCTGGCCGATGGCCGTTAGCTAACAGCCGACAGCCCTCAGCATCACAAGTATTGTTCACGCTAGCCGAGAGCATCAAATATCCCGCGAAAACGGGCCAACCGCAATCGCAAACCGGCCAAAATACCGACGTTTTCGTCGCAGGGGTAGCCGCGACGCGCTAGCGGAGCGCGTGGCCCCGAGAATGCGTCGCCGCGTCCTCTCGCTCCGCTGGCGCGTCGCGGCTAACGCCTAGAACCTGCCGCTGTCGCTTTAATATTCGTTATTCGTCCCACGATCGATTGGCGGCGGCGCGCCACCATCGGCCACCTGCCGCACCGTCTTCGCCTCAACCTCGGCCCGCAACTTAGCGATCGCCTCCGCCAACGGCATCGCCCCAATGTCGCCCTCCAGCCGGTCCCGCACCGTGACGGTCCCCTCGGCGGCGTCCTTCTCCCCGACGACCAGCATGTAGGGAATCAGCCCCAACTGGGCTTCGCGAATCTTCGCCCCCAGCTTGCTGCCGCGGTAGTCCCCCGTCACGCGGAACTCGGCGTCCTTCAGCTTCTGCTCCACCTCGCGGCCATATTCTTCCGACTTCTCGCTCACCGTCAGCACGCGGGCCTGTTCCGGCGCCAGCCAGAGCGGAAACGCCCCGGCAAAGTGCTCGATCAGCACGCCGACGAACCGTTCCATCGACCCCAGCGGCGCCCGGTGGATCATCACCGGCTGGTGCGGCGTGTTGTCGGCCCCGGTGTATTCCAGACCGAATCGCTCCTTGCTCGGCAGGTTGTAGTCGAGCTGCACTGTCCCCAGCTGCCATTCGCGGCCAATGCAGTCGGTCACCACGAAGTCGGCCTTCGGCCCGTAAAACGCCGCCTCGCCCGCCTCGATCGACATGTCGGGGAGATTCATCGACTCGCAGACTGCCTTGAGCGACGCCTCGGCCCGATCCCAGACCTCGGGGCTGCCGACGTACTTGTCGCCGTTCGGGTCGCGGAACCCAAGTCGCACCCGGTAGTTGTTCATCCCGAGCGACTTCAGCACGGTTTGAGTCATTTCCAGGCAGCCGCGGAACTCGTCGGCCACCTGCTCTTCCGTGCAGAAAATGTGGGCGTCGTCCTGGCAAAAGCCCCGCACGCGGGTCATGCCGTTCAATTCGCCCGATTGCTCGAAACGATAGACCGTCCCAAATTCCGCCAGCCGCACCGGCAAATCGCGATACGACCGCGGCTTCGCCTTGTAAATCATGATGTGATGCGGGCAGTTCATCGGCTTGAGGAGGTACCGCTCCCCCTCGCCCGGCTTCAGCCCCTCGCGCTCGCTCAGGTCGATCGGCGGGAACTGCGAGTCACTGTAGTACGGGAAATGGCCCGAAATCTGGTACAGCTCGATCTTGCCGATGTTCGGCGTGTAGACCGCGTCGTACCCGCGGCGCCGCAGCTCGACCTTCAGGTAATCCTCCAGAGTCTGCCGAATGACCGCCCCCTTCGGCAGCCAGAGGATCAGCCCCGAACCAACGGTCTGGCTGATGGTGAACAACTCCAGCTGCTTCCCCAGCACCCGGTGGTCGCGACGCTTCGCTTCCTCCATTTGGGTCAGATAATCGGTCAGCTCCTTCTTGTCGAAGTAGGCGGTCGCGTAGAGCCGCTGCAGCTGATCGCGCGACGCATCCCCCTTCCAATACGCCCCGGCGATGCTCAGCAGCTTGAACGCCTTGCCGATGTGCCCGGTGCTGGGAATGTGCTTCCCGCGGCAGAGATCGAGGAATTCCCCCTGCCGGTAGAACGACAAGGTTTCCTCAGCGGCGAGGCCCGTCTCGATATGCTCGACCTTGAGCTTTTGGCCCAATTCGCGGCACATTTCCAGCGCTTTGGCCCGCGGCACGACCATCCGCTCGAACCGCTCGTCGGCCGCGACGATCTTGGCCATTTCGGCCTCGATCGCCGGGAAATCCTCCTCAGACAGCGGTTTGTCAAGCTGAAAATCGTAGTAAAACCCGGTCGCGGTCGTCGGTCCAAACGCCAACCCGACCCCCTTGTGCAACCGCATCACCGCCTGGGCCATCACATGCGCCGCGCTATGCCGCATGATCCCGAGCGCTTCCGGATCCTTCTTCGTAATCAGCCGCACGGAGACTTCGCGAGCCGCGGGGCTTGTCCCCGCGGGAGCCAGCGGCGCACACAAATCGCGCAGCTCCCCATCCACCTCCGCAGCAATCGCCGCCCGGGCCAATCCGCCGCTAATTCCCGCCGCCACGTCGTAAGCCGAAACGCCGTCGTCGAATTCTCGCCGGCTACCATCCGGCAAAATAACGATAAGCATGTCTATTTGTTCTGTTCCGTGTGTCGTGGCCCCATCCCTCGCAGGGAGGGGCTAGGGGAGGGATTGAAGGGATTTCATCGGCGACTCGAAAAGAGGCCGTTTACCCGTGTAAATTGTCCATGTCAAAGCTGCGGCGGCTCAGGCGACGAACTCGGAAAAGCAGAAACCACCCAGGACGACAAGATTCGCCAAAGGAAGGGGAATGCTTAACCACGAAGACACAAAGGCACTAAGGAAGCACCAAGAAATTACCGGAGATTAAGCCGCAATTTAATCCCTGAGTCTTCCCGTCTTGGTGTCGTCTTGGTGTCTTTGTGCCTTTGTGGTTAAGTCTTCCTTTGCTTCCCTTGCCATCCTTGGCGGTTCAATCCCCACTTCCCAGCGTGCGAAGGCGACCCAATCCCGCCGAGTATAGCGCCCTCTTCTGATCCTCACCACGCCAACGCCCCCCGAAGCCACCCCAAAACAGCCGCAAATCCCCGCCAAATACTAACCGCGACGCGCCAGCGGAGCGCTCCCCGCCGCTCGCGACTTAGCGTCCCCCTCCCCGCCAACTGCGCGCATTCAAGATAAAACCTCTCCTCTGCGCGCAATCCCGCCCCCATTCAGCATTCCGCCTTCATCCTTCAGCATTAAAAAACGTCACCCCTTTCCGCACGCTCCTCTTCATTCCGCGCACAACAAGGCCTTACCCAGACGAAAACTCCAAAAAAACTCGCCTCTTCGCCAAAACTTCCCATCGTCACAAGTGTTTTCGCCTCAACGCTTAAGCGTCGCCGGCGACCCCGCAAGCCCCCTGGAATCAAAAAAATTCTCCACCCCTACCGGCAAAACTGTTGCAAGCCCGTATTTCCTTGGTAGAGTAGGGAGGGAATGGCGGCTAGTGTGTCTCGCCAACGGTGTGCTTATCGCGTCGATTGGGCAGCTTAAGAAGACAGGAAGCACCAAGGGTCGTCAAAGCAGCTTTTATTGAAGTCAGTAGCTTTTTTAGAAGTCGCTTTCCTAAAACGCGTTCGCCAGCTACGATCACGTTTAGGTATTCCCTCGGGCAGCATCTCTTTTCTTGGAAGCCTTATCACTCGCACTCGCGCATCAGAGGCGTGGCCTGCTGGTCACATTCTCGCTAAAATTGCCCCCCAACCAAGCGCAGCATTTGATCGGGTATCATTCACCTACATGAGACGGGGACTTGGAGACATGAAAATGAAACGTGGACTGATTTTGACTCTTGCCGCTGCCATGGTGGCTGCGATGGCGGGACCGGCACTTGCCGTTGTGGACGTGCAACTCAACTTGCGCTATACCAACCCGAACAATCCCACTGGCGGCGGTAGCTGGGACCTTTTGGTTAAGTCGACTGGGGCGCAAGGCCTCGCCGGCATCCAGGCCAAAATTGGCGGAGCCTTGGGCGTCACTGGCGTCGATACGCCACTTGCAGCCATTACGCCGAATGCGGCTGTCTTCACTGCCGCGACGAGCGTCTTCAAGTTTCAGACGGTCGGTGGCAAGACTGAGATCGTCGCTGGCGACGACTTGGCTGGTGCATTGGTCTTGAACGTGGGCAAGGGTACTGGTACCCCTGGCAACGTCGCTGCTGACGATCTCTTCCCAGCAAATTCGGTCTTCTGGGATAACTCGGCACTGATCGCATCGGGTGCCTGGACCGGCGCTCGTCCGACCTTGGTTGCCGCTGACATTGCGGTCAACGAATTTAATGGCTCTGGCGTTGCATTAGCTGGAACGCTCGGTACGGTTAGCGTACGCGGCGACAGCGTCGGCGTCGATGGCTTGAAGATTGGCGATCTGAATCGCAGCGGTACGGTCACTTTCAACAGCGATGTGCTGCCCGCGTTTTTTAATCTTGGTCTTTTCCCTGGTGTGGCTACTTGGGATCAAGGTGACTTCAATAACACCGGCTCTATCACCTTCAATGGCGACGTTCTGCCGGCGTTCAACAATATCGGTGTTGCTGGTCCTCCTGCACCGCCCATCAGTGCTGTTCCGGAGCCAGCTTCGTTGGCTCTGTGCTGCATTGCTGGTCTTGGGCTGTTCGCGGCTGCTCGCCGGAAGTAATATTCCTAGGGCTTGTTTCAAGAGAGATTCGACATCTAAGGAGGATGCTGCTAGTGAGTTGTATCGATGAGTAGCTTAGTTCTGCATCTGTTGGATTTCACGGCTTAGCTACCCTATTGTTTTGCTAGAATGCAATTCGTTAGTTTCAACCCTAGGTTCATTGAGTTACTAAGAGTGGTTCGTTTCAGACTACTCAAGGAGAATATAATAATGCGTAAGATCTTTGCTTTGATTGCTGCTGTGACGGTTGTGGCCGCTGCGAATGTCGCGTCCGCGGTTCCGACCGCTTACTACAATCCCGCTAATGGTGCGATCTTTCTTTCGAACGACACCGGACTTGAACTCGCTGTCGCGAACTTGAAGTCGCCAAGCGGAAAGTTTAATGGCGAGAACTTGGCCATCCCCGGTACGACCAACGATTTTGGTGACAAGCCAAACTTCTTGGTTTACTTCGGGCTCGACACGACCACATCCGAGCCGTCGTCGTGGTGGAAGGTTGGTAATGCAGTTCAAGGTGGCGGCCCGATAGGCGATATTGCGTTCAGTTTCTTCACCAGCTTCGTTTCTGGTCAAGTTGAGCAGAATGGCCTTGTTGTACAGGTTCCGGAACCGACCACGATCGCCATGGGCGGTCTGGGTCTGATCGGCATTGTCGCCGCTGCTCGTCGCCGCAAGGCCTAGTTGGTAGTTCTTTAGCGACTTTCACGAGCGGCTCCCCCGGCTTCTCGTGTAGGTGATACCGAAGACCCCTTGGTTCGCAAGATCCAAGGGGTCTTTTTTTACGCCCGGGTACCGGGTAGCACCGGATCTCGATCCGGTGTCGCGGAGCGACAAGAAGCATCAACTCGCGGCCGCCCGTTCGCCGACGTTCAGGTTCATCGCGAGGCTTCTTGCGGCTGCGCGGGTGGCGGGTGGCACCGGTTCTCGAACCGGTGTCGCGTAGCGACAGGAAGCATCAGTTCGCGGCCGACTATTCGTCGAAGTTCAGGCCCGTCACGATGCTTCCTGCGGCTGCGCCGTCCTGGTTCGGAGAACCATGACTACCCTTTCCTCATTCCACCCAAGTGATCGGCACGCCGATCGACTTCCGTAGCTCATACCAGCGAGCCGAGCTCCAGGGCCAATCCACCGCTCGTTTCACCAATCCCGCTCGCACGGGGTTCTCGTGCATATATTGCAGCTTCTCTTCGATTTTCTTCCGCGAGTAAATCTCAAACGCATAATACTTCGGCTGCCAGAATCGCACTCCTTCGCAAAACCTTTCCACATAGCGGTTGGCATTCTCGCGATACCAATTCCGAATGTGAAAGCTCGACTTCCGCTTCCAGGCGTGCATGAAACGGCTGAGTTCCCCGGTTGTCGGCAGCCAGATCAGCGCGTGAACATGATCCGGCATCACGACGAACCCAACGCGCCGAGCGTCGAAGTTCGCCAACTCGTCATTGAGCACGCCCAGCAAGATTCGCTTCGGCTGATCCAGCGAGAACAATCGCCGCCGTCGATAAACTGAGAACGTCAGGAAGTGGATATACAGCTCATCATCTACAATCCGCCGGCGAGGTCGCATCCCGCCCATCATGCATGAGCCAAGTCGGCGTTGCAAATGGTTGGGGGTAGCACTGGATCTCGATCCAGTGACGCGCAGCGACAGGAAGCACCCAGTCGCGGCAAGCAATTTACCGAACCTCCAGCCTTAATCTAATGCTTCCTGCGGCTGCGCCGCTCAGGTTCGAGAACCTGAGCTACCCCCTCCCCAGCGGGGTGGCCAAAACTCCCTCCTCGCCATTTCCACTCTCTTCCGGGATAATGCACGCCGCGTTCGTGACGGCGCTAGCAGGCGATGCAGTCCTATTCCCGCCCCGCGGCCTGCTACGCTCGGTAGGTCAGGCTTTCTAGCCTGACGGAACCATCGACATGGTCTGCTGCCAACCGCTGCGTAGCGCCAGCCAGGCTGAAAAGCACGACCTGCGATCGCTCTTTGACATCTCGCTCCAACAATCAAAGTCGCCCCACGGCCGACGGTGTCGGGCGGCTGAACCAACGTTCTCTTGTCGCAAATCGTCTGTGCGTTTCAGCATTCCGGACGTATCTCTCAAATACGCCAACAGAAAGCTGGTGGTGGAGTCGGTGGACACGGTGATCTCGGTGGCCTCGCAAAAAGTAGGCTGTTTTCACCCGTCCAGCGTTTTGCGACGCGATTGCTAGGGACTTGCGGACGTAATGCGACCTGTCGCAATTCGTCGGCGTTAGCGGCAGATCGCGACGCATTTGACAGGGCGCCTTGGGGATGTCGGTTAGCCGCAGGAAACCTGATCGATCGTCAATAAAGAGGCGGCAGGCGTCGAGATTCCTTGAAATCAGTCGCTTGACCGTGGAGGAAATCGGGGGAAAGATGCGGGTTTCACCAAACCCCTCGCACACACCCAACTATCCAGCAACTAGCATCCAGCATCCAAGAACATGCTCCCCGACCCCTTCCGACTCTCGATTGCCCTGGTCCCCCTCGCGGCCTACTGCGTGCTGCTGGGCCTGATCAACGCCCGCCGGCGGCCGTTTATCACCACCGGCGGCTGCGACCTGGCGGCCCTCGGCGCCGCGATGTCGGGGCTCGTCCTGGTCGGCCCGATTGAGCTTTTCCGCCCCGAGGCGGCGAGCCAGGATTACGGCGGGTTGGTCTGGCTGTTCCTGATCGTCTTCTACTGGCTATGCGTCTGGCTGGCGGTCCTCGTCGCCCGGCCGCGGCTGGTGGTATACAACGTCCGCGGCGAGGAGCTCCGCCCCGCCCTCGCCGAAGCGGCCCGCCGGCTCGATCCCCACGCCCGCTGGGCCGGCGACAACCTGGCGCTGCCGAACCTGGGGGTGTCGCTCCATATGGAGTGCTTCGAGATCATGCGGCACTGCTCGCTCGTCTCGAGCGGCGGCAAACAAAACATGGCCGGCTGGGATCGGCTCTCGGCCGAACTGCGCACCGAGTTGACCGGCCTCCGGGTCGCGCCGAACCCGCGAGCTCTCGGCCTGATGCTCGCCGCCACGCTGCTCCTCACAGCTAGCATCAGCCGCATGCTGATCGCCCCGCAGCAAGTGGCGCAAGCGATGAAGGAGATGTTGAGTTTTTGAGAGACAAGGCTGAAGGATGAATGCTGAATGCTGAAGGAAAGACCAGGAACCTAACCTCCGCATTCAGCATTCATCCTTCAGCATTCGCTTTCGGCATTCACTTCCCCTCCCCCGTCACCCGAAACACCACCCGGAACGCCTGATAGCCCGCCGCGAGTTTGTCGCCGTAGATGGAGGAGAGCTCCTGTCGCAGCGCGTCGGCCGTCTCGAATCCGTCGGGCACGGCGTCGGCGTCGGTCAGTTCGGCGAGGCTCACCGGTTCGACCCGTTCGATAGCGATGTAGCCGGCGCCGGGGATGTAGCTCCGCTGGCCGGGGCGCATCATCCGCCACTTCCAGAGGCGAATGGTCTGCGTCTTCGCTCCGCTGCGAATGGCGGGCAGGAATTTCTTCTTGAACAACAACATGGGGGCTATGGTATCACCCCGGGCGGTCCGGGGCGACAATTTTGCTGCCGCGTTCGAGCGGCCGGCAGCCCTGTGCCGATCGTGACGGAAAGGCTGCTTGAGAAGCGAGTTGCAGGCCGCGGTTGGCGAGTTCCGCCCCCTTGCGGTGCAGCCCTAGAGACCTATAATCCGGGGATGTTTCTGCTGCAGGGCCGCTCGCCCGTGCGGAACGCGGGTGTAGCTCAGTTGGTAGAGCACGACGTTGCCAACGTCGTTGTCGTGGGTTCGAATCCCATCACCCGCTCTTCGGTAGCGGTTAGCTATCAGGTTTCAGCAGTCAGCCAGAGAAGGCTTTCTCCATGGCTGAAGGTTGGTCGCTGATCGCTAGCCGCTTTAGTTTTTTATCGCCCAGAACGTGCTGCGAGCCGTCTCGCGCCGTGGCGGCGATCACGCCAATTTACGGGTATCAGGCGCATGAGTGCCAAAGAAGTTGAAGATTCGCAAGTCGACGACGTCGCGGTGGCTGACGGGGGCGAAGAGGAAGCGGCCGAGCGGCTGAACCTCGATGTCCAAATCGCCAGCCCAAGCGCCTGCGAGCGTCACGTCACCGTGACGGTTTCGCGCGAAGACGTCGATCGCTACCTCGACGAAGCCTACAGCGAACTGATGGCTTCGGCGTCGGTGCCGGGCTTTCGCATCGGTCGGGCCCCGCGAAAGCTGGTCGAGAACCGCTTCAAGGAAGAAATTGGCGAGAAGATCAAGGGTTCGCTGTTGATGGACAGCTTGAGCCAGATCAGCGAAGAGCAGTCGTTCACCGCCATCAGCGAACCGGAGTTGAATCTCGACGCGATCGAGGTTCCCAACGAAGGGCCGATGGTGTTCGAGTTCGATATTGAGGTTCGCCCCGAGTTCGACCTGCCGAAATGGAAGGGACTCACCATTGAGCGCCCGGTCCGTGAGTTCTCCGACGCCGACGTCGACGACCATTTGGAGCAAATGCTCGCCCGCTACGGCCAACTCGCTCCGCACGAAGGAGCCGCCGAGTCGGGCGACTTCGTCACCGTCAATCTCCGCACCACGGCCGACGGCAAGCAACTCGCCCTCGAAGAAGAGCGGGTCCTGCGGATCCGGCCGACCCTAAGCTTCCTGGACGGCAAGCTCGAAGGGTTCGACAAGCTGATGGCCGACGCCAAGGCCGGTGACAAGCGGTCGGGCAAGGTCGAACTGACTCAAGACGCCCCGAATGAAGAGCTCCGCGGCAAGAGCGTCGAAGCCGAGTTCGAAGTCCTCGAAGTGAAGAAGCTCAAGCTGCCGGAATTGACCGAGGAGTTCCTGCAAGAAATGGGCGGCTTTGAAACAGAAGAGGCCCTCCGCGAAGCGATCAAGTCGAACCTGCAGCGGCAGCTGGAGTACGAGCAACAACGCAATTCGCGTCAGCAGATCACCGCCGAGCTGACTAAGAAGGCCGACTGGGACCTTCCGCCCGGCCTGCTGAAGCGGCAGAGCGTCCGCGAACTGGAGCGGGCCGTGATGGAGCTCCGCCGCGCGGGCTTTGCTGAGTCGGAACTGCGGGCTCGCCAGAACGAGCTCCGCCAGAACAGCGCCGCCACCACCGCGAAGGCCCTGAAGGAACACTTCATCCTCGAGCGGATCGCTGAGGAAGAGAAGATCGATGCCGAAGAGGGTGATTTCGAGAAGGAAATCTTCCTGATGGCGATGCAAAGCGGCGAATCGCCGCGGCGCGTCCGGGCTCAGATCGAAAAGCGCGGCCTGATGGACATCCTGCAGAACCAGATCGTCGAGCGCAAGGTTCTGGAGAAGGTGCAGTCCGAGGCGAAGTTCAAGGACAAGCCGTACGAGCCGGGCAAGTCGACGGTCGAGGCGATCTCGGTCGCCGCCGGCGGCGACATCGAGGCCGTGCCCGCCGCCACCGAGGCGGAAGAGCCGAAGAAAGAGAAAGCGTAGAATGTACGGCCCCCTCCTTTGATGGGAGGGGTTCGTGGGGAGGGATTCCTACAGCCGATCAGGGTCGATGGTTGGCGGTGCGCGAACCGTCTCCCCTACCTCTGCCGTATTGGTAGAGAAGCTCCTGAGGAAGCTGCAAGTTCAAAGGACGAGATGATGTATACGCCCATCGGTAGTTCTGCCCCCCACCTGGATCCGAAGCTCGCTGCGGCGATGCGCGACTATCAGCGTCAGCGTCAGATGACGCTCGGCGATCTGCTGCTCGAAAACCGCGTGATCTTCCTGCAAGGAGAGATCTACGACGGCAACGCGAACGAAATCGTGATGAAGCTCCTCTACCTGCAGAGCGAGAATCGTCGCAAGGATATTCACTTCTACATCAACTCGCCGGGCGGCAGCGTCAGCGCGACGCTCGCGATGTACGACACGATGCAGATGATCACGCCACCCGTGGCGACCTACTGCGTCGGCTTGGCGGCCAGTGGCGGCGCCGTGCTCTTGGCCGGCGGCGAGAAGGGGAAGCGGTTCGCCCTGAAGCACTCGAAGATCATGATCCACCAGCCGCACGGCGGCGTCGGCGGGCAGGTCTCCGACATCGAGATTCAGGCGAACGAGATCATTCGCACCCGGCTCACCCTCAACGAAATTCTTGCCAGCCACACCGGCAAGACTCACGAGGAAATCGGCAAGGCGTGCGACCGCGATTACTACATGACTGCGCTGGAAGCGAAGGCGTTCGGCCTCGTCGACGACATCCTCATCAAGCCCCCGGGCAGCGAAGAAGCCGACAACGACGACTAGTCGACCTGTCTCCATTTTTGACAGGATTACAGGATTGTTGGGATCAACAGGATCGGAGAAACAGGTTCGATAGATTTACCGCGATCGAAGATCGTCTGCTTCCTTTTGTCTTCGATCCTGTCGATCCGCGAAATCCTGTTATCCTGTCCATTTTCAAAGTGCTACAAAGCCTAAACGGATTGCCCCCATGCCGCTCATTCCATACGTCATTGAAAAGTCGGGCCGCGAAGAGCGGGCGATGGACATCTACAGCCGGCTGCTGAAGGACCGCATCGTCCTGCTCGGCTCGGGCGTGAACGACGAAGTGGCGAACAGTCTGGTGGCCCAGCTGCTCTTCCTGCAGTCGGACGATCCGAAGGCCGACATCCACCTCTATATCAATTCGCCCGGCGGCAGCGTCACGGCCGGCATGGCGATCTACGACACGATGCAGTTCGTCACCTGCGACGTGGCGACCTACTGCATCGGCCAGGCCGCCTCGATGGGCGCCGTGCTGCTAGCTGCAGGCGCCGCCGGCAAACGTCACGCGCTGCCGAACGCTCGGATCATGATCCACCAACCTTCCGCGGGCATGGAAGGAACGGCCGAGGACATCATGATTCACGCCACTGAGTACCGGAAGACGAAGGAAAAGCTTAACCGCATCCTCGCCGAACACACCGGCCAGACGATGGATCAGATCGAAAAGCACACCGATCGCGATCACTTCATGTCGTCGGCAGAGGCCCAGGAATACCACATCATCGACAAGGTGATCTCGAAGATGGGCGTGCAGTAAGCTATCAGCTATCAGCTGTCAGCCGTCAGCCGTCAGCCGTCAGCTTTCAGCCAGACGGAAGGGTTACTCCGCGCAAGGTTCGATAACCTTCGCTGCGATTGAGGTGGCCGCATTTCAAGTCACGGCAAGACTTGAGCGAATGCGGGCGAGTCCGCTTGACGGCCCGCGACAGTTTTCTTATCTCTCGGCTCGCAATTTCAGAAGCCGGACCTCCTAGGCGCGCAGGATGCGCGATCCCGGGAGATCCGCTCAGCCGCTAGTCAGGTACGAGGCGAGCCACGGATGGCCAAGCCGAATTCAAATACTCCGCCGCTGCTCGCCCTATTCGCTTGTCTGGCGATTTCTACATTCGCGGGATGTCGGCATATCGATAACGCCCAGGTCGACGTGCTTGAAAGCGAACTTCGCAAGCAAGAAGATTACATCTACGAGCTGGAAGAGTACCTGATGGAGTACTCCGAGAAGCTCCGCCAGGCTCGCGCCATGCAGTGCGAGACCGTGGTCACGCCAAAGTCGGGCTCCAGCGGTTCGAGCATCACTGAGCCGACGCTCGACGTCGATGCGGTCAGGCGGCCGACATTGCCGATGAACGGCCGACACAAACTGGCCCCCTCCGCGAAGCCGACGCTCCCGGCTCCGCCAGCGACGACCGAAGCCCCACCGGCGGACGCCGAAGCGCTACCTGCTGCGGAGGAACCAGCTCCAGCGGCGGAAGAGGTCGCCCCCGATACGATGGAAGCCCCGGCGCTCGAGATTGGGCCGGAGGTCCAGGCGTTGCCGTTCAAAAAGAGATTTGAGTCGGCGGCAGCGCCGCTGCTGATTCCTGATCCGATCGACTACCAGGCGGATGCTGAAGAACTGGTCGCTGAAGCGACCAGTCCGGTCGAAACTCACAACGGACTGGCCGCTTCAGCGGCCAGTCAAGCGGTGGAGTTAAACGTCGCCAACGAGGCGGTTGTAGCAGCGCCGCTCCTGGCGGCTCCACAGATCAATGCTGAGCGACTGTCGGCGGACCATTTACAGATTCGCCGCATCTTTGCGGAACGTCCGACAGCCGAAGCGGAAGCAATTTCAAGCTTGCTGATTGTCGTCGAAGCGCTCAACGCCACCGACGAACCAGTCGGCGCCGAGGGCGGGGCGTCGCTCATGATCATGACGCGCGACGATTCGGGTGTGATGCGCCGTATCGAGCGCTGGGATTTTACGCCCGAAGAAACGGCGGCGGCGTGGCAATCGTCGCAACTCGGCGACGGGCTCCATTTAGAACTGCCGCTGGCGAAGTCGCAGCTGCCTGCAGGGGAGTTGGAGCTTTGGGCGCGCGTCGTTGGCGCCGATGGCCGGAAGCTGCTGACGCAGATTCCGCTGGAGCCGGCTCAACTGGCGTCGATGGCAGATTTCAACGCTGAAGGGGTGCTCGCGGCGGAAGAGTCGGTCACGCCGACCCCGGCGGCGCCGATCACTGAGCCGACGCCGAGCGACGAGCCAAGCGACAATCAGGTGGCCGTGTCGTCGATCACCAAGACGGCAGCGGAAGAGCCGAAGCCGACCTGGCGTCCCTCGTCGGTGAAGCTGAATGAGAATCGCGTCGAAGGCTTTGCGACAACGGCTGGCGGGCCTGTGGCTCGCGTGGCGTCGACGGCGAGCGAGTCGAGCGGCAAGCCGACATGGAAGCGGAGCGCGGCCGCGGCCGCCGGCGAGACAAAACGCGATTGGGCGCCGTTTCGTTAACAGCATCGATCTCTTTTTAGCCCCCGGTTCTTCAAACCGGGGGGTTGCGCCGCGTACTGCCATGGCATGCGGCGTCGATTGGCCCCCGGTTTGAAGAACCGGGGGCTAAGTTCACCGCGCGTGAAAAAAGGCCGCAGAGTTCGTCCGGTGACGAGGACTCTGCGGCCTTTGTTTCTCAAGCTCTCCTACCGCGCCCACATGGCGGGGCAGGGGCCTTAGGCGAACTTCCCGATCTTGGCGATCAGGTCGGCGGTACGGCAGCTGTAGCCCCATTCGTTATCGTACCAGCTGACGATCTTCAGCAGGTTGCCGTCCATCACCTGGGTCCAAGGAGCGGCGAAGATCGAGCTGTGGGGATCGCCGATGATGTCGGTCGAGACGATCGGATCCTCGGTGTAGCAAAGGATCCCCTTCATCGGGCCTTCGGCGGCGGCCTTCATCGCGGCGTTGACTTCCTCGACGGTGACGTCACGAGCCATGAGGGTCGTCAGGTCGACGACGCTGCCGGTCGGCACCGGAACGCGGAGCGAGATGCCGGTCAGCTTGCCCTTGAGGGCCGGCAGGACCAGGCCAACGGCCTTGGCGGCGCCGGTCGACGTCGGGATGACGTTCTGGGCGGCGCTGCGGGCGCGGTACGGATCCTTGTGCGGCATATCCTGCACGCGTTGGTCGTTCGTGTAGGCGTGGACCGTGGTCATCAGGCCCTTCACGATGCCGAACTTCTCTTGCAACACCTTGGCCACGGGGGCCAAGCAGTTGGTGGTGCAGCTCGCGTTCGAGATGCACTTCAGCTCGGGCTTCAGTTGGTCGTCGTTGACGCCGAGAACGCAGGTCAGGTCGGCGCCGTCGTCGGCGGGGGCGCTGAGGACGACCCGCTTGGCGCCAGCGGCGATATGCGAGTCGTACCCCGGGGCGCCATCCTTCGCACGCTTCGTGAAGAAGCCGGTCGATTCGACGACCACGTCGACGTTCAACTCTTTCCACGGCAACTTGGCCGGGTCCTTCTCGGCGAGCGCCTTGATCTTCTTGCCGTCGACGATCAGGTTTTGCTCATCATACTCGACCTTGCCCTCGAAGCGACGATGGGTGCTGTCATACTTCAGCAGCGTGGCCAGCATCTTGTTGTCGGTCAGGTCGTTGATGGCGACGACCTCGAACTCGCTCGGGCGAGCATGGAGGTTGCGGAACGTCAGGCGCCCGATGCGACCGAAACCGTTGATTGCGACACGAATGGCCACGTGAGTTTCTCCTTCGAAGGCAAGTCGATTGACTGAATATGACGGGACCTGGCGGCGACAGGCTTGATTTGGACTGAGACTGTTTCTGCCACGGCCCGCTAGGCGATCGTCGCTGTCGGGTGGGCAAACGGGCGATTATACTGCTGCCGAAACGTGCGAACAACCGGGCGGTTTGGCGGGTGGAACGCCCCCGGTCACTGACCGGGGGCTAAATGGAAGAATACGCATGACCAAGCCCGACCGACCGACTTGGCAACTTCCCCCCGGGGTTTCCCGCGGGTTGTGGGACTACGTCCACACTCCCCACATCGCCGACGACTACGACGATTACTTCGCGTTCAACAGCCTCTTTGAGACTGACGGCGCGATCCTGAGGCGGCAGTTCGATCGGCCTGGGCTCGTCGCCGATTTGGGCTGCGGTACCGGGCGGGCGCTTGTCCCGCTGGTGAAGGCAGGGCATCGCGGGCTGGCGATCGACCTTTCCGATCACATGCTGCGGATCGTTCAAGGGAAGGCCGACGACGAGGATCTGCCGATCGACTGTGTGCGGGCGAACCTCGTCGAGATGGATGCGATCGCCGACGGCGCCGTCGACTACGCGATGTGCATGTTCAGCACGCTGGGGATGATCCGCGGGCGGGCAAACCGCCGGAAGGTGCTGTATCACGCGCGACGGATTCTCAAACCAGGCGGCCGCTTCGTGCTGCACGTCCACAACTACTGGTTCAACCTGCGGGATCCCGAAGGGCCGTGGTGGGTCATTGGCAACGTCCTCTCAGCGCCGCTGCGCCGCGACGTCGAAGTCGGCGACCGCTGGTTCCCGTATCGTGGGCTGCCGAGCATGTTCCTGCATGTCTTTCGCTGGCGGGAACTGGCAGCGGATCTGCGCTCCGTCGGATTCAAGATCACCGAGCGCGTCGCCCTCGACGCAGCACGGCGCAAGCCGCTCGATCGGCCGTGGCTGTTGCCGATGCTACGGACGAATGGGTGGATCGTGACGAGCGTCGCGTAACGCAGTTTACTGCAGGCCGTGCGGCGCGTTAGGCAATCACGCAGTCGGCCTCGATTTCGATCAGCGCGTCGCCGTCGATCAGGCGGGGGACTTCGACGATGGTGGTCGCCGGGCGGATCTCGGCGAAGACCGAGCCGTGGACGCGGGCGACTTCTTCCCACTTGCTGACGTCGGTGACGTACATCCGCGTACGGATGACATGCTCAATCTTTCCGCCGAGGGCTTCGATCGCGGCCTGGATGATCGCCAGCGACCGGGCGGTCTGCTCGCCGAAGCTTTTGGCGTAGGTGCCGTCGGCGTTCACCCCGACGCAGCCGGTGACCGCGATCAGGTTCCCCGAGCGGACGGCCCGGCTGTAGCCCATGATCGGTTCCCACTTCGAACCGCTGGAGGCGCACTGGCGGCCGGCCCGTTCTGCAACGGTGATTTTGATGTCGGACATGATGGGGCCTCCCTGGCGGCGAACTGTGAAATGCGAAATTGAACCACAACGACACGGCGGACACGAAGAATACCTGCCGGAGGCGTGGTTTTCCAGGAGCCGAGGTTGTTCGCTAACAAGGCAAAGAAGGAGAGAACCGCGAATCACGCGAATTGACGCGAATAGCTCTCCATGCACATCCTTCCCTCATTCGCGTGGATTCGCGTGATTCGCGGTCGACTTCGGGCCCTCGTTGACGGCGGGCATTGGGGTCGATTAGCCTGCATTGATGGCCAAGAAACCATCCAGCCCCGAGCCCTCCCGCCGCTCCCAGCGGATGACCGTGCCGAAGTTCACGGCCCTCAAGGGAACCGGCCAAAAGATTTCGATGGTGACGGCCTACGACTACCCGTTCGCCCGGCTAGTTGACGAGGCGGGCGTCGAGGGAGTGCTGGTCGGCGACAG
>Ga0163144_10012831_pt1 | contig 17547 bp, 14 predicted proteins | sample OliLak19BULKMAT1_FD_123175 | JGI IMG/M metagenome (GOLD analysis project Ga0163144, IMG submission 123175) | Freshwater microbial mat bacterial communities from Lake Vanda, McMurdo Dry Valleys, Antarctica - Oligotrophic Lake LV.19.BULKMAT1 | ecosystem: Environmental > Aquatic > Freshwater >...
AGGTGAACACGGCCAATCCTTCAAATTCTCCACTGGGCGTTGTTCGTGGTTTCCGCAGCTCTCGAAGGCTGCATCCTGGTGCCACCGACTCGGCGCTTCCGCCGCTGCAGGAAGAGCGTTGGCCACCTGAAGACATGTTGATGGTTTTTTAAATTGGAAGTGATGATGTGTATTGTTGCGCAGTTTATTTTATCGTGTTCCTGGGAAAACTTGACCAACACAAAAATGTTGCTGCTTGGAATTGGCGCCTGGAATCAATGTGGATGATTAAATTGGAATCAATCGATTGGGTAACGCAATTCCTATGTGGTAATCCTGTCCGCCTCTCTCTATAGGATCCCTTTGATAAGCTTGCAGTGGACGAACTCTGTAAATGTTCCTTCAGCGTACCACCAACACTGTCGGCGTTGTTGTACGTGGTGGTTGGCTAAATCGCTTGTTGCTTCGTCCTAATAGTATGCATACCTATCAACAATACGTCGTACTGTACGTACTGGTACGATACTACTAGCTAGTACTATGTGCTCGCTGTGTAGTTTTCTTGCAGACTGTTGATGGTAATCATCAACGCGTGTTAACAGCGCGATGTACCGGTACCGGTACGACGGACCGACGTTCATCACACACTACTGTACAGTACGTGCATAGGACTGTACTGCTGAGCAGTACTGGTACCACGTATTGTGACAACTCGTCGCACAAACTATCCATTGCTTTGCGCACAATTGCCCCATTTTTTGTCTCAGCCTTTTTTCAAAGAGTGAATGTGTTGTGCTAAAGTGCAGCTTTTGCTACCCTACTTTCTCTGTCTTTGTCTATTTCATACCAACTCATCATTCTCACTTCACATGCTATCTGAATGTGCAGTTTGTTTGCCTTTGTTTGGTCATTGCGACTTGATTGAGTTTCTACCGATTCATTGTTTTTGTTTGTGATTTCTGTGCATCATGTTTGTTTTGTGCCTGTCACCACATGCCACTGAGCCATTTTTTCAGCAGCAGATTACAACCCTCAATGGCAAAATCTGTTGGCTCACTGAATCATCAAAGAAGTTTATGGTCCTAAGACCCAACTTCTACATTTATCTATAAAATTTAGCTGGATCTGTTCCCCATGTGCTATGAGCAAAAATTCTTCATAATTGCTGCAGATGGGACAACCAAGCAGAGAAATGTCACTTCAGTGCTTTCACAAAAGAATGAACACATGCTTTGTGAAGGGGGCACATGATGGCAGACACGAGAGAAGATCCTACCTTCCGAAGGTGCACAATCACCTGTCACACACATCATGGCAAGAACAGCAAGGACAGTCCTCAACTAATCTCTAGCAAGTCAAACTGTTTGTTTTGTGGGAAAATTAAGTGCATTTTAAGAGCACATGAGATGTGTGCAACTGTTACTACTACTAGTAGACTGCAGTGTCAATTTTGTGAGTTGCCGCATCTGGTCGGTAGATTCACCCTTGTGTAGAAGTCCTACTAACTGCGTGGTACGGGAATATTCAGGACTGCGTGGTACGCGCCGTAGCTCGTTCATGCAGGACTCGTCCCTGCTTTGGTTGTTGCCGTTTCTTGGTTGCGGCGCGGAGGCGGCACAACGTTAACACCCACCCACAGCAGCGTTATTGTTGCATTTTGGATTTCCTTTGTCCAATCCCTACGTTGATCCATTCGTCTCCGACACCCGACAGGCTAAGAGACTAGTGACTTTAAAGTCATTAACTAGACACAATATTCAATCCAGTCTACCCCCTTCTGATATCTGAATCCATCATGCCGTGCGATATACCGTCCCTGTTAACCGCCCTCTTTGTGTTCGTGGGCAACACGCTCCTTGTCATCTACTATGCCATTGAGAAGAACCGTGAACACTGGGACCAAGAAGCCTACGCTCAATTGAATCCTGATTTTTTGATGCTGGATTGGGATTGGCGCCGCCAGAATCGACCGCTCGAAGTTGCCGGGAAAATGATAACCGCGGTTTCCTGGGTCTTCATGACGGCCCCCATTATGCAGATCGCCGTCGTCCAATCCCTGGGAGGAGACCGCCAGCTGTGGTTGCATGTAGCTATTGTGACGATCGCTTTGGGCGCTGCTATTACCGAAGTTACAGCACAGTTGATGCATATGGGTGCCTTTAACGCAGCGGACTGGGTTTCTGTGGAATTCGAGTTGGATAATTGGATGACCACGGAAAGTGGTGATAAGGTTGGATGGCAATCCTTGGAGGTTTCGTACAGAGAAACTGTTGGTCTCACTTTGTGGGTGGACAGTCTTGAATATTTGGCTCTGACGTTGATGTTTTTATTGATTTTCTGGTCTGTGAACAGCATGGGCAACATGCCCCAGAGTATTGGAATGCCCATGGCTGGATTTGCATTCTTTATCGGAATTTTGAGTCTAGCTGATTTCATTGCCTATGTCGTCCGATTCAAATTCTGGGAAACTGCAAGCTTGATTGGACGCATTATTTCGGTTTTGAACAGGGTGATCTTCCTCCCTATGTTCTTTCTTGCGTTGTCCTGTCGGTTGCCTTATGCCACCCAAGCCCACGAACAAGACGAAACTGCCAAACATAATGGAGAAGCAATGCCGGCGGAGGGCCACGAAAGGCATCTAGATTAAAGAAAAAATTGGTTCTGAGGAGGAAAAATGCTGTACGGATGAAGGATTCATGCATTTTTCAAAGCGAATATAATTGTGACTCTCGACCAATCTACACTCCAATGACGGGAATGAATCAAAACTACTTAGATATTGTTACATTATTCCTACTAGCTAGGCGTGTTGTTGTTGGATTTTTATGAGTTACTGTTTAGAAGAATTGTTTCTTTCAGGTTTTCTTTAGCATGTCGATCATGACATTAGAAACCAAAACCTTTCGAATTTCAATTCCAAAGTTGCCAGTGATGACTGACAGATGCAGATGCTGCTTTCTTGCATCTTTTGTTTCTTGGTTAGCTACTTTATCTAGCTACTAGCGAGCTAGCTTACATCGTTAAGCAACCATCATACCAACCAACCATCCATGTCCGATAGCTAGCTACTTTACTAGCTAGCACCCAAACAGAAAGTGCTGGTGTAGTTTTTGCAAGTTACAGTAAGTTTTTTGCCAGGAGGGTGGAGGAAAAAACAATCCCATCAAAATTTAATTGTCTTGGCTCGTGCTGTTCATGCGCATTGCTAATTTTTTAGCCAATTACGTAAGAAAAAGAAAAAAGAGCTGTTAATTCAACGGCTATTTACATTTGGACGTGGATTTGCACCTTTCGAAGCACGGGGGCGCGATGACCATTTTCAGCCCATCGAATGAATCGATCCCGTCTCAGTGTGTCCGTGCAAAGTGGAAGCAGCAGTAAAGTGCGGGTCCAAAACGCAAGTCAAAGCCCGACTTACAAGAGACAAACAACTTTGCTTTGTGCCGTTATTACAGTACACGGATCGGTTGATTGATTAGCTACATTGTATCGATAGAAGACTTGCGTTCATCACCACAGCTGGACGAGCAAGTACCAAGTATCTGGGAACAAGAGTTGATCTGTGATTGAATCAACGCCACCTTAATTCCCGACCAAACATAAATTCTACCGCTACACACACAAAAGTGCACAGGACACCCTCCTTTGACCGCCATTGCCATCATGCCTGACTTTACTTGTATTTTAGCCGCAGTCTTAATCTTTACCGGAAATCTGTTGCTGGCCATTTGGGGCGGAATCGAACGATCTCGACCCACATTTGCCTGGGATTCCTACCGCAAATTAGATCCAACCTTCTTGCAGGAACACTGGGTCGACCGCAATGATTTGGCGGGCCTTCATTTTGCCGGCAGTTTCATCATTGCCATTTCCTGGGTCATCTTGGTGATTCCATTCATGCAGTGTGCTTTCTTATTGAGCAATGGAGGCCAGCGTCAGCTGTGGGTGCACACGATGATGTGCACCTTGGCCATTTCCGCCGCCACCACGGAATTTGTCGCGCGATTGATGCATGTTGGCTCCTGGAATACAGGCAACTGGATCTCGAAAGACTTTTATTTGGATGACTGGGGTGGTAATGAGCAGAGCCCTAATGGAGTTGGCTGGAAGTCACTCGAAGTTTCCTACCAACTGGCTTCTGGAACGATCTTGTGGGTGGATGGATGGGAGTACTTTGCTCTTTTTGGTATTCTCATTCTCAATTTCTGGAGCATTCGTACCTCCCGAGTTGGACTCTTGGGAGATGAAATGTGCTGGGCTGGAATGGGATTTTTCATTGGATGCCTTTCCTTGGCTGATTTTGTGTTTTTGATCCTCCGTTTCAAAAATTGGGATACCTTCAATATGGTATCTATCATGATGACTGTCTTGATCCGGTTGAGCCTTCTTCCCATATGGCTGATTTTGCTGTCGTGTAAATTACCTGCTGCAGTAGAGGATTTCAATCAAAGACGAGCTGAGGCTGCAGCTACAAACGGTGTCATGTCGCCCAAAAATCCGATTTCTCCCACCGGGCCCGGGCCCAATGACTTCACTATCAGCGATTAAACAAACGAAAAGGAATAAATTTAATGCATTTATTATATTATACACTGCAAGACACGGATACGAAGTGCTGAAATTCATTTCTGCTTTATTGATTTTGTTTTCTATGAAGCGGGAAGTGAATGAATGATAGATATTATCATTTTATTTACATGAATCATAAAAAGTAGATTTTTTTTAAATCATTTTATATGAACTATTAAATACTGATCAGATACGTATGGTCAAAGATCCGATGCGGCTCAGCTAGCTAGCCTCTATCTTGCTCAATCATGGATCAAACTGTATTAATTTAGCTTAATTTTGATCTGCTGATAGCTATCCAACCTCAGTTCTAGCTAGACTCCAGTGTACTACTATTGTAGACTCCAGTGTACTACTACTGTAGCTACTAGCTAGCTAGTAGCTAGTATTAGCTAAATTTACTACTAGCTAGCTAGCCCCCCCTTTTTTAGAAAATGCGGCTCGTGGCCCGGCGAGCCGGCCGTCCATGACAAAAAAAGAGCCACGCGATACCAAAGCAACGGCAACTAAACCTTCATCATGCACTAATACTCACGAATTCATTAGGCGCATGCCCTCCATCAGCACGAGCAACAATCAAGTACATTGTACCTGATAGTACTACTAGTACTAGCTAATAGATCACAAGTACGAGTGGATCAAGTATCAGGTAAAACCGGTAATACTTCTACCTGCACTACGTTTGTCAAAGCGTTCGACATTTGTTGTTGTCTCTGTACTGCAGCTTAGTGAATATCGAGATTGTGAGTTACGGCCTACTACCGTAAGCAACCAGCATTGAAGACTCTACTTTTGATAGTACTTAATTGTCAATTACAGTACAATGGGAGTGGATTTTTCGTGCCTGTTATCCGCCGCCTGTTTCATAACGGGCGGCGCCCTAAGCATCGCCTACCAAATGAAGGAAAAGAACCAGGAGAACTTTGACTATGCCGAGTTCACGAGTCTCGATCCTAACTATATTCAACAAGACTGGCAATTTCGCAGAGAGAATCAAGCACTTGCAGATGCGGGTGGCTTTATCAATGCCTTTGCTTGGCTCTTTCTTTCCGTTCCCATGATCCAGGCTGCTGTGATCTTGTCCAATGGAGGCACTCGAAAGCTATCGCTGCACATGTTTATTGGAGTTTTGACCATTGCTGGATGCTCCATGGAGTTCTTGGCGCGCTTTATGCACCTCGGCCAGTCCCAATGGGGTTATTGGCTTAGTACGGAATACAATTTAGCAACTTGGGCATATGCGAATGACAACATTGGATGGAGAACTTTGCAGGTTTCGCATCTTGTGACCTATGGATCTGTCATCTGGATCGACTCCTTCGAGTATCTTTGCTTGGGGTTTTCTCTGATTCTATTTTACGTCAGTGTCAACTCCCTCCCACCGGATGGACCAAAGATTACCCGCAGTTTGGCTGGATTTGCGCTTTTCATTGGCTTGTTTAGTCTGGCTGATTTTGTGGCAGGCGTCCTTCGTCTCCGCGATTGGAGCACATTTCGTGTATTGACAATGCTCATTTCTGTCATCAATCGACTGGTCCTCTTGCCAATTTTTTTGCTGTGTTTGGGGTGTCAACTTCCTCGTGCCGCCGCACAACACAAGGGGGATGTTATTCCTACCTCTCCTACTTCGGTCAATAGATCTAGGCACTGGGTTGATTCCACCAGTTCACCACCACCGGCTGACAATCTTGAGATGGTGTCCCAGGGCGACTAAGAATAGCAGGGATGGTGGATATATAAGTACATTTAAAAAAATTAAAATCATGACGTCGGAATTTGGCCTCTTCCAGCAATGAGATCATCATTAGGAAAGCCTCTGCAGCAGTAGCCGTTGAAAATTAGTCATTATCCAATTCCTGTTCCTGCCACAACACATTGGCGACGCTGCAGGGTGCTTTTAATCCACCCCTATCGGCTCTCACTCGTATGGTGACAGGTAGACCAATAACATCGTTGCCTACTTCCTCATCCTCCTCGTTTCCAGTCTTGCCTCTCAAATTGGAATTATCCTTTTTATCGATCAGCTCGTTCTTAAACGCTAACATGGAACCATCAGGAACGTTGAGAAAGACGCAACTGGAGGACACGCCGCTTGGGATAGTTTCTTGAAAAGCTAATTCTCCATTTTCTCCTCCAACATGGATGTACGCGTCTTGGTGGAGACGGCATTCGTCTGGTTTGAAATTGGGGTCTTTGGAGTCATCCGGTGCCAGGGTTTTGGGAAGGTCCGTTTCGCAAATTAGCACCGTTTCGATGAAGTCCTGAGCTGGCATCCGTCCAGTCTCACGGAATGCCGCCAGTGCCTTTTGCTGCGCAGATGTCGACAGAGGTATAAAAAATTTCAAGTCACCCGAGTTGGGCAATCCGAAGTATGCTTTCTTAATCATGTCTTCAAATCCCAAAAAATTGAATTGCTTAGAAAGCTGCATTTTTCTTTTTGTAGTCTTGTCCATATCCTGAACCCAACCATCTTTCATGAACATGACGCCTTTGGGTAGAAGCAGGTCCTCCAACAGTTGCGTGTTATTCTGATGAAACTCTTCCAAGTTTAACGGCCCTTGCGCAACGGAACCCGATACTATTAGGGCTTCCAAGTCGTCGGCAGTTGTTTGTGTGATGTAGCTGGTACGACAATGGAGGCTACGAGGATAATGGAATAGACCACCATCCAGATCAGCTTGGACATTTTTGCCGTCCCTACTCATAATATGTTCTGGCTGGGTATCTGGTACGCCAACAAGAAGGGGCAACCATGCAGGTGGCGCTTTCTCGATCATTTCATCCTCATTTTCCTGGTCAAGAAACCACCTTGATCTGCTACTTCGTTGGATTGCAACCGGCGGGGGTAGCAAGGCGTCAGGACTTCGTAGTTGATCTTCCCATGCCGAGAAAATGACCGAATCCGCATTGGCTTGATCAGCAACTGCTAATTGCAAGGCACTTAAGAGATGCATCGAAATCAGCCATGCAACCATCTCATGCTGCTTGACTGTTAGGTGAGTGTGTTCTTTTCCTGGGGCGCCTTGTGGTCCACCAAACGATGTCGTCCACGACTGAAAGCCGGTTGGAATGTCCTTGTCGGGCAACCGCAAAAACGGCGCGGCTGCTTGATCGACGTGCAGTAGGAGAGGACCCACAATGATGGTATGATCCACGTATGCCTGTATCAGAGTATCCCTTTGATCATTGTTGTTTGGTTGTTTGCTATCTCGAAATATTAAGAGCGGCGGTTGTTGGCCATTATCCCGGGCTTTTCCGGCCACGTTGCGAATGAAGGCTTCGAAACTCTCGGGCGTGGAGTACCATCCGTAGTCCCAGACAATGATATCAGGAAAAGAGTCCGCCCCAAGATGATGTTCGAGGCACCAGAGAAAGGGAAATTCTGCAGTGTGCTCGATCGCCAGGTTTTTCACTTGGAAATCAATGCCAAGTGACTCAAAGACGGGCGCCATAATTTGCTCCAGCACAAAGGCGTACGACTGATGATAATAATTGCCTGATCCAGCTGCTGCAGAACTGCCAAGGACGACAGCAGAAATTTTTCGCTTTTCATCGTGATTGCTCTTGCTCGAAAGCTTACGCAGTCGCCAAGCGAGGAAATTGTTGTCTTTTTCAAGGGGCGTCTCCTTCTCGTCTTGTCGAGGAATAAATCCGAAAAGACTGCGCTGCAAAGTTTCTCTGGCATGATCTGTGCCTCCAACCAAATTTTCAAACTGAAATCTTATATCCGCAGCCTTTTGTTCAAACAACGACGGTGTTTGTATTGAAACCGTTTCCTCCACCTTGGTGTCAGAGCTGTTGTTAGTGGTGATGTTGTTGTTTGTTTCTTGCAATTGATAGAGGCCATAGTTGGAAGCAATATCATAAGCATCCACTAGCGACTTCTTCTGAATTTTTACTGCCTTTTCTTTGAGAGCCGGTTTGACTGCGTTTCTTTTTGGCTGACCGGCATTATTATGGAGTGAAGGTTGGTTTCTTGGTGCATTTTCTTCCATCAAACCTTGTGATTCGCGAAAACGATGGTCGTTGAAATTAGGGTTACTCCACCACGTGTTTTGAACGAAAACAAGGTAGCTGACAGTAGAAAACAGAAACAAAGTAACGCCGACTTTTAAAAATAAAACAATAAACGGCTCTTCATTGGTGAGGTTATTATTGCTGTCATTGGTGGGGGAGCTAAAACTTTCATTTAGACTCCTTCGATTCAAAGAACTATTAATCGAGATTCGTGCTCTCCGAGATCGCCCTCTTTTCGGTAGCTTTCTCTCAGCAGTTGAGGGATTGTTGTTGTTTGTCCCTTGCGGTGGAGGCGGTGATTGGTTTGCTTTGCTTCTCGTCATCGTGGTTTTGTGTTGAGAGGAAGGGATGATGGTTTTGAATAATCAATCAATAATCAATGCAGGTTTTTAGCGACCTTTCGATTATGTGTGCGTCTAACATATAAATTTTAAACACCAGTATTAAGGTTTGAGATAACGGAAACTCTGAATCAATCGTCATCAAGTGTGTGTTGGGCGTTGATCCGCAACCGCACCCACATGCATCATGAGAGGCAGCATCATCAACAGCAACAAACAACAACAGCGACGACACTACAATAAGTAGCATAATACTTCTCGACTGTTCCGTTACCACTAGTTAGTTCTAGGAAGTGTTAGGTTTTATCATGCTCTTTTCGAAGCTTTTCGTTCAAGCTAGCACCAAGGCGGCGGTGGTGCGCACTCAAGTCCGTCGAGCGGGCGACAAGGCGTTTGTAAGTTGTTGGTGGTGGACATACAATCATTAATTGCTTTCCGGATTGAATTCCTGTACTTTTGCTGGGGTTGTTTGGTCATCTCACTCTGGTCTTCTCTCACTCTCGCTGCACGCCCATGACTCATCTCGCATTCATTCTTCATAGCACATCAACACCCCGTACAACAATCAAAAAACACACTTTGATTTCACAGCTGAAAACTACAAGCGCGTTAAGAATATCCTATCCAAATACCCGGACAACTACAAACAGGCTGCCATGATTCCCTTGTTGGATCTTGCGCAGCGACAATACGGAGGTTGGTTGCCACTGACAGCTATGAACAAGGTTGCTCAGATCTGTGAAGTCGCCCCGGTCCGCGTCTATGAGGTAGCTAGCTTTTATACCATGTTCCATCGAACACCTGTTGGCACGTACTTTTTGCAAGTGTGTGGAACAACACCCTGCATGATTTGTGGCTCAGAAGAGATCATGAAAACGATTACAGCAGAATTGGGCATCAAAAATGGTGAAACCACCAAGGATGGCATGTTTTCCCTTTTGGAAGTTGAGTGCTTGGGAGCCTGTGCAAATGCCCCTATGCTGCAGATGAATGATGATTACTATGAATGTTTGACTCCTAAGAGTGTGAAAGAGCTCTTGCAGGCATGCCGCGACAATAAGGATATCTCCGAACAAGCTATTCCCATGGGAAAATGGGGTAGTCTGCCCATGAATGGTCAAGTCAGCTGTGAAGGTCCCTTGGGAAAGACGAGCTTAAATACTATTGAACCTCCAAAATTTGATCGAAAGAGGTTTGAAAGCGGAGATGTTGATCCTGCCAGTGTCAAGAAGCACATGGCCTATTAAGCTTTTATTATTGGCGTGCCTTTGGCGGTGGAAGGATTTTCTGTTACTCTGTTGAATATCTCATATTCAAAGTTTTAGCGAAACTGCCTGGTAGGAATTTAAATGTTTACAGTTTTCACGGTTTGATCTTAAATCAGTCACTTGTTGAGAATTTAATATTGATTATTTTAGCTTAGAATCACTACACAAATGTGCACCTTCACAAGCGGCGGAAGTCGTCACCGAAATCAAGTTTGTCTTCGTGAAGCGAAAATTGAAGTTTTACTTTCTGCAGTTGAGTAATTTCCGCAGTTCGCAGCGCTAGCTCCCTACGGGCGCGTCTCAGTTTTCGGTTGCTCTAATTTGATGATGGGCTCTCGCTTCTCTGCTTTATTCGGTTTGGTCGAGGCTTTCGTGGGCGCTATGTTGGGAATGGGAAACCTAATATCTCCTGGAGTTCGCACTTCCCATACTACATGAGACACAGAGCATGCCTTGTCACGAGCGATGATGAGGTGATTATGGACCGTAAGATCCAAAGACAAACCAACCAGTGTCTTGCCCTCCACCTTTTCTTGAGTCAGCTGTTTTCTTTCAGAGGCACGAAGCAGGGGGTCCTCTAGCAGCATTTCTTCGCGAGAAATTATTGTGGCGTCTTCGGGTATTTTTACATGAGCGCAAATCTTCTTTCCCAAATAGAGCGTGCCTGGTGTGTCCAACATGGTGATTTCAGTGGCATTGGCGCCACCTGCTTTGAACGTTATATCTTTACCGTTCTGACATACTGAAGGTTCTCTTCTTTCATTGACCTCGCAGACAATTACGTTCTGAAACCAGTCCCTTGCCTTGTCGCCCGATTTCGGACGCAATCCTTCTGTGTTAGGATAGTAGGGGAGCAAAAATCTCAACGTTCCAGAGTTAAATAATCCTCGGTAGGCCTTTTTCGCGTCGACAAAACCAAGTCCGCCGAAGCGGTCTAATTTCCGTTTGGCGTCTTTCTCGCCTTCACTCAAATCCATTACCCAAGCTTTGTTATAGAAAAAATGACCTTTTGGCAGCATCAGATCCATGTCTTCGCCAGTCGATCCAGATACGACAATGGAGCTCAAGCTGCCCAGTTGGTCCACAATGGGTTCGTACGAAGTCCTGCAATGTACCGGGTTCATCCTCCATGCTTGATTATAGTCGCTTGCCAAAACTCGCCCGTCCTTCAGCTTTGAATCAGTATTCGGAACACCAAAGAAAAGAGACGACCACTCTTTCATGTCTGTGACATTCACAGTGACAGGAGGAGGAAGAAGATTGTTGGTGGAAGACTCTTGCTTTGTTTCGCTCGGTGCTGGACAAGAAAAATGCAGGGGGTGTTTGGTGTTTTCATTTACGTTCACGTCAGTTGCAGCGGCCACAAGTTCCAGGGCACTTAAAAAATGCATGGCGAGAACCCATCCAAGAAATTCATGTTCCTTGACTGCGGGATGGTGTAAGGCTTGTCCTGGAGCTCCAGGTGGTGAACCAAATTTTCGCCAGCTTTGGAACCCCTCGGGCCTCCAATTTTCCTTTCGGTCCAGAAATGGTCTAACGGCAGGATCCGAATGAAGAACGACCGTGTCCTGGATTGAAGCAGCGTAAGATTTAAGCAGGTCACGGCGTTTGTCAGCCATTTGTGTGTCTTTTACAATCAGTTTTGGTCGACGACTTAGTGTCATTGTATGCCGCAGATATGCTTCAATTCCTTCTGTAACCCCTCCGGCTTCATTCATAGAAAAGTCCCAGCTAACGACATCGCTGTCTTCGCCCCAGTGATTCTTTTTGCAAAAGCCATAGGGGAAACTTGGGCCTAGAAAGCCATCGAAGCATGCAACATGAATTCACAAAATCTTTTCACTCAGAGATCACAATTCCAAACACAGAAACTTACATCCTCCAATCGCAGCATTTTTCACCGACAAGTTAATTCCCAACAACTTAAAGGGGGGCTCAAGTATTCGATTCATTACAAATGGAAAGGACTGACTAAAATAATTTCCTCTTCCGACTGTAACAGAGTATCCTCCAAATGTCACCTTGAAAGCCCTGTCTTCCTTCTGGGCATTTTGAATTCGACAAGCCGTTGCAACCACATCGCTGGGTGGACCACCCGAAGTTCCAGTCGTTGTGGGCATTGGGAATGTTGTTAGACCTCTTTCCATGATTGCTCGGACTGCATTCTCTCCACCGTAAAGTTCTGCAAATTGTAAACGGAGACTTTCTGTCATAGTCCAGAATGCTGCCTTGTTGCCGACAATCAGATCTTCAGGGTTGTTGTTGTTTTTAACACTATTTCCTCCTCCATCTGTTTGCGTTTCATATTGTTGATAGAGTTCGACAATTCCAAAGGCGTCGTACTTGGATCCTTCGCCCAGATCCCAGACAGGAAGTGGGGGAGCGGTGGTTATAGTAGGTGATTGTGTCGGCATGGAGACCACCTCTTGTTCTTCCTCATCTAGATCGGCATAGATTGCATCATCAATAATTACTTCCTCAACCTCCAAGTCGGCAGTGTCAACGGCTGACGGTGGTGACGGTATAAATGATCGATATAAATAAAAGGAAACGAGGCATAGCGTGAAGAGGGTAGTGCCAACTTGCATGACCAAAACATAAAAAGGTTGGTCCAAAAGATCATCGTCACGACGAGACCGTCGCTTGTGCCTACGCTTCTCCCGCGTTCTCCCCCTTGGTGATCCTTCATTCAGCTCGACATTTTCAGTGCTCAGGCGTTGTCGCCGCCGCCTTGTTGGTGCTTCCTCGTCGACCATCATGGCTGGTTTAGTTTAAATGGTGAGGTGCTGTACAGTATTGCATTGACACTCGCTGTATTGACAAATTTTTGTGCAAATTGATGTGCACCACTTCAAACTATCGATACTATTTACTGTACCAGTACGGTACAATGAAACCTAAACCAATGACGAAATCTTAATAAGATCGCACATTAGCTCCTTTTTGACTAACCAAGCATGTGCATGCCGTTGCTTTCGTGGGCCCACTTTCATTTGTACATGTAGGGTGCTAACACCCAGTTACCTGATAGTACTGGTACATATCTTGGACGCACCAGTCTGTGAATGTGTGTTATGAAAGAAGAGTGAACTGTTCCTGCTCAACTAACTAGACTGGCCGGAAGAGGTGAAAGCTGCCCTAGATTTGTGAAATGCGATTGTTCGAGTTCACCTGACAAGCCTAGTAAACGTAGAGAAGAGCTAAAAAAGTTATATTCATTGTGTGTATTGTCTGTCATTATTAGCATGATTGTTCGAGCTAGCATGAACTTGCAGATTTGTTCAAACGTCCTTTATTATTCGTCGCCATACAAAGTATCTCGGATGTCTTTGAATTCGCCTCCCATTAGCTCACAAATCTCAGTCCACAAGGGCTTCGCTCGTCTAGTTCCCATTCGATCTCTACTTTTGAACAAAACTTCTTTAGATACATGAGCTATAAACCAAGTTCCTGCATCCACTTCTTTTTCAATTTCTTTGGGTGTCCAGAGCGTGCTTTGTACAAAGAACTTGAAATCAAATCCAGACAGTACTTTGTCCAAGGATGGATCGGACATGGCCTCTTGTGCTTGAGCTGGATCACCGCCCCAATACAAACCATCTTCTGTTATTTCCTTGGCACCGATGACTTTCGGGCATTGATGCAACATATCCAGACCCGATGAGACATTGTCGACGCCTCCAAACCAAAGCGGTTGGATGCAAAATTTTTCTAATATTGGCGCAGGGCCCATGGAAGATGACGACGAGGAATCGTCATCGGAAGACGGAGGTTGTTCCAAATCTCCCAACAGGTAACCGGTTCGTCGATTTAACAGGACTGCCCGCGCACCACGTTGCTGGTTGTAATCCACTACCATGAGCACTGGCAATAAATCCGCCCTTCGGTCCGCGCCCAAATCTTTGGGTGGAGGTAAGGTTAATCCAAATTTACTCAGTAGCGTCGGACTCGGCGAGTAGGAGTCTCCATCAAAATCAGTACAGAATTTTGCCGGGTTGGCCACCAACACCACTCCTGCCGCCAGACCATCGGCTGGTTTGGCCCAATCCACAACCGGTTGTTCCTCGGTGCTTTGGCTTCGGGCATAGCTGATCAATTCATCAATGCTAGAGGATACCGAGGGCGAGACTGTGTCTTTGCTCGTAGTAGCACCATCGCCACTGCTGTCATCTCCAAAGAGGCTGTCCATGCGAGACCGGAAATTTGCTACTGTTGCGTCGTCCAATTGCCCCAATTCATCATCGTCGTCATCTTCATCTTCGTCGTCTTCATCACTATCAAATTTTCCAAAAAATGAGGATGCCAACGGCCAAGGACTTTTCGATTGTGGTTGAATTCTCCGAAAGACATCATCTTGTATTTGAATTATTCCAGCAGTATTGGTTTGCACGAACGGAATGGTCGTAAAACCTCTCGAGGGCCGGATATGGCTTACAAGAAAAAGAGCCATAAACTTGTAGTAGGCAAAGCCAATCATGGATACACACGAACGAGCCATCTTTGAATCTTAAAGGACAAAGCACTGGGTTTGTGGTTCGGGAAGTTGTTAGTTGCTGTTGTAGTATTGTACTACTACCAGGTAGTAGATAACAATAGCTGGCATAACAAAGCCAAAATTAATGCTGATAAAGGCAACGACAATGAATGCGTGCATGGAATGAAGCAGTGACAAAAGCAAAGACGAAGTTTTGCGACGACGTCGAGGTCTAGCTTTTTTTTTGAAGATAGATGTGTACGCACACTGTACGCAGACAAATACGTTCGAACCAAACAAAAGATCGCGCATAAAGCGCGCACTACAAGCCGAGCATAGTTATGTGTGATGATGTCAGATAAGGGAGTTAAGTGTGAGTCAGATTAACCCGTCGATTCCGAAGAAGTCACGAATCAGTTTTGCCGGTAACTCCGGAGAGGTTTCCTGGAATTCAAAATCACTCACGATCATTCTACGCTTCTTTTTGGTCAAAATGGTCTCTTGCATGATGACGGGAAAGTGCCAATTGGCAGGCATAAAATACAATACTGGAGTAATTATACCGGGTAACAAAACCTACTCCGACCAAAAGAGAATTATGAGAAAGATACGTCGTACTGTTCGTATTACAGTAGTACTGGCTACTCGAACACTTGTACTAGCTAGTACAATGTACTGTACTACTAGTAGCACAGCTGATCTTGGGGCTTTTGCTCACTGGAGCTTGGCCGATCTGGCCGAAAACCACAGTTTTCATGTTCTCGCCAACTGGTTTTCACGTTTACACTAGGGGATTTCCACGTTTATAGTGAGTTTCTCCTATTTATGTGAAATTCAACTATTTAAGTGAAAACATTAAACGTGAAAAGTGAAAACTTAAAGTGTGATAAATAAAAAACAAAAACGTGAAACGTGAAAACTCAAGACTGCTTCTTACTGTATAAAACGTGAAAACATAAATCGTGAAACGTGAAAACATAAACCGTGAAAAGTGAAAACAATAACCGTGAAACGTGAAAAGTTTCTAAGTGTGAAAACAGCCATAAACGTGAAAAACAATTGGCGAGAACATGAAAACCGGAAAAGAGTTGGCGAGAACATGAAAACTGTGGTTTTCGGCGAGATCGGCCAAGCTCCTGTATTACTCCGTACCGTAGCCACCAACAAAAGTTGCTAGACCTAGTCCAGAGTCTACTACTAGCCATAGTAACATTAGAGTGGTGCTAGAGTAGCGTGGTCACTGTCTATTCTAGTAGCTAGAGTATGTAATGCTCAAGACATCCTCCACAAGGTCGGTACCTAACAGCTACCGGGTATGGTACCTGAGGACGGGCCTGCTGCTACTGGAGATACTACTAGACATGGTTATCCTGTCTCTATCAAACGGGGACAAAAATTGATTACTCATTTGCATCCTGGGGACTTCAGAAAGGAACCATGGAAGGTTGGGCTGGCCATGTCTATCGTATTGTCTAGCAAAATCTAACCAAGCAACAAACACGTGAAAATGTCCATCTAAAATAGAAACTAATATGTATAACATAAAATGTAAAGAGCCAAGCTTCTAGAAGCCATGGATCCGTCCTTGGAACATTCAATCTGGTATCTCTGTAGTTTCTGTGACCCAGTCGCTGAGAACTACCAACGCAGTGCAGTGCAATTTGTATATAACCATGGTTGACTGCGTTGCGTGTACATATTGCAGCTTGTGTGTCAACTCTTCCAGGCTCTTGTTCAATCTTCGAATAAAGAGCTCACGTACAAGCGCATCCCGTTCTGCTTGTGTCTTGGTGGACTTGGACGTCTGTGCCTTGGAACTGAGTTCTTTCCACGCTTGACGAAAACTAGACAACGCAGGCTTCACCACAGTCACAGGACGGCTGCTCTGTGCGTTGTTCTTGGGGAGTGGAAAGGTTGCCTTTTTGACTGCGGCTGGCTTCGTACATGACAGACTCTGATTCAGCCTTTGACGCTTGGCACTGGGTCCATCTTCGTCCTTGAATTTACGTCCCCGAATCATGGTACGCTTGCGAATCTCGTTGGAAATGGCATAGCGAGGCCTGGGTGCTGCTACAGCGGCTGTGGTCATGGCCATGGACATCATCGCCATCGCAGCATGGCCTGTATGCGTAGCAGGCTTGCTGTCGTAGACCATGGACGACGGAGGAGTAGCTGACGTTGGCGGCGTCACGATTCCTGGTGAGTGAATTTGCTGCTGCTGTTGTTGCTGCAATAGCGGCAAGAGATGACCCAAGTTCAAGCTGCCAAGTGTACTTGAATTTGCAGCAGCAGGAGCAGTGGTAGTGTCACTGCTGGGCGCTGCTCCTCCGCCATTCAAGTGCTGTGCCAAAAGCTGTCTGGCAACGGGATCGCTGAGCGCTGACTTGACGAGGAGAGAGAGAATCGGGCCGCTTGTGAGGGAGTTCACGTTGAGGCTGGCGGCGGCGTTGGTGGTCGTCGCTGGTAGAGGAGCTACTCCTCCGACAATCGAAGATGCCGTTGCAGGGCCATTCATGAGAGGACCCACGCCCGTTCCTGCAAGGGAAGGTGACCCAGAGAGCAAAGAAGTCGAGTCCAAGTTGAGACCATTGAAACCAAGGCCTCTCACCCGCGAAGCAATCGAGCTGTGTTGATTGCTCAGCAAATTGCCTGCATTCAAAAGGGCTCGCGCTTTCATCAAAAGCGCATCTTGCGATTCAGTAGTGTTCATGTTGGTAGTATTGGCCGTCGCAAACATTAGTAGTATATTCTCGGATTTACTGTTATACGGTATTGGTTTTAGAGCAAAGTAGTAGTTGCTTAGTCTTTCCCTTCTTTCTGCTGTGAGCTTGTTCTGCTGTGAGCTGCAAGTTATTATGCGAAGTTTTGTGTGTTTAGGTTGTTGTGTGTTTCGCCCGTG
>Ga0163144_10012833_pt1 | contig 17547 bp, 11 predicted proteins | sample OliLak19BULKMAT1_FD_123175 | JGI IMG/M metagenome (GOLD analysis project Ga0163144, IMG submission 123175) | Freshwater microbial mat bacterial communities from Lake Vanda, McMurdo Dry Valleys, Antarctica - Oligotrophic Lake LV.19.BULKMAT1 | ecosystem: Environmental > Aquatic > Freshwater >...
GCCGGGCACCCACAAGGGGTGCCCCTACGCTTCAACCCGGGCCGGGCACCCACAAGGGGTGCCCCTACGCTTCAAAACCGAGCCGGGCACCCACAAGGGTGCCCCTACGCTTCAAAACCGGGCCGGGCACCCACAAGGGGTGCCCCTACGCTTCTAAACCGGCCGGGCACTCACAAGGGGTGCCCCTACGCTTCAAAACCGGGCCGGGCACCCACAAGGGGTGCCCCTACGCTTCAACACGGAAGGGGTGCCCCTCGCTTCTAGGGGAGATTCACAATTGCGAGGCCGCCTTCTGTGATCTCGAACGTCTTCTCGACCCCACCTTCAAGACTCAGGCGATAACTTCCCGGGGTCAGGTTCTCCATCCGTTGGCTGAGCCTCGAAAGGCGGAACGAGTTGGGGCCGCCCTGGCCCATCCCGACCGGAGCGCCGGTGAGTGAGATCAGTTGCCCTGATTTCGAACCGCCGGCCAGGAACTCTTCGGTGCTTCGGAACTCAACCGCACCTCCAGGCGTAAAGGCCAGGCGCAGCACCGTGGCCGGGGCCACGATGTTCGGAATGCGCACCGGGGCATAACCAGAGGCCTGGGCCGTAACCGAATAACTTCCCGGAGGGACGCCGGGAATCTCTCCCTTGCCATCACTGTCGAGAGACACGCTTCCGAGGAAGGCGTCGACACCGCCCCCCTGGACCCGGACGAACAGGCTTCTGAGGCCAAATCCCATCTGGGCATCCCGCGCTTCGATCGCCAGGCCCGATCCGCGTTTCAGCTCCATCCGCACATCCTCTCCTGACTCGGACGGCCTCACCGTGCGGGTCACCGACTCGTAGCCCGAGCGCCGCGCGGTGACGCGATAGTCGACCGGCTCGAGATCCTCGAAGGCATACCTTCCTGAACTGTCCGTGGACATCATCAACCGGCCTCCGGGGTTTCCGGGCGAAACCGGAGCGGCGCGCTGGGCCTCGACCGCCGATTCGATAGGAAGGCCGGTGGCGGCGTCCAGCACTGTGCCGGTGAGCCTCGCGGTGGGAATCACGAGTTCGATGGTGGTGTCCGCTGTAAGTTCCACGACCTGGCTTGCCTGCGATCCGAAGTTCTCCGCGAAGGCGTTGACGTTGACCCGGCCCGCTTCGAGCCCGACGATGCGGAAAGCGCCGTTTTCGTCAGCGCGTGCACTCGATTGGCGGCCGGTCGCGGTGGAGAAAGCCATGACGCGCGCGCCGGAAAGGGGAGCGCTACCTCGCGTTACCGTGCCGGAGATGGACAGGCCTTCGCTGAAGACGACTTCCGTCGAAACTTCGGTCTGGCCTTCGGCGATCGTGACTTCTTTCACGGCCGTGCGAGTCGAACCGAGCACCAGGTCTCCCGCGGTGGCCCTGAGGATGAGGTTGCCCTTCGGAACGCCGGCGAATTCAAAGGAGCCCTCTGCATTGGTCCGTGCGTTGGCGAAATAGTCCTGCCCCTGGGCTCCCACCATCACACCGCCCCGTTCCATCTCGCTAAGGCCAGTGACCACCCCGCGGACCGTGGCCCCCGCGTTGAGAGCCAGCCGAATGTCCGAGCGGGATTCACCAAGGCCCAACGCGACGTCGACTACGGGACTCGCCTCCGTCCTTAAGGCCGCACTGACTTTGTACCGACCCGCGGCCAGATGATCGAAACGGAAACGTCCGGCTCCGTCGGTGAGCGTGCCCTGTCCATCCATTCCACCCATGCGCATGCCATCGCCGCCTTGCAGCGAAACTTCCACACCCGAGAGCGGCCCGCCTTGAGAGGACATCACCAGACCGCTGATCGAGGCCCCGGTTTGAAGGGGAATCTCGACGAAACCGTCCTTGTCCTCCATCGTGACCCGTCCGGTGCCCTCGGAGAACTGGGAATGCCGCGCCGTCAATTGATATGCGCCCGGCGCCTGGCCCGTAATCTCGAAACGGCCGTCGGCGTCGGTGAGGATGCCGGCTCCTCCTCCGGAAGGGTCGAGGAGGAAGACCCCTCCTCCGGGAGCGCCACCGTCGCGAGCGCTGACGCTCGCGTCCTGGACCGGGCCGCCTCCCCGCGCGTCCACCACTCTCCCGCGAATCACCAGCCCCCGGGCCGCCTTCACCTCAATGGCCTTGGCCTCGCCCGCGGCCACGGTCACGCCGCCGGTGCGCGCCTCTTGATAGGTCTTGGCCCACACCGTAACGTCCCAGTTCCCAGGCGGTACACCCTCGAACGCGAACGTCCCTTCCGGGGAGGAAAATGGGGTTCGGCGGTCACCCTCGCCCACCCCCATGCGGACGACCACCTGCATTCCTCCCGCTCTCGCCGGTGAGTAGGCGGCCTCGAAGTCGGTGATCGGCGTACCGGTCGCGGCGTCGAGCACGCGGCCGGCGATGCGCCCACGGCCCGCCACTTCAATTTCGACGTCGGAAATCGGAGCGACGACACCCTTCTTCTTGGCGTCTCCCCGGAACTCGCCGGCCCCGAAGATGCTGATGTCATAGGCGGTGCCGGGGATGAGGCCCTCAATGAGGAACGCCCCATCAGGGTCGGTTGGGGTGAAGCTGTTGCCTCGACCCAACATTGCCGAGGCGCCTGGTGTGGGCGACGAAGGCCGGGCGCTCACGGAATATCCACTCACGGGAAGTCCGCTCGGCTGAACCAGTCGGCCCGCGATGGAAGCTCCCGGGCTCAGCACCACCTCGAGCGACGAGGTGCCTTCGCCGGCCTTGATGCCGTTTGAAATATTTCGAGTGAAGCCCGATTTCGAAATCGTCATGTCGTACTCACCGGACGAGAGTCCGCGGAACCCGAATTTGCCTTCAAAGTCTGTCTCCGCCTGGGGCCGCACGGACTCAATGGTGCTGAAGGACATCACATCCCCCGCGCGCCCGCCGGTGAGCTGCACCGACCGATTGAGCGAGACAGAAGCCCCCTCCACGGGCCGTCCCTCCTTGTCCTTCACCACCCCGGACAGCGCGTAACCCGAGGAAAGCACCACGTCCAGAGACACCGGCTTCGGGGAGTCCGGGATCAGATCCACGCCCGGGATGACCCGTCGTTCGAATTCCGGATGAACCACGCTCAGCTTCTGATTCACCCCCGGGGCGAGGCGTGTGGCCTTGAACGTTCCGTCGGTTCCGGAGATGAAGGCGCCGCTCTCCGAAGGCCGCGCCATCCGCGCCATAATCATGCCCAGGCGTGACTCTGTACCGGCGGAGAGGCTCCCGCGGGCTCCGGCTACGGGCTGCCCCTTTTCATTGCTCACCCGGCCGACCAGGGTCACCGCCGGAGTCAGCGCGATATCGAGAGCCTTGACCTCGCCCGCGGCCACCTCGACGGCGCGGCGTTCGGTCAGCACGAAATTCTTCTCGTCGAACGTGACCCGATACGAACCCTGGGTGAGGCCGGTGATTCGATACCGCCCATCCACCCCGCTTCGCACCACTCGAGTGGCGCCCGGGGTCCGCGCGCTGACCTTGACCGCCGGCACCAGCTTCCCGTTGTCGATCCGGATGATGCGGCCTTCGAGGGTCGCCGCCCTGGCCAGCGTGAAGGTGGTCGCGGCCTTCCCGGCCGGCAGCATGACCTCGAGCGAGGAACCATCTTTCCCCAGGGCTTGCAGTCGTCCCGATCCGGACGGAGGTCCGGTGATCTCAAAACGTCCGGTGGCGTCGGTACGGACCCAGGGGGTCACGGCCAGGGAGGTGATGCGGACCACCGCGTCGATGGCGGGTTTGCCGTTCCAGTCCTTCAAGACACCGGAGAATCGTCTGTTCGAGGCCTTTAGCCGAACCGTCACCGGTGAACCCGAAACACGGACCGGGGCCACTTCCACTTCGAAGCCCGGAGCGTGGATGCTGAGACCAGGACCAGGCATGACGTTCTGGCCGCCCCGGCCCCCGACGTCATTGAATCGAAAAAGGCCGTCCTTGTTGGAGGTGATTGGAGTAGCGTCCCAGCCGAGGCGGACCGTCGCACCGGCTACCGGTTTGCCGCCCGGATCCACCACGCGCCCCGCGACGGTTTCGCCCCGGGTCAGGGTGATCTCGCCCAGATCCTCTGCGTCCGCTTTCTCGAAGACGCCCTCCAGGGTCCGGCCGGCCAGACCGCCGAAGGCCGTTTTCACTACGAACGGCGGTGCGGTCGGCGGGACGCTGAGCTTGAACCGTCCCTCCGCGTTGGTGGTGGCCGTGGCCAGGGCCGCGGGGGGCACCTCGCCTCGGGACTCGCGCAAAGCGGCGGTGTACCGGGTTTCGTAGGGGATCGCGGAGATGGTGGCGCCGACGACACCCTTTTGGTCGCTCAGTACCCGACCGGTGAGTTCGGCCGCGGGCGCCGTTTGGGCGATCCCCCAGAAGAGAATCGGAAGAACATTTCTTAAGCGCATGTCGCCCTCTCGTCGTCGTTGCAGACTCACCGCAGCTTTATCTCGTTACACCCTGAGACGGAGGAACGCTCTGGCCGGTCGGAGATAGCGCAGCCTATTCCCTTTTGAAGGGCTCCACGGTCCCCGCGGCACCCTGAGTTTGTAAAGGAACAAACCCAAGGGCCGGGCTCCAGACCTCCGCGGGCTGAAATGACGATTTGTAGTTCATCTTGCGGGAGTCGCCCAGCCAGTATCCGAGATAGACGAAATCAAGTTGAAGGCGGCGCGCCTCGGACACCAGGGTGAGGATGTTGAGGATGCCGAGCGACCGTCTCACCGATTCCTCGGGGTCGTAGTAGCAGTAGACCGCGGAGAACGATCTCGGCTCGCGATCGACCACCGAAACGGCCAGGAGCTTGCCCGTGGAGTCGCGAAACACCAGGTCTTCCGTGTTGACGCAGGAGGTGTAGAGAAAACTCTCGAACTCGTCGCGCGATCCATCCATTGCGTCTTCATCGCCTTGTCCCGACGAGTGTCGTGCGGCCAGATAACGCGCGTACAGCGCGTGCTTTTCGTCCGAGGGCCGGGCCGGTTCGAAGCAAATGGTCACGTCGCGGTTACGAGCGAGACAGCGCCTTTGCGCGCGGTTCAGTTCGAGGTCCCGGGCGGGAATTCGGGTCATCCGGCAGTCCGAGCAACTCCGGCAGTTCGGCCGGTAGACGACCGAACCGTTGCGTCTGAAGTTCACCTGCATCAGCGAGTCGTACAGTCCCTCGGGTAGCGGGCGGTCGCAGTCGAATCCGGAGAAGCGTGCCGCGCGGCCGCGGACATAAGGGCAGGGGAACTCGGCCCCGGTCTGGCACAGGGTGGAGGCGATCATTCGGGCGATCAGCGAATAGTCCGGCCGCATGGGGTGCTCCCGAATTCTCGCACCGCGCTTAAGATCCATCGCACTGACCATTCAGAAAGAGGAGATCCCCATGCGAATCGGTGTCCTTCGTGGCCGCGAGAACTCGTTTCCAGACGCTTTCATCGGAAAGGTCAATTCGATGGGACGAGGCGTTTTCGCCGAACAGATCCAGCTTGGCGGCACCAAGCTGAACGAGCCCGTGCCCTATCGGGTGGTTCTCGACCGCATGGGGCATGAAGTCCCCTACTACTCGGTCTACTTGAAGATGGCGGCCCTGCAGGGCACCTACGCGATCAACAACACCTTCTGGAGAAACGCCGACGACAAGTTCTTCGGCTACGCCATCGCGGAGAAACTCGGCATCGCCGAGCCCAAGACCGTGGTGCTGCCGAACTTCCAGTACGTCGATGATGTCAACGAGATGAGTCTTAGAAATCTCTGGCCCATCGACTTTCAGATGTACGCCGACTATGTGGGCTTTCCCTGCTTTATGAAGCCGGCGTTCGGCGGAGGCTGGAAAGACGTCAACAAGTGCCACAACCTTGAAGACATCATGCGCCACTACCAGGCGAGCGGTCAGAAGACCATGATGCTGCAGGAGGCGGTCACCTGGGACATCTACATCCGCATCCCCACCATCGGCCGAAAACACGTGCGCGCCATCCGCTATGACCCGGCCCCCGGCGGCCTCGGCGGCTACGACCAGGACTACGACGCCATCCCTTCAAGGATCCGCGATGAAGCCGAAGAGTTGTCGCTGCGTTTCAACAAGGCTCTTGGTTACGACATGAACGCGATCGAGCTTGCCTACAAGGACGGCCGGTACTACGGGATCGACCTTACGAACTACACCCCCGATCTCGACTATCGCTCGCTCAAGGACGCGCATTTCCCGTGGGCGGTCGAGAAAATGGCGGACTTTGCCATCGAGAAGGCGTTGTCGGGCGAAGGAACCCCTGAGCCTCCGACCGCGGCCAGTCTGATGGTCCGCTGACCGGGTTCGTTGGTCACGCCCGCGTGGGCGAATGGATGGCTGACTGGTTTTTGTCGCGGGTGAGGCGATAGTGGACACGAGCACTCCCCTCGCCACACCTTCGGGCGGTGCGGACGCGGGCAAGTCGGGCGCGGGTCACGAGGCACTGATTTTCTTCGCCTATCTGGCGCTTGGGGTCGTCTTCTTGTGGCCCTTGTCCGCGCGACCCGCAGACACCGTCGCCTATGTGGGCGATTCACTCGCGACCGTCTATTTCGTGGCCGAAAACGGACGTCGCCTGTGGTCCGATCCAGGGTCGCTGTTCTCCGCCGGTGTGGCTTTTCCCCATGAGAATGCGGCTCTTTTCGAGGCGCATCGACTGCTGCCCGCATTCCTGGCCGCTCCTTTCGTGGCCCTCACCGGAAACCCGATTCTGGTGGTGAATCTGCTCGGATGGATGGCCTACGCCTTCAACGGCTGGGCGGCACGACGTCTGGCCCTGAGTCTTGGGATCTCGCCCGCCGCGTCCTTCGGTGCGGGAGCGTTGTTTGCATTCAACACCTATGCGGTGCTGGAACAACCGCGGCTCAACATCATCCTTCTGGGCTTCATTCCCCTCGCTATCGTGGAAACCGTCACCTTCATACGTTCCGGAGGAACCGGCCAGGCGGCAAGGGCCGCCTTCTTGTGGCTGCTTCAGGCGTATTCGGAGAACTACTCCGCGATCTATGGAGGTGCCTTGATTCTGTTCGTCTCCGCCCTGGCCCTCTGGGGACTTCGGGATCAGGGAGTGGTGTGGTCACGCCTTCGCACCGCGGCGATACCCGCTCTGGTGGCGGGTCTCCTCTTCCTCCCGGTGGCTCTGGCTTATGCGCGGATGGACGCTATCTACGACTTTCGGCGCGAGCCTCCTTATTCCATGGACCTCTCTCACTTCTTTGCCACCCAACCCGGCAACTGGCTTTACGGAAAACTCGGGGTGCCGGTCCGTGCCCAGCAGCAGGGTGCTCACTTCCTGGGCTTTTCGGCGCTCGCCCTCGCGCTGCTTACCGTAGTGAGCGCAAAAGGCCGCAAGCGAGGAGCGCGAGTGTGGGTGCTCGCCGCGGCTTTCCTCGCGATTTGCCTTGTGCTTCTCGCTGCCGGTCGCGACGTTCGGCTGTTCGGGCACTATCTGATGCCGGGCCCTTATGGATGGCTGTTTGATCACGTGCCTCTTTTCGAGCGCACTCGGATACCAGAGCGCTTCGGTCTGCTGGCCATGCTCCCGATCGCCCTTCTCGCCGCCCGTGGGGTTGATCTGGTGTCGCACAATTCGCGAGCGCTTCGATTGGGTCTTGCCATGTTCTTGTCGTTGGAACATGCCCAGAAATTCCCCTGGGTCGAAGCCATCCCCACCGGTTCGGCCACTCCGGAGGTCTACGCCTGGCTGAAATCGAGCGACGCCCGAGCCGTGGTCGAAGCTCCAGCCCACGGCGAGGGGCTCGTGCGGATGGAGTCTGTGGACATGTACTTTCAGCTCTTTCACCACAAACCGGTCCTCGCCGCGTATCTGTCCTTTTCGCCCCTTCTGACCCGCATCCTTCGCCAGGCGTCCGAGGATCTTCCGCACCCTGATGCGCTGCGGACCCTCCTCCTGGCGGGGGTCGACACCATCGTCTACCACCAGGACGGGAACGCACCGCCGACCGATTGGAGCGACGCTCAATCTTCAGGGGCTTTGGTGCGCCGTGCCGCCTTCAACCGAAATCCGTACTGGCTGCTCGGTCCCGGGCAGGATGTCGTCTTCCGCATTGCCGTCCCTCTTGCTCTTGCGGCTCCCGAATCGAGGTCGCCGTCCTTGTCCACGCTCACTCGGGCGCGCTCCGTTTCGTGGCGCTACCGGGCGGCCGCGGGGCGCCCCGAACGCGCCTTCGACGACGACCCCGATACTCAATGGGTTTTCGAAGAGTCGATCCTTGGGGGAGAGTTCATCCAGGTCGGCTTTGGAGGAGAGACGGTGCGGTTTGCGGGGATCGCCCTGCCCCTGACCCGGCGCGACATCCTGCCCACCCGATTCGAGGTCGAAGCCCGGGATGCGGAAGGCCGTTGGGAGAAAGTTGCGGAGTACGGGGCCGCCGAGCGTGACCTTCTGGTGCGAGATCTCATTCGCTCGCCGGGCCGCGTTACTCTGGTCCTCAACACGGAAGAACGGCTCGCCACGGGAATCCGCCTGGTGGCGAGTCCGTCCGCCCGATCCTTTGATGGATGGCGCCTTTCACAGATCGAGGTGCTGAGCACGCGCGCGGGCTTAAAGTAGTCAGGGGGAGAGCAGCCATGACCTTTGATATCGACTTGCCTGATCTACGGGTGCGACCGGGAAGCCGGGTGCGGCTCAAGTCCCTCGACACCGATTCCACCGGATCCTACGAGTCGAAGGACAGGGCGCAGAAACACCTGCGCCAGGGGATCGAGGAACTGCGCCGATTGCAGGAAATGCTCTATGCCCAGGATCAGCAGGCCCTGCTTCTCGTTTTTCAGGCCATGGACGGGGCCGGCAAAGATTCGACCATCGAGCACGTTATGTCCGGAGTCAACCCTCAGGGTTGCCAGGTGTTCTCCTTCAAGGCGCCCTCCTCGGAGGAGATCGACCACGACTTTCTCTGGCGCACCGCGAAGTGTCTGCCGGAGCGCGGCCGCATCGGCATCTTCAACCGCTCTTACTACGAGGAGACGCTGGTGGTGCGTGTGCACCCGGAGTTCCTCGAGAAACAGCGGCTACCGCGGGAACTGACCACCGATCGGATCTGGGATCATCGGTTCGAGGACATCCGGAACTGGGAGAAGTACCTGACCAGGAACGGCACGGTGATCCGGAAGTTCTATCTGCACGTTTCCAAGGACGAACAGAAGAAACGCTTCCACGCGCGTCTCGAGGAGCCCGAGAAGAACTGGAAGTTCCAGGTCGGTGACGTGAAAGAGCGAGCCCTCTGGGACGACTATCAGCGCGCTTACGAGGACATGCTCGGAGCCACCAGTACGGCCTACGCCCCCTGGCACGTGATCCCCGCAGACCATAAGTGGTTCGCGCGTCTGGCCGTGGCCGACATCATCATCGACACTCTGCGCTCCATGAAACTGCATTACCCCAAAGTGTCCAAAGAAACCAGGGCGAGCCTTGAAGCCGCGAAGCTGTCACTGGAAAGCGAGTGATGCCCATGGAAGCAGGTTCAGCCGGCGTTCAAGGCGTTCAAGAGGATCGGATCATCCGCGCGGCGGAAAGCGTCATAGATGAGGCGGTCGAATTCACTCAGGAGATGATTCGGATCCCCACCGTCAATCCGCCAGGGGAGTTTTACGTTGACGGAGCCCGGTGCATCGGCCGCTGGCTGGAGCGGGCCGGCTTCACCTCTGAATACATCGCGGCCGAGGGCGAGGCCGAACACACCGCGAAACATCCACGGGTGAATGTGATTGGACGGCGGGAGGGCGTGCGACCCGGCAAGACCCTTCACATGAACGGTCACTTCGATGTTGTTCCCGCGGGTCGGGGGTGGACGAAGGATCCTTGGGGCGGCGAAATAGTGGACGGCAAGATCTACGGCCGGGGCACCTGCGACATGAAAGCGGGAATCGCGGCCGCAGTTTTTGCGGCCGAAGCGCTGCGTCGCGCCGGGGTCGAGACCAGCGGTGCTATTGAGATCAGCGGTACGGTGGACGAGGAAAGTGGCGGCTATGCGGGTGTCGCCTATCTGTGCAAAAGCGGACGCGTGACCGCCCAGAACACGCATTTCGCCATCATTCCCGAGCCCCTCAACGTCGATCGCATCTGCGTGGGCCACCGCGGCGTGTACTGGTTCGACGTGGTGACCCACGGCCGCATCGCTCACGGCTCGATGCCGTATCTCGGGCACAGCGCCATTGACGACATGGGCGCCATCCTCGAAGCGATGCGCACCGAACTTCAGCCCGAACTCGCGAAACGTCTCACCAGGGTCCCGGTGGTGCCCGAGCTATCCAGGCGCGCGACCTTGAATGTCAATACGGTCAGCGGCGGGCAGGTGGGCGAGGATGTGCAGAGTCCGTGCGTGGCCGATCGCGCGCACGCCATCTTCGATCGTCGTTTTCTGCTCGAGGAAGGTTTCGACGCGGCCAAAGCCGAGATTCACAGACTCCTCGAGTCGGTCGCCTCCCGCGTCCCCGGTCTTCGCTACGACCTTGTGGATCGCATGGTCGTTCATCCGACCGCCACTCCCGAGAACTCTCCGGTCACCCGGTCGCTTCAATACGCGATCCAACGCGTCCTCCACAAGGAAGCGCAGGTCATCGCGAGTCCGGGCACCTACGATCAGAAACATTTCGATCGCATCGGCCACATTCCTCACACCGTGGCTTACGGTCCCGGTGTGCTCGATCTCGCGCATCAGCCCGACGAGTGGGTGAGCATCGACGATCTGAAAAACAGCATCGCCGTGCTGGCTCTCGCCACCGTCAAACTGTTGAACGACCAGCACGCATAACTGCGTTTGCGTTCAAACCAAGGCGCGGCGCTAACGCGCCACTCCGAATAATATCCGCGGACTATGGCCCCCCTTTTCCTTGCCTCGTTTCCCGCGGTTCTCCTGGCCACCGGCGCCATGGCCCAGCCTGTGCCCCAGACCACGCCCACCCCAGCCGTGCGGACTACGACGATGGTTGAAGTCGAAGCCACCACCGACGACGAGACCATCTCTCTTGGCGCCCTCGGTCACGAAGTCGACTTGAAGCGCGCTCCGTTCTCGCTCAGCGTGGTGTCCTCACGCAATCTGCGCGAGTCTGGCGCTCGCCAGCTTTCGGACGGCCTGATCGGCGCCTCGTCCGTCAACCTGGCCTCCGGGTACGGCATCTTCGACCTCTTCATCATCCGGGGATTCGATTCACTCACGAACGGACTGGTGATGATCGACGGCGTTCGCGAACCCGAGTCGACCTTCCTGCCCGCCTACAACATCGAGCGACTCGAGATTCTGAAAGGACCTTCGGGCTTTGCCGCCGGCCCCGATGCCGCTGCCTCCACCGTGAACGTTCTTCGAAAACAACCCCTCGGTCGCGACTTTGGGGCGATTGGCGGAAGATTCGGGACATTCAAATCATTTGATCTGGATGCCGATGCCGGAGCCACTAATTCGACCGGCTCTCTCTCCGCGCGATTGCCCGTCTTTCTGCGTGGATCGGACGGCTACCGCGATCGGGAGAATTCGCAGTGGGGCTTGAACCCCGGCCTCCGATTCGTTCGCCCGTCCGGCCTCGTGGTCATTGCCAACTATGAGCGTTTGCGCAGTGAGTTTCTGCCGGATATCGGCCTTCCCCTCGTGAACGGAGCGGTGCCGAACGTCTCGGTCGAGAGCAACTATCAGGCGCCTTTCGACTATTCCGAGCAGGATGTGGACCGCGCGCGTCTGCGGATCGAGAAGAAGGTCAGTGACCGCACCCGCCTCAAGAACCTCACCTACTTCACGCGTCTGCGCTGGAAGAGCGATGGCACTCTGTTCGTCGGCGCTTTTGTGGATCCGCGCGTTCAGGGCGCCATCACCGCCCGGACCCTGACCCTTCTCGACGACGACCAGCGGCTCTCCGGAAACCGGTTCTGGATCGAATCCGATCGCAGCGCCGGACCGTCCACCCATCGCCTCACCGCCGGCGTTGAGGCCTATGAACTCGCCGATGAGTACAGCCTTGATGTCGCCCTGCTTCCGGTGATCGGCATCAATCGTCCCATCGAGACCGCGACGAAACCCCTCTTCATGATCCCCGGCTACTCGGTGCGCGCCGATGCGAAGAACCGCGTTTTCTCGGCCTTCGCTTTCGACGAAGCGTCTTTGGGGTCGCGAGTCCAGGCCCTCTTCGGCGCTCGCGTGGATGCCTTCGACTTCACCGAGAAGGCCTTCGGCATCGAAAAATCGTGGACGCGCCTGTCGCCTTTTGTGGGCGCCAGCCTCGAACTCACGAGGACGGCCCGCGCCTTTGCTTCTTTCTCGACCGGCTTCTCGCCGGCTTCGACGCTGGCCCTCGGCTCCAAGGAGCCCGAAGAAACCCGTCAGATCGAGGGCGGTTTAAGGTTCACGAGCGACGATTCACGAAAGCGCGCGTCGGTCACCGCGTTCGAACTTCGGCGGAACGACGTCACCATCCCCGATGGATCAGGTCAGCCCCGTCCCACCGGAGACCAGCGCTCCCGCGGCTTTGAGTTCGAGGCGAGTGCTGAGAAATCGCGAATAGGCCTCTCCATGAACTACACCCTCACCGACGGCGTCCTATCGCGCTTCGCGGAGATCGGAACCGTGGGCTTCGATCCGGCCACGTTCCAGCCGGTTCAGGGGGTTCTGGACCGCTCCGGAAACACCTCGCCCCTCGCCCCGAAACACCTCTTCGCGGCCCGTCTGCGCCTCGATCTCGGACAGGGCTTTCTCGCTTCCGCCGCGTTCCGTTGCCTGTCGAAGCAGTTCATCGCGGAAGACAATGCCTTCGCCATTCCGTCCGCTCAATTCGTGGACGCCGCCATCTCCTACAGTCGCGGCAACGCGCGCATTTCCCTGATCGGAGACAATCTGCTGGACGAAGCATCCTTCACCCGGGGCTACGCGTCGTATTCGGTTCTGCCGGTTCCGCCGCGCCGGGTGAGTGTGCGGGTCGATCTGCGAGCCGATCGTAAGCGTCCGTAGTCCCGAGTAAACCGTCGCAAACCGCCTTCGCGAAAGGAAGAAGCCCGTGGTTTCCCCCGCCAGTCCGGAATTTCAACCGAAGCTCGATACCCACGTTCGGGAAACCGTCGCCTTCCATTTCTCGGAAGAGACCGGAAGCCCGTTCTGGCTCGATTTCAAGCAGAAGCTCGACTTCGACCCTCGCGAAAGAATCCAGGGCTTCGCCGACCTCTCGTCCCTCGGCTTCTTCCAGGACGAGTGGCTGCGGTGCAAGGAGCCGCGCATCTTCGTTCCGAAGGCGTTCAAGGACAAGCCGGTCTACGTCTTTGAAACCGGGGGCAGCACCGGCATCCCCAAGTCCAGGATCAACATCGAGGACTTCCGCCTCGACTACTCCGCTTTCAGCGAGACGCTTCCTGAGAAGTTCTTCCCCAAGGGGTCCGACTGGCTTGAGGTCGGGCCTTCGGGCCCGCGCCGCTTGAGACTCGCCATCGAGCACCTCGCTCAGGTGCGCGGCGGCATCTGCTACATGGTCGACCTCGATCCGCGTTTCGTCATCAAGCTCATCAAGTGGGGTGAGATGGCGATGATGGAGCGGTACAAACAGCACGTCATCGACCAGGCCCTCACCCTGATCAAGGCGCACTCGTCGATCAAGTGTCTCTTCACGACCCCGAAGCTTCTCGAAGCCCTGTGCGAAAAGATCTCGCTCGAGAAAGCGGGGATCACCGGGGTGTTTTGTGGCGGCACCGAGATGACGCCGCAGTTCCACCGCTTCGCGGTAGAGGAGCTGTGCGGTCCGAATGTCCACTTCGCGCCCACTTATGGCAACACTCTGATGGGCCTCGCGGTGGGAAAGCCGCGGGTTCCCGAGGACAAGTACGCGGTCATCTACTACCCGCCCGCGCCGCGGGCCATCGTCGAGGTCCTCGACCCCAAAGATCCCTCGCGCACCGTGGGTTACGGCGAGACCGGTCGCGTCTGCCTCACCACCATGACGAAGGAATTCTTCATGCCGCGATTCCTGGAGCGCGACCAGGGAGAACGCGAGGCTCCGAGTGCAGGCTTCCCCTATGACGGCGTCCGCAACGTGCGTCCGTTCTCCGAGATGAACCAGACCGTCGTGGAAGGCGTGTACTGATGATTCACCTTCCCCTGCTTCGCAAAGGCCAGCCGTACGTCAGCCTCGACACCGCAAAGGTTCCGCATTACCGGACCTCTCAGCCGGTGGCCGAACTGAGTCTTGCCAATCCCGGTCTCATCCGCCGAGATCTCTCGCACGAGTCGCAGAAGTCGATGCGTGATTCGCTCGCCTCGATTCCCGTGAAGGACCTGGTTGCCATGTCGGCGAAGGCCGCGGATCTCTTCCTGAACGGGACGCTTATCTGCGGTGACGACACCCAGAGCGTTGATGAATACGTCAAAGCGACGTCCGGCACCACCGGACTGCCTTTTGCCCTCGTTCGTCGCAATATGGCGAAGATCGCGGGGGTCATGGGGAATGTGGGCGACATCCTGGCCGGCCTGATGCGGGGCCTTCCCCTTGAGGTGCTCGACACTGGTCTCTCGACGGCCGGGGGCTCGGCGGTGAGCTTCACCGCGCGCGGGTCATCGCTCGGCGTCGTGCTTCCTAGCAACTCTCCCGGCGTTCATTCTCTGTGGGCTCCGGCGATCGCGCTCAAGACCCCGCTTCTGCTCAAGCCCGGCAGCGCTGAACCGTTCACGCCGCTGCGCATCGTCCAGGCCTTCATCGCCGCGGGCGTTCCGAAGGAAGCGTTTGCCTATCTCCCGTCCTCTCACGCCGGCGCTTCCGAGATCCTGAGCCGATGTGGGCGTGGCATGGTCTTCGGCGACACCGGCTCAACCGCGAAATGGCTCACTGATTCGCGGATTGAAGTGCACGGACCCGGCTACAGCAAAGTGGTTCTGGGGCCGGACGCGAGTGCTGACTTCGAGAAACACCTCGACACCATCGTGGCCTCGATTGCGGAAAACTCCGGCCGGTCCTGCGTCAACGCTTCGGGTGTCTGGGTGACGTCCCACGCGAAGGAGATAGCACACGCCATCGCAGAACGCCTGGCCCGGATCGTCCCGCGTATGGAGGACGATCCTCTGGCCCAACTGGCCCCCTTCGCCAACACCCGCGCGGCCGAATACTTCTCGGGGGCGGTGGACAGCGGCCTTTCCGAAGGCGGGGCCGAAGATGTGAGCGCCACGGTTCGCGCCGGACAACGCCTCGTGGTCTTCGAGGGCTCGACCTATCTGTTGCCGACCGTGGTGCGCTGCGACTCCCCGCAACAGGCTCTCGCGAATCGCGAATTCCTCTTCCCGTTTGCGAGTGTGGTCGAAGTGAAACCAGAACAGCTTCCGGAGATCCTCGGCCCCTCGCTCGCGGTCGCCCTCATCACCGACGACGAAGAACTCAAGACGCGTTTCCTTGCCCGGTCGCACGCGCACCGTCTGAATCTCGGGGCCATTCCCACTCCCCACATCGGCTGGGATCAGCCCCACGAGGGGAACCTTTTCGAGCATCTCTACTCGCGGCGCGCGATCCAGTTTCAGAAAGCGTCCTGAGCACGAAGAGTCGGGCGATGAGACTGCTCCAGTTCAGTGCCGGTGCCGGGGCCATGTACTGCGGAAGCTGTCTCCACTCAAATACCCTCGCCCTTCATCTTTCGGCGCTCGGCGTCGACGTGACTCTCGTCCCTCTTTACACGCCCACCCGCACCGATGAGAAAAACGCCAGCACCGGTCACGTCTTCTTCGGCGGGGTGAGCGTTTTTCTCGAAGAGAAGATCCCGTTGCTGCGGCGCACCCCGAAACTCTTCGATGCCCTCTGGGACTCAAACGCCGCGCTTTACGCGGTGGGCCTCCTCAACACCAGCACCGACCCTGCGGCGCTTGGGCCTCTGACGGTTTCCATGCTCCGCGGCGAAGCCGGGCATCAGAAGAAGGAAGTCGAGCATCTCTCGGCCTGGCTCGACAAGCAGCGGCCCTTTGACGTGGCGCTCATTCCCTACGCCCTTCTGCTCGGCCTCGCCCCCATGCTGAAGGCGCGCGGCCTCAAGGTCGCCTGCGAACTCCAGGGCGAAGACCTGTTCCTCGACGGCCTGACCGAGCCCTGGCGGACCGAGGCCAGGCAACTCATTGCGGAGCGAGCGAAGGAGGTCGACCTCTTCATCGCGGGCAGCCGCTACTACGCAGGCATGATGAGCTCCGATCTCAAGATTCCCAGGGAGAAGATCCAGATCGTCCGTCACGGCATCGACATCGACGAGCGGCTGATGACTTTGAAGCAGGCCCACTCGTCGGAGTTCACGGTGGGCTTCTTCGCGCGGATTGCCCCGGAGAAGGGGCTCCACGTGCTCGCGGACGCCTACATCAAGTTCCGCGAACGACATCCAGGGCGCAAGGCCCGGCTCGCCGCGGGCGGGTATCTGGCGGGCGAACACCGTCCGTATCTCCTTGGCATCGAGGACAAACTTCGCGCTGCCGGCCGTGAGAGCGAGTTTCACTACTACGGTTCACCCGACCGGCAGGGGAAGTTCGAGTTTCTGCGCAGCCTCGATCTGCTCGCAGCTCCCACACCCTACCGGGAGCCCAAGGGCCTCTTCGCCATGGAGGCCCTGGCCTGCGGAGTCCCCGTGGTTTTGCCTCGGCACGGCGCGTTTCCCGAGCTCGTCGAAGCGACCGACGGCGGCCTTCTCCACACCGCGGGCGACGAAGCGGAGCTCGTGATCGCCCTCGCACGACTGGCCGATGACCACGAGACGCGGAAGGCCATGGGTGCCCGAGGGGCTCGCGCCGTCCGGGAACACTTCGCCGCACCCCTCATGGCCGGGCGCACCCGCGACCTGCTGGCAGGGCTTCGTGGCTGATCCCCTTCTCCGCGCCGAGGCGGTTTCCAAGGTGTACGGCGATGGAGCGTCCCGGATAGACGTGCTGCGCGATCTCTCCTTCTCGGTCGCGGCCGGGCAGTCCTGCGCCATTCTTGGCCCATCGGGCAGCGGTAAAAGCACCCTGCTCTACACTCTGGCTGGTCTGGAGCCCCCGACCTCCGGCCGTGTGTTCCTCGAGTCCGCCGATGTCTATGCTCGCGACGAACCGGGCCGTGCCCGCCTGCGCCTGAAGGAAATCGGCTTCGTCTTGCAGGACCACGGACTGCTTCCGTATCTGAGTGCTATTGAAAACGTCCAGATCGCGAACGCGGTGGGCCTGGTCCACAACGAGGCGGCCGCGAACGAACGGGGCCGCGAACTGCTCGACCAGCTTGGGCTCAAGGATCGCGCCGATCATCTGCCGTCCGCCTTGTCCGGCGGCGAGAAGCAACGGGTCGCGATCGCGCGGGCCATGTTCCTCAAGCCGCGCATTCTTCTTTGCGACGAGCCCACCGGCAATCTGGATGCCGGAAACGCCGCCGCGGTGCTCGACCTGCTGTTGCAGCTTCATACCTCGATGAAAGGCGCCCTGGTGGTGGTGACCCACAACGCGGAGTCCGCCACCCGCTTCGGAAGGCGCCTGATCTTCGAACGAGGCGCCCTGCGAGAGGCCTGAAACTTCCAGCAACGACACGACGGTCGCCGCAAGGTCCAATCCCGGGGTGCATTGATGCCCGCGTCACGCGGGTACCCGGGCGGCCACAAGGGCCGCCCCTAC
>Ga0163144_10012834_pt1 | contig 17547 bp, 13 predicted proteins | sample OliLak19BULKMAT1_FD_123175 | JGI IMG/M metagenome (GOLD analysis project Ga0163144, IMG submission 123175) | Freshwater microbial mat bacterial communities from Lake Vanda, McMurdo Dry Valleys, Antarctica - Oligotrophic Lake LV.19.BULKMAT1 | ecosystem: Environmental > Aquatic > Freshwater >...
CGTGGGGATCGGCGGCGCCGTCATCGTGGCGACGGTCTGCGGGGGTGGCAGGCGTGGCGGGGGCGGCCTCTGCGAAGACGCCATGCCGACGGCCACCAAACCGGCCAGGGCGCCGCCCGGGATGCCCGCCGCGAGGCCGATGCGGAGGATTGAAAGGGGGTACTTCGGCGCGTAGATCTGCTCGTCGATGCCGTAGACCCAGAACCGCCGGACCTCCTTGCCCCAGCGGTACCGCGCCTCGTACACGGGCACGGCGCGCACCACCAGCGATTGACGGTGCAGCTTGGTCCCACCGGGGAAGCGGTGCGACTGAATCAATCGGTTGGCGGCCGCATTGACCTCGGCATTGATTCGCCCACCACCGCCGCGGTACGGGCCGCCCTCGGCGCCGGCGTTCGTGATGGCCTCCAGGCGATCCTCCTCCTCGGCGAGGATGACGATGCCGATGGCGCCCGCGACCAGCTCGTCGGGCAGATCGGTCTTCTCGATGGTGTCGTCGGAGACCTTGGTCTTCCACGCCACGAGGAGCTGCTGGAAGTGCCGGAGTCGGGTGGCGCCGCTGCACGTCGGGCAGGTGACGCGGCCGGAGCCATGGCAGTCGGAGCAGGTCACTTTGCCGTCGCCGGAGCAGTTGCCGCACGACTCGCTATAGGACTCGCTGTATTGCTCGGACTGGCCCTGCGAGTTGGTGCGCGTGACCGTGCGCGTCCGGCTCACGCGACCGTCGCCGCCGCAGGACGAGCAGCTCACCCGCCCGACGCCGCCACACCGCCCGCAGGTGACCTGGCCATCGCCATTGCAGTGGTGGCACGTCTTCACGACGTCGGTGTGCGGGATGGTCTCGCGGTGATCCTGATTGATGAAGGTGCCCGGGATGTCGACGGGGATGTCCCACGGCTGCGGCGGGCGGCCGTTCTCGGGGCCGTCGATGCGCTCGCCGCGATACGGCAGGTGGGCCGGGCCGGTGCCGCGCGCCTCGGTGAACGAGCGGAGCACGGTGTGGAAGCTGCCGGAGCGCTCGAACGATTCGATTGTCAGCTTCTTGGCAAGATCACGGCGGAGCCAGCGCGTGCCGCGGACGTGGAGCTCCAGCGAGTGGCGCGCGGCGTCGAGCGTCAGCTCTTTCTTGGGGGGCTCCACGATCAGGCCGCCTCGATGCGGGCCGCCACGTGCTTGTGCCACGGTGTTCCGGAGAGCCAGTCGCGATCTTCCGACGACGTGAGCTCGTTCGGCGCGGCGCCGCGGACCGTGAGCTGCCCGCCGTCGCCCGTCACTTCGAGCCCGAGCCCGTTGGGCAGCGTGGCGTGCCCGGGTCGCAGCGTGTCGGTGATCTCCACCGTGGTGACGACGCTCGCCCGCCGCGTCGTCACGCGCGCCCGCCCACCTTCCGAGATGCCCAGCCGTTCGGCATCGGCCGGCGAAAGACGAAGGGCGCCGTCGCGGTCTTTCTTGGCCCACGCGGGGTCGCGAAAGATGGTGTTCGCCGTGTACGAGCGGCGCTCGCCGGCCGCGAGGACGAAGGGGAACGCGGGATCTTTGATGCGCGGCGGCTCGGTCGCGAGCTGGTGCAGCTCGCCCAGCATCTCGGGCACCGCGAGGCGAATGCGCTTGTCGGCGGTGTCGAGGCGCGCCCAGGTCTCCTCGTACGGATCGACCGTGAAGGTGAACCCCGAGCGCTGCGCCAGCATGGCCTCGAAGAGCTGCTCGCCCAGCGCGGGCCCCTCGCCCGTGAAGCCCGCGCGCTGCACCGACGCGGTGTTGCTCATGGCGCAGATCTGCGCGGCGCCCCACAGCGCGGCGGCCGATTGCGCGCCTTCGGGCAGCGTCGGACCGAGGGTCTCGTAGAGCACGATGGGCCCGAGCGGCATGAGGTGCGGCCTTTCGGCCGTGACGCGAAAGAAGGCCTGAGCGAACGGCCCGCGGCCCTCGGCCGGGATGCGCGCGGCGGCGGCGTGGAGCTCCACCAGATCCTCGTCGCGTAGGGCGCCGAGCGCGCGCACGAGCCGGCGGTGGATCTCGGGCTCGGGGAGCGTGCCCGCGAGCGGCGAGAGGAGGGGGGCGCGGAGCTGGAAGGTGTTCTTGGGGAACTCCAGGCTGAAGAACGTCGCCTCCCACTTCTCGTATTGCGAGGCGGCCGGCAGCACGTAGTGCGCGAGCCGCGCTGTCTCGGTCATGGCGACGTCGATCACGACGACCAGCTCGAGCGCCTGGAGCGCGGCCCGCATGCGCTGGCTGTCGGCGAGCGAGTGAGCCGGATTGGCGCTCTCGACGAGCATGGCGCGGAAGCGCTTCGGGTGACCTGTCAGGATCTCGTCAGGAATGACGTTGGCGGGGACGAGGCCCGTGATGATGCGATGACCGCCGACCGGCGACGTGCGCCCGCCTTCGCGGCCGCCGCCGAGGCTCGCCAGGCGAGAGTGGATGTTCATCGCGCCGGGCTTGGCGAAGTTGCCGGTGAGCAGGTAAAGCAGCTTTTCGAGGTACGAGTGAAGCGTCGAGTGCGGCGCCTGCTGCACGCCGAGGTCCTCGAACGTCGACACGCTCCTGGCGCGCGCGATCCGCCGCGCGGCGTCGCGCACGAGCTCCTCGGGCACGCCCGCGCGCGCCGCGTAGTCGGCGATGGGCACGGCCTGGAGCTCGGCGCGCAGGGTCTCGAACCCGTTGGTGCGATCGGCGATGAAGGCGTGATCGACGAGGTCTTCTTGCACGAGCACGGCGAGCATCGCGCTCAGACAAAACGCGTCGGTGCCGGGGCGGACCTGCAAATGGATGTCGGCCAGCTCGGCCGTCTCGGTGCGCCGCGGATCGATGACGATGAGCGCGCGCTCCGGGTCTTGTGACAGCGCCTTGAGCGTCACGCGGGCGCGCGGAAAGCCGTGCGACTGCCACGGGTTCTTGCCGACGAACACCGCCACCTCGGCGTGCTCGAAGTCGCCGCTCGTGTGGCAGCGCGGCCGCCCGAAGAGCTGCCCGTCGACCCAGAGCTCGCCGGTCTTCTCCTGCGCCAGCGCGTTGGAAGTAAACGTCGACCCGAGGGCCGCCCGTGTGGCACGCCCATAAGCGCCCCCCAGGTGATTGCCCTGGCCGCCACCACCATAATAAAAGATCGTCTCGCCGCCGTGGCTGTGCTTGATCTTCGCAAACCGCTCGGCGATCTCGCGAATCGCCGTGTCCCAGTCGATCGCCTCGAAGCTCCCGTCGGCCCGCCGGCGCAGCGGCGACGTCAGCCGATCTGGCCCGTTCTGGTAGTGGTCGAGCCGCAGCGCCTTCTCGCACGTGTACCCCTCCGAGGCCGGGTGCGCCCGGTCGCCGCGAAAGCGCACCAGCCGCCGCTCGTCCATCTGCACTTCGATCCCGCAGCTCTGGCTGCACAGGATGCACGCGGTCTTCTGCCAGGCGTCGCTCATCGCGGCAGAATGCCGTGTCTTCGCCCGGCGACAAGGGGTGTCGCGCACTGCGGGCCATGTGTCTCGTGGTCGAGTCAGGGCCAGCGGCGCTCGCTGCGGAGAGTCGATGGAAGGGCCCCGAGCCACGGGCATCGCCATGGCAGCCGGCTTCGAGCGCTCGGGACGTCGAGGATCAAGAACGTACGGTCAAACCCGCAGATGCGGCCGCGTTCGCCAGGCGCACGTCGAACGCATAGAAGATCGGCGGCGCACCCACCATCTGGCTCAGCTCCAGCGCGCTCGCGAGGTGGATGGCGTCGAACCCTCGCAGCGCGTGATGGTCCGCGAGGTCGCCCGCGCGGTGCGCGACACCTTCCGAGAGCTCGATCACCGCGAACGCGCTCATATCCGTGTCGAGGGCCTGGATGGCGCGGCGGAGACCCACGGCTGACAGTGCGCCTTCGCGATGCCGGCGGGCGAAGGCCGCCCGGGCTTCAGGATAGGCGACGCGCGAGGTCGCGACGACGTCCACCTCACCGACCGCCCGAACGACCGCTGCCGAGCCTTGCTCACGGACGTACAGCTTCACGAGCGCGCTGGTATCGAGGTACAGGTTCACCGTCGATCCTCGATGACGGCGTCTGCCACGGTTGCTCCCCGCACCCGCGCAGGGTCTTTGCAACCGCCGGGCTTACCGCCGGACCAGGCGACCTTGCCCGCGCTCACGAGGTCACGCAGCACGGCGGTCTGCGAGCGCGCTTGCACGGGCATCAGCACGGCCACCGGTTCGTTGCGAACTGTGATGGTGATGGTTTCCCCGGCGGAGACACGACGCAGCACGCTGCTCGTATGGCTCTTGAGCTCGCGGATCCCGACAGAGTGGTCATCCCGTTCCATGGTGGTCACATTCTAGCACGATGTGACCACATTGTTATCGATCCACGACCTCGCGCGCTCACATTCGAGAGAGTACGGGTAGACCGCCCCGAGAGAATCGCCTACGCGACTCGACCCACTCGGGCATCTGGGCGTTGCTGCTGCTGTGCGGCACGATGACCATCGCGCTGGCGTCCTTCTTCGGCCTCCGAGGCGCCCGCGCACAGGCGCTGTTGGTGGCGGCGCTCGCCTCGGTCATCGCCGCCTGCCTCTTCCTGATCTCCGCCCTCGATCACCCGATCGCCGGAGACCTGGCCATCCGCCCCGAGGCCTTCGACAGCGCCTTGACCTCGATGGATCACACCGATCGGATGTGACCCGGAAGAAGTTGCCGCAGAGGGACGCGAGCGGCGCGCCTTGCGCACACCAGCGCGTCGAAGGAGATTTCTGAGCTTCGACGCGCCATACTGAGCCGAGACGGTCCTCCCGATGATTCCGATCGACGACTATCCGCAGCTCGCGCTCCTCGCATGGAACCGTAAGGTGCGCACCATTTCCGGGGAGGAGGCGCTCGCGCTGTACGAGTCGAATCCGCAGTGGGTTGACCGCGTCCTCATGGACGAGCGCGAGCGAGTGCTGCTCGATCGCCTCATCGACGACTTTGGCAAGGGCGTGTGGAATGGTTGAACGGCCCGAGCACCGCCGGATCCTGTCGCTCCTTTCCGCGATGGATGCACCGTTTCTGGCAGCGGCGGAGTGCTGGTTCGGAGGTGGGACCGCCGTCTCGCTCCGGTGCAACGAATACCGCCTCTCGTACGATGTCGACTTCCTTTGTGCGACGCGCGAGGGTTACCGAGCCCTGCGCGAGTGCCTGTTTCACCAGGGGCTGCGCGGCTTCTTCACGCGCGACGTGGAGGTCGTGCGCGAGGTGCGCGCCGATCGCTACGGCATCCGGTCCGTCGTCCGGGTCGACGGTGCTCCGCTCAAGCTCGAGATCGTCAGCGAAGGGCGCATCGCCTTGCAGGGTATGACCGATCCTGCCCTGCCCGTCGCGCGGCTCACCGACGAGGATCTCGTGGCCGAGAAGCTCCTCGCCAACGCCGATCGTTTCCTCGACGACAGTGCCCTTGCCCGGGACGCGTTCGACCTCGTCCTGCTCGCGCACCAGCTCGGCGAGCTGCCCAGTGCCGCATGGGAAAAGGCGCGCAGTGCCTACGGCGACTCTGTCGACGGCGCGTTCGAGCGAGCGCTCCAGCGTTTGCGCGATCGGCCCGATCTCGTGAAGCGGGCGTTGGAGGTGCTGGACGTGCGCCCTGCTGCCCGAGAAGTGATTGAGGCTCGGCTGGCCACGATCACGCCGACGCCGAAAGAGCTGGAGTGAGCAGACCCTGCGTATGGCTCATCGACAAAAGGTGGAGCCCCGACTCAGTCGCGCGACCGGCCGGGGAGGGTGGAGGCGCTCGAGGCGAGGGCGGCGGCGAAGGCCATGATTTCTTCGGAGGAGAGGAGGACGAAGACGATGAGCTGCACGGATTTGGCGTGCTCCGCGAGGTGGTCGACCGCCGCGCGATAGGCGATCGGCGCGGCCTTGCCGATGGGATAACCATTGCCGTGAGAGCCCATTGCGGGGAAGGCCACGCTCTGCACGGCGTTCTCTTCGGCCAGCCGGAGACTCTCGGTGTGGGCGCGGCGGAGCAGCGTGGCGCACTCGGCATCGCTCCGTATGCTGTAGTCGGGGGGAACGGCGTGGAGGACGTACCTCGTCGGGCGGGGGATCCGACCCGAGCCGGTGAGGATGGCGCTGCCCGGGGCGCAGCCGTCATGATGGCGGAGCTGTTCTTCGATCTCCGGGCCGGCTGCGGCGCGGATCGCGGCATCGACGGGGCCTGTGCCCGACAGGGAGCGATCCGTGACGTTGACGATGGCCTCGGTGCCGGCCAGGACGAGATTCCCCATGACCAGCCGCACTCGGCCGGTGCCGACCCGGATCTCGGCGGCGGCGCCCTCGTGGCTGCGGCTCACCAGGGTGGGCTCGGATTTGTGGACGCCGGGATCGAGGTTCGGAGTCTGCGGTGGCGGCCGCGGCTCTTCGGAGCGCGGGGGCTCGACGTGCGTGACGGGCGCAGGCCGCGGAGCAGAGGGCGCGGTGGCCGCGAGAGCCGATGTCCGCACGGCCTCGTCGAGGGCGTCCGCGAGCTCGCGCGTCGAGCCGAACCGCGCCTCGGGGTCGCGTTGCAGCGCGCGCTCCGCCCACGCGTCGACCGCCTCCGGGAGCCCCGGCCGGTGCGTGCTCGGCTTGGTGAAGCCTCCCGCGTGGACCACGAGGATGTGCTCCCCGAACGTCTGCCCCTGGAACGGCCGGCGCGCCGTGAGCGCCTCGTAAGCGACCGCCGCGAGCGCCCACACGTCTGTCCGGTGGTCGACGTGCTTGGCGCTGACCATCTGCTCGGGGCTCATGTAAAACGGCGTCCCCAGGAGGCGCCCGGTCTCCGTCATCCATTTTTGCAGGGTGGCCGGCGGCTGCTTCGCGATGCCGAAGTCGAGCACTTTGAGGAAGAGCTCGCCGCCCACCTCGATGAGGAACAGGTTCTCGGGCTTGACGTCGCGGTGGACGATTCCGATCTGGTGCGCGCGGCCAAGCGCGCTCGCCGCGTGCATCACGAGCCGGACGACGTCGGCGAGCGGCAGAGGCCCCAGCCTCTGAATGCGGCTGCGCAACGTCTCGCCCTCGAGGAGCTCCATGAGAATGAACGGCACCCCCGCCGCGGTCACGCCGGAGTCGAGGACCTGCACGACGTGCGGGCTCCTGATCTGCGCCGCTGCCCGGGCTTCCCGCTGGAACCGTTCGACGTACTCCGGGTCCTTCGCGTACTGGGCGTTCATGAGCTTGACCGCGACCTGGGTGCCGAGCGAGATGTGCTCCGCGAGCCACACGCTCCCCATGGCCCCCGATCCCAGGTGCGAAACAAGCCTGACCGCCGGCGTAACGTGCTCTCCCGAGATCATCGCACGCGTTCTCCTCGCCCCAGAATGGCCCGCACCCTGACGCTCCTCATCCGGCCTACCCGGTCAGGTGGAGCGGGTCAACACCTCCGAGGCCGTGTGCTGGGGCAGCCTGCTGGAAGGCATCGCGGAGATCCCCGAAAGGAGCTTCGAGCGGTCGAGTCTGGGGATGGGCCAGGGTGCCTGACGAGGGATTGGAAGTCACGGGCTGGGGTGACCAGAGCTGCAATCAATCGGACATTCCTCCGGGCGAGTATCTCATGGTCAATTCTGGTATCCGCGAAGGCGTACCTGTTCACGGGCGATCACCTGGCGGGCGACGACGACGGCGGGCAGCAGCTCCATGCGTGGAAGGGTGTGTGCTGGTATTCGTGGGCCGAACAGACAAGCTCGATGGCGGGCCTGCTCGATTACCGCTTTTCATGGGTGTTGCCGGGCCACGGCCGGGTGCTCCGGGCGGGCTCGCCGGCAGCCATGCGCGAAAAGCTGGCGGCGCTGATCGAGCGAATGCGGGGGAGCTGATCGAGCACGGGCGCGGCGGCCACTGCGTCTGGCAGCGCGCCCGTGACGGTCAGTTGCAGAAGTATTCGCCCTGGAGGCACACGCACGTGGTGCCGGCGTACTCACACTGCTGCATGGGTTGCAGGTTGCACGGTTCGCCGGGGGTCGGCGTGTCCGCCGGACAAGGCTCGTTGCAATGCCAGTCGCCCTGGAAGCACGAGCAGGTCGATCCACCGTAGATGCATTGAAGGCCGCCCATGCCCTGGCAGTTCGAGTTGTCGGCCGGGGCGTCGGCCGGGCAGTCGTTGCAGTTCCAGTCGCCCTGCTGGCAGGAGCACTGCGTGACCCCGTAAACACACTTGGTCTGACCGCCGGGACCGCCGCCCGAACACTCGCTGTTGTCGGCCGGCGCGTCGGCCGGGCAGGGATTGCAGCTCCAGCCCTGGAAGCCACAGTTGCACTGCCCGTCGCCGTAGGCGCAGTTCTGGCCCTGGAAGCTGCACATCTCGCCGGCCTGCGGCTCCGTGCCCGGACAGTCGGGGACACCGCCGCCCGATCCCGTGGTCGTGGTGGTCGTGACGCTGGTCGTGGTCGGGTTTCCGCCGCCGACGCTCGACGTGGAGGGAGCCCCTCCGGCGCCGCCTCCGCCAATCCCGGTGGTCGTGGTCGTCGTGGTGCTGGCACCGCCGTTGCCGCCGTTGCCGCCGCTGCCGCCGCCGCCGGCCGCCGTGGTGGTCCCGCCGGTGGGGTCACTCTCGGTCACCGTGCCGCCGCAGCCGCCCGCCATCGCGAGCGCCATGCCCACACACGCGAGGCCATCGCCGTGCGAATCTTCGAGCGGCCCGTCGCCGCGTCCGAACCTCCAAGAACCGTCATTTCGAGACTCCTTCTCGCGTCAACCGGTATCTTCACGGCGTCCGGACGGGTCAAAAAAAGCACTCGAGCGCGTTCTTTTCGGCCGGCGGCGCTCGGAGCCGCGCGCGACGAGCCCCGGGCTGTTCAGCTGAGCGTCGGTGCTCGCGGATGTGGAGCGCGGACGGGATCGCGCCACGGCTCGATGTTTTCGGGCTATCGCAGGCAAGCCACGACGGCGGACACCAGGGCGAGCCCGCCCGCCGCGGCCGGGAGCGACCAGCGCAGGCGCGGGGGCGACCCGGCGAGCAGGGGAGTCACCAGCGTGGCGAGGAGCATGACAGGCAGTGTCGCGGCGGGCGGCATGGTGGCGCCGACCATGATGAGCAGCACGCGCACAATGGGAAACCAAAGGATCGCGGCGGGCGCGGCGGCGAGGCAGATGGCCAGCGTGAGGTTCCTCGGCGACGCGGGATCCCGCCCGAGGACGGCCGCGCCTGCCGCCGCGAACAGGGCCGTCCCCGTGAACAGATAGCTTGCCCCGGGCGCCACGATCCCGAGCAGGAGCGACAGGAGACCCCAGAGCACGAGCGCCCCGCCGGCGAGAGCCAGAGTGTCGCGCTCGCCTCGCTTCACGTTGGTGTCGAGGGCAGAGTCTGCACCGGCTGTCGACGCGAACGCGGCCGGCAGCCTGGGACAGAGCCAGAGCGCGAGAGCCATGGAGACCGCGGCGGAGAGGCCCACGAGCGCCAGCCACGGCAAAAGGACGTGGCGGTCGGCCATCATGGCGCGCATCGCCATGGGCCCGGTGCCGACGTTGGGAAAACGGAGCTTGCGAAACAGGAGGCCAAGCCCGATGCCCGCCGCGGTGGAGCCGGCGAGCGCCCCCAGCCACACCGCCGCACCGAGCAGGACGCGCCCGAGCGTGGTGCGTCGCCGCCGGATGGGACCGGCGAGGGCGAGCGCCGACAGGCCCAGAGCGAGGACGGCGAGGGGCAGGCTCAGGCTCGCGGGATAGCGAACGAGGGCGAGCGTGAAGAAATCGAAATACACGGCGTCGCTCGCCGGCGGAGACAGGGACTCTGCCGAGAGGAAGGCGCGTGCCATGGCCAGGGCCTGATCGCCCATGTGCTGGAGGCTGCGCGGGTCCAGCTCGGCCGCCGTGTCGTTGGCCGTGTGGTAGTTGTAGACCCGGTCGGCGAAGGCGAAGTTGAGCCCTTGCATGCCTCCCTGCTTGAAGACCGAGAGATCGGTGTCGTTGGGGAGCCGCTTGTACATGGCATGGATCACCGAGCTCGCGACCGGCCTGTCGACGGCGCGGGCGAAGGTGTCAATCAATGCCCGGTTGCCCGCGCTCGTCTCGAACATCGCCACCTGGCCGGCGGTGCCGCGAGCCTCGAAGTTCAGCACCACGCCCACGTCCCTGGCCCACGGGTGAGCGTCGGTGAACGCCCGCGCCCCGAGCAGGCCCATCTCCTCGCCGTCGTCGATCAACACGATCAGCGTGCGCCGCAGCGGCGGCCCCGTGCGGAGCGCCCGCACCGTCTCCAGAATGGTGGCGACGCCCGAGCCGTCGTCCGCGGCCCCGGGCCCGAACGGCGTGGAGTCGTAGTGCGCGGCCAGCATCACCGCCGGGCCTGGCTCGCTGCCCTCGATGCGCGCCACCACGTTCTCGACGTCGGCGCAGAGGAACCTCCCGCACGCCCGGGCGCGCTGCACCTCGGGCGTCATGCCGAGGGCTCGCAGCCGCTCCTCCACGTACGTGCGAGCCCGCGTGTGGTCGGCGATCTCGTCCGCGGTGCGCGGCGTGTCGTCGTAATGCCCGGCGGGGTGCGGCGCGCCCGTGGAGGTCAGACCGCGCACGTCCTCCATGGCGCGCGCCGCCGAGAACACGTCGGCCGCCGCGCTGGCCGGCTTTGCCGGAGGAGGATTGGCGAACGCTGCCACCAAAAGCCCGACGAGCGCGAGCGGGAGCATCACGGCAAACAGGTGCAACCATCGCATGGGATCCCCACCGTATCCGACGGCGCCCGGCAGGTGTGCCGTTACCTCAATGCAAAGGGCGCCGCGTCAGCCGCACCAGCTCCTCGGGCGGGCGCGCCGGCAGCGGCTCGGGCGTGTCGGCGCTCTCCAGGACCAGCTCGAACAGACCATTGTCGAAGGGCTTGCCCGGGGCGGGTGTCGTGGGCACCAGCCTCTCGCGCTTGCCCTGCGCCGCGAGCGTTCGAGCGCGGTAATGGCAATAGGGATTGTTGCCCGGGCGCCCGAACAGCGCGTGCGCGGTGAAGCTGCAACCGCCCAAACACACGTCGGCGAAAGCGCACGTCCGGCAGAACCCCCAGAGATCGTCCACGGTGCGCTTTCGCGCGAACGCGAGCGCCTCCGAGCCGTCCCAGATCTCGCGCACCGTTTGGCTTGTGACGGAGCCGCCGACGTAGGCGCTGGTCTGGAGCGAGGGACAACCCTTCACCGCCCCGTCCGACTCGATGCCCATCACCAGCTTGCCGGCCTGGCACCCCTGGAAGTGGTCGCGCTCGCCCTTTTCGACGGAGCGGAGCAGCGCCTCTTCAGGACCGAAATATCCCAGGTTGTTGCCCGGCATGACGGTGATCCCGTCGGCGAAGGCCCGCTCCTTGAGCCGGGCGATGCGCGGCATCACGGTGAGCAGATCGTATGGCTGGAGCAGCATCTCCGGCCGATCGGCCGCGCGACCGAGCGCCGACGTGATCTGCACCTGCCAGCCCTTGATGCCCTTTTCACGCAGCAGCTCGTAGAGCGCCTCGAGATCCGATTGATTGGCGCGATTGACATTGACGTTCGAGGCGGTGACGATGCCGGCGTCGCGCAGGTGCCCGAGCGCCTCCATGGCGCTCTTCCAGCTTCCATGGACCTTGCGAATCAGGTCGTGGCTCCGCTCCAGCCCGTCCACGCTCACCGAGACGCTGACGATGCCGGCCGCCTTCATCTCGCGGGCCAGCTCCGCCGTGATCCCGCGCCCCCCGGTCGTCATCGTCGGGCGGATTCCCGCCTTTTTCAGCGCCCGCACGATCTCGAGGAAGCCGTCGTGCAGGTAGGCCTCGCCGCCGATGAGCACCACCTCGCCCGCCCGCATTGCGGCGAGCTCGTCCACCACCTCCAGCGCTTTCGCCGTGGTCAGCTCCGTCGGCCGCGCCGCGCCGGCCCGCGAGCCACAATGACGGCAGGGCTGATCGCAGCGCAGCGTCAGCTCCCAGACCACGTACGCGGGGTAAAAATCGTCCCGCGCGACCTGAAGGTGCCGTTTGCTCACCGCCCCAGCCTAAGCGAATCGCGGGCCACGGTCACGAGCCCACATGGCGCCGCAATGCCGCGGGATTCGCGACGTGCTTGCGGAGACGGCGCCGCCGTGGTCTGGCGGGCATGTCGCAGTCGACCGTCCAATCGTCGGTACCTCCGAGGGTTTTTCGCGAGGTCCGCCCGAGCGGACGGCTGGCTCGTCGCTTGCTACTTTCCGTCCCGTCCCAAGGAGGTCCAATGGAAGCGTTTCTCGATTGTTCTTCGTGCTCTGGTTTTCTTCCGCACACCGCCGAGCGGTGCCCACACTGCGGAGAAGCCGTCCTGAAGAGGACGAATGGTCGCGCCGGCAAGGGCGGATTGCTCGGCACCATCGCCACCGCCGCGGCCGGCGGGCTCATGTCCATCACCCTGATGGCCTGCTACGGCATCGCCTACACGTGCGACGTCAAGGATGACAAGGATTCCGACGGGTCGTTCGTATCGAGCGATCCCGAATGCGGGATCCCCGATTACGGGCGCGATTGCAATGACGCCGACGCGACGATCTACCCCGGCGCGGAGGACACCGTCGGCGACGACATCGACCAGAACTGCGACGGCGTCGATGGCGTGAAGGACGGCGGAAGCGGCGGGTCCGGCGGCACGGGCGGCAGCGGCTCGACCACCACGACAACGGGAAGCGGCGGAACCGGCGGCACGGGTGGGACCGGCGGAACCGGCGGTACGGGCGGGACCGGCGGCGGATAACGAGCACCCCCGCCCGGCGCCCTCTCACTTCATTGCACGTTCCAGCAGGCGCGCGACCACCACGTCCGCGCCCGCGGTCAATCGCTTCACCGGCTCCCGCAGCCGGTCCGCCTCCTGGCGATGGCCGCGCTTCTCCATGATGCCCGCGAGCCGCAGCCGCGCCGACAGGTAATCGAGCCCGTCAATCGCCGCCGGCGACCGGATCGCCTCGTGATAGGCACTCTCGGCACAGGCCGTGTCGCCCTGCTGTTCGCACAACAGACCCATCCCGAACATGTGCGGCAGCCGCGCGGCGTAAGGCGCCCGCTCGAGCGACCGCCACCACTTCAGCGTGTCCGCCGGGGACAGCACGTACCCGGCGATGGGCGCGACCACCGACAGCACCGCGTGGTGGACCCCGCGATCGCCCTGCGAAACCTGCGTCGCGAAGGCCTCCGCTCGCTTCATCAGGGCGTCCGCCGCGGCCGGCTTCTCGTCGCCCGCGGCGACTCGGAGCACGAACAGCTCGATTTGCAGCGCGAGCGCGACGGGATCTTCGAGGAGCGCGAGCCGCTCTGCCAGCGCGCCCACCTTCGCTCGATCGACGAACGACGGAACCGGCTGCGACAGGCGCCGGCACATGGACAGCAGCCACAGGTAGCGCGTCGCGAGCAGCCGCTCGTTGCCGACCGCGAGCAGCCGCTCGACGTCGCGCGCCAGCTCGGTCTCCGCGTCGGTGGCGTGACCGTCGAGCAGGTACGACTGCACCAGCAGCCGCACCGCTTCGTTCGAGAGCGACGGATCCGGAGACACCACCAGCGGCCGCACCAGGGTGCGCACCTGCTCGGTGTCGAGCTCGGCGAGCGCGATCCACGCGCGCCCGACGTTGCCCGTGTGCGCCGCCGAAGGCAGCCCCAGCGCGTCCGCCAGCGCCACGCTCTCGCGCGCCGCTTCGAGACGACCCGCCGACAGCTCGTGCCGCACGCGCGACGACCAGCCGCGCGACTCCGGGACCCACACCTCCAGCGCATCGAGCAAGCGCCCGCGCTCTTCGATCCATTTCGGATCCGGATCGGTGTCGGCCGCGAGCGCGAACGAGGGCAACGTCGTCGCCGCGCCCCGCTCGAACAGCCGCCGCGCGATCGGCATCGCCTCGTCGATGCGGCCGGTCTGAAAGAGCGCCGCCGCCAGCACCGCGCCGACCTCGGCGTCGTCCGGCGCGAGGCCGTAGGCGCGACGGATCTGGCGCAGACCGTCGGCCACCTCGCCGGCCCGCGCCGGTGCGCGCATCGCGAAAAGCCCGCGCACGAGCGTGGCCCGCGCCGGAGGCAGCGTCTCGGCGACGGGGAGCGCGCGGTCCCTGGCGAGCGCGGCGCTGGCGTCGCCGTCGGGGCTGGTGCCCGCGAGCAACAACCAGGGCCACGGCGAGCGCGCGTCGTCGTTGGTCCAGCGCGTCAGATCGGCGCGCGGATCGGTCGACAGGAGCAGCCCGGCGCGCCGCATCTCGCGAAGCGCGCGGGCCGCACCGGTCGCGTCCGCGGCGCCCCACGGCGCGAGCTGCGAGGCCGTCCACGCGGGCCTGCGCAGCGCTGCCGCGAGCGGGACCACGGCGGCCTGGATGGCGTCGATTGGCTTCCGCCCCTCACCCTGCGACTCGGCCCCCGCAAACGCCAGCGTCACGCGCACCGGCGCCGCCGTGGTGTCCACGACGACGCGCACCGCAGACTCCGAAGGCTCCTGCGTCCACTCGACCCCGAGCTCCACGGCGAGCCGCAGACACGCCGCCGCACCGAGCAGGGCGGGCGCCTTGGCGACGGCGAGCGAGCCATGCACCTCGGCCAGGCCACAAGGCACGCGCGTGACCTCTCGCCCCGGCGCGACCGCGGGCACGACCACGGCCGGTGCCGGCGCTCTTTCGATCAGCTTCGAGAGACCGAGCATGGCCCCGAGCAGCACCATGCCGGCCCCCGCGGCCGTTGCGATCGGTCGCCGCCACCACGGCACGATCTCCACCGGCGGCGGCGTGCCCGAGGCGCGCAGCGTGGGCGAGCTGGCTCTCGAGTCGAACGCGCTGCGGTCGATGAGCGCGGAGTGCGCCGTGCTCGAGTCGCTGTCCGAGCGCGCGTTCCGCAGCGCCTCCGGCAGCGACAGCAGCGGTGTGGTCGCGCTGCCCGACGGCGTGATGGTGGTGCTCGAAGGTGTGGCGGACGCGGCAAAGGGCGTGGAGGACGCCGGTTTCTTCCATGACGGTACGGCGGAGTCGGAGGCCGTTGCAGCGCAGCGCGCCGCCCGCGCCGGTGACTGTGCGCTCGCGCCGCCGGGGGTCGTGCCGCCGGGCGTGCCCCGCGCCGGGCTCTTCGGCGGGCCCGCGCTCGCCGAGGTGACGGGCGTGCCTCCGCTGCCCGGGGGCGGCCGCTGCGACGCGACCGCGCGCAACGCCCGCATCGTCCCGCGCACGCTCCTCACCTCTTCCGCGTACTCCTCGAGCGCGTCCGCGGCGTCGTCGATCGTCGGGAACCGCTGGTCGGGATCGCGGCTCATCGCGCACGAGACCACCGGCTCCACGCCGAGCGGCACGCCCTCGAACAGCGCCGGGTTCGGCGGCGGCGGCACGCTTCGGCTCGAGTGATCGCTCTTGCGCGAGAAGTCCTGCGATTCGAGCGTCACCTCGGCGATGCGCTCCGCCATCGAGGGCACGTCGTCGGCGACGAGCTGGGCCAGCATGGTCATCGCATCGCGCCGCCGCCACGGCAGGTAGCCGCACAGCAGCTCGTAGGCGGTGAGCCCCCACGAGAACTGATCCGAGCGGCCGTCGACCTGCGCCGCCGAGAGCTGCTCCGGCGACGCGTACAGCGGCGTCCCGATGATCACGCCGGTCTGCGTGATGCCGGGCAGCGAGTCCTCCGAGGAGTCGTCCGAGAACAGCTCCCCCGCCGAGCGGTCGATGCGCGCGATGCCGAAGTCGAGCACCTTCACCTGACCGTCGTCCGTCACCATGATGTTGTGCGGCTTCACGTCGCGGTGAACGAGCCCCGCGCGATGCGCTGCCCCGAGCGCCCGCGCCGTGTCGACCAGCCAGCGGATGCGCCGCTCAGCGGGCACCGAGGCGTCGCCGACCAGGCTCCGCAGCGTCTGCCCCTCGACCAGCTCCATGGCGATGTACGGCTGGTTCTCGTGCTCGAAGATGTCGTACACGACGACCGCGCACGGGTGATGGAACGCCGACGCAAAGCGCGCCTCGCGCAGGAATCGCACCGTCGACGTCGCGTCGTCCTTGCCGCCGCGCAGCCGCTTCAGGGCCACGCGCCGCGCGAGCTGGGTGTCGCGCGCCGCGTACACTTCCGCCATCCCGCCGCGGCCGAGGAGCCGTTCGATCACGAAGCGGTCGATGCGATGCCCTGGGTTCATAGGAGCGAACACGGGAGCGAACAGGTGAGCGGATCATGTCACCCTGCGCGCTCCCCCGGTGAGAAAAAATCCGACAGCGGGGGTGCTTCGCACTGCTCTGGACGTCGCGCGAGCATTGCATCCGCGCGTATTCAAAGCTGATCCCACGCCGGGTGGCGGAACCCCGTCGATTGTCAGTCTGCCCCGCGCGCCCGAGCGGCTTCCTCGGGCGTGCCCCGATCTCGGCTTCGAGACGCGCGCCGGACGTGGACGCTCATTCCCAGTCGCAGCCTGTCTGAATGTAACAGCTGCCTTCGCTCGAATAGCTCTCGCACGCATAGGGATAGCCACTGCACGCGTCCGACTCCCAGGCGCAGCCCGCCTGGAACGTGCAGAGATCGACCGAGCTCAGCGTCGAGCACGCATCCGGGTCGCCGCCGCACACGGCCGGGCACACATTGGGATCTCCCGGGCACTCGGCCGGAGACGGCATCCAGACACACCCGTACTGTTGAGCGCAGCTCGGCTCGTCGGTGACCGCGCCGCACGCGACGGCCAGTCCCGAGCAGGCGCCTTCCTCGTTGCAGCCCGCCAGGTGCGAGCAATCGAAGGAGCTCCGTCCTTCGCACGGCTTCGGGGTTCCGGAGCATCGCGGCCCGGAAGGAGTCGTCGTGCCCCCTTCGCCGCCCGCGCCCCCCGAGCCCGATCCGGTGGACTCTTCCGAGCACCCCACAGGGGCGCAGAGCCCGATCACGAGCATGCCGCCGACCGCCCCGATTCTCCAGCTACCCATGCGGCGAGCGTCTCACGATCGGAGAGCGCGCGGCAAGCCGGCCTCCGAGAGGGCCGCTGTGGGCTCCAGAGGCTTCGCCTGACCGCGACGGCCGATCCCAGCTCTCGGGCGCTGCTCGACATCGCGCGCCTCTCGCTGCAAGCCCTCGATGGAGGCATCTCTTCGGCGCGCTCGATCGGTTCGCGAGCCCGCCGTTCACCACTTCCAAAACTGGACGGATTGGTCCGTCACGGGAACGATGCGACGACAAGCAGGCTCGAATGTAAAGTGGCAGTCCAGATCGCCGAAAAAGGGACTCGCGCTCCTTTCATTGCCGGAGCCCCGGAGCGGCGCACCTCGTCCGGCAGGCGGCGGAACCACAACTCTGCGATGCTGCGTCGCGCGATGTCCCGCGCCCTCCTTTTTTCGGCCGTTTGCCTGGTCGCCGCCGGCGCGGGCGGGGCGCGCACCGCGCTCGCCGCGGACGAGGCCCCGCGCAAGCTGCGCCACCTCCTTCGCTACGTCGCCGCCGACTACCGCTATGCCGTGCACGACGGGCAGGTCGCGAGCCGCGCGGAGTACGAAGAGCAGCTCCTCGTCCTCGCCGACGCCCACCGGCTCGCCGCCAGGCTGCCGCGCGAGGTCTCGGCGGTGCAGGCGTCCATCGCCTCCTCGCGCGCGCTCGTCGAGAAGCGGTCGCCGGAGCGTGACGTGGTGTCGGCGCTCGCCACCGCCGAGGCGCTCCTCGTGGGTGCCTATCGCCTGCAC
>Ga0163144_10012835_pt1 | contig 17542 bp, 14 predicted proteins | sample OliLak19BULKMAT1_FD_123175 | JGI IMG/M metagenome (GOLD analysis project Ga0163144, IMG submission 123175) | Freshwater microbial mat bacterial communities from Lake Vanda, McMurdo Dry Valleys, Antarctica - Oligotrophic Lake LV.19.BULKMAT1 | ecosystem: Environmental > Aquatic > Freshwater >...
GAGTTTTATTTTTACTTCGTATGATAAAGAATAACCACGCATTCTTTTTTGTTCCATTTCCTCCACGCAATATTTTGTGAGATTTTCAACTACAATTCCAATTTGCGGAATGTGCTTCGGGTCAATTTCCATTTCTAACGGATGGTGATTTCCTTTCAAATCAATATATGCAGCAAACGGATAACTCTCTCCGGTTTCGGTCAGTAACTCCGTTGCATATTCTACAACGTGATCCAGTATTTTTTTTAATTCTTCGGTCATATTTTTTTAGGTATAAGCCATGAGCCACTTGCCCAGCGGCCAAAACCTCATGGCTTATGGCTACTGCCTGTAGGCTTTTTTTTATTTCAATTTTTTCTCTAACAAAAACATTTCATCCCTTAATCGTGCGGCTTCAATAAAATCCAACTCTTTCGCGGCTTTCTCCATGTCTTTTTTTAATTTTTGAATGGTCTTTGAAAGTTGTTCTTTACTCATGTATTCAATAACTGGATCTGCGGCTAAGGATTGTTCAACATCATTTAAATAATACACATTATCGCCTTCACGATCGGCAACTTTTGTTTGTTTCAAGATACTTTCTTTGGAACGTTTTGTTTGTGTTGGTGTAATGTTGTTGTCGCGATTGTATTGTTCTTGTATCGCTCGCCGACGGTTGGTTTCATCAATGGTTTTTTGCATCGATTTTGTCATGTTGTCAGCGTAAAACAAAACGCGTCCATTCACATTTCTCGCTGCACGACCAACTGTTTGTGTCAATGCTCTCTCGGATCGCAAAAATCCTTCTTTGTCTGCATCTAAAATTGCAACAAGAGATACTTCAGGTAAATCTAATCCTTCTCGTAACAAATTCACACCAATTAAAACATCAAATTCTCCCAAACGCAATTGGCGCAATATCTCTACGCGTTCCAACGTTTCAACATCTGAGTGTATGTAGCGACAAGGAATTCCAAATTTGTCTAAATATTTTTGAAGTTCTTCGGCCATTCTTTTTGTTAGAGTTGTAACCAAAACACGCTCATCTCGCTCTCGGCGAATTTGAATTTCTTCAATTAAATCATCAATTTGATTTAGACTTGGTCGCACTTCAATTTCAGGGTCTAATAAACCAGTTGGGCGAATCACTTGTTCAATAATAATTCCTTCTGATTTTTCTAATTCGTATTCGGCAGGAGTGGCACTAACATAGAGTGTTTGACCAACTATTGATTCAAACTCTTCAAATTTTAATGGTCGATTGTCCATGGCAGCGGGCAAACGAAAACCAAATTCAACTAGGTTCAATTTTCTAGAACGATCACCACCGTACATTGCTTTAATTTGTGATAGTGTAACATGACTTTCATCCACCATTAAAACAAAATCATCCGGAAAATAATCTATTAAACAAAAAGGTCGCGAGCCAGGTTCGCGTTGATCAAAATAGCGCGAATAGTTTTCAATTCCAGAACAATAGCCCAATTCGCGAATCATCTCTAAGTCATAATTCACACGGTCTTCAATACGTTTCGCTTCGAGGTGTTTGTTTTCTTTTTTTAGAAATTCTACATGTTTTCCTAAATCAAGTTCAATGTCGCCGATTGCTTTATTAATGGTGGCTTGACTAGTTACAAAGATGTTTGCAGGAAAAATATTTAATTCATCAAACGTTTCTAATCGAGAATTGTTTACCGGTTCAAACGTGTATAATTCTTCAATTTCATCTCCCCAAAAAATTATACGCAGCGCATAATCCGCATAAGCAAGAAAAACATCAACGGTGTCTCCTTTGACTCTGAAATTGCTTCTTTCAGGCGCTGTGTCATTTCTTGAATAGAGATTTTCAACCAACTTTAAAAGAAATTTATTGCGACTAATTAACATTCCTTTTTTTACAAAGAGTATACTTTCTTTAAACTCTGCAGGATTTCCAATTCCATAAATACACGACACAGACGCAACGATAATTACATCTCGTCTTCCTGATAAAAGTGAAGAAGTGGCTGCAAGACGTAATTTTTCAATTTCATCATTGATAGCCATGTCCTTTTCTATAAAGGTATCCGTTGTTGGCAAATAGGCTTCTGGTTGATAATAGTCGTAATAAGAAACAAAATATTCTACCGCGTTTTTTGGAAAAAATTGTTTGAATTCTCCATAAAGTTGTGCGGCTAATGTTTTGTTATGCGATAAAATTAAAGTAGGTCTATTAATTTCTTTGATGACATTGGCCATCGTAAATGTTTTACCACTTCCTGTAACACCAAGTAGTGTTTGATAAGGGACACCTTCGTTTAACCCTTCAACGATTTGACGAATGGCTTCGGGTTGATCACCAGTTGGTTGATAATCTGATTCAAGTTTAAAATCCATTAGCCTACCGCGCCATAAATTGAAAACACATTTGTGTTTAGATCTTTGCGCATACCAAAACTGCAGTCACATTCAGTATTGGTATGTTTCAAATGAAACACAACATCGTAATCTGATTTACTTCCAGTTTGAAGTTTATAGCTGATTAAAGTGACTCCTGTTATTTGGTCAAATAATTTTTCTGGACACCAAAAAAATTCACTTAAAAATTGTAAGGTACGTCCTTCTAGAAATTCATCGTGCTGTGTTCGCTTGTATTCAGGAAGCATGAATGAAAGTAATAGGTCAGCATCATGCACGCGCACTGCAGATTCTACCTTTCGAAGAAAAATGGTTTCAGCTGTTTTTTCTTTGATTTTTGAAGTGGAGAATAGTTTAGATTCTGCGTTGAACGATACTATCAAAAATCCCAATAAGAAAAATGTCTTTTTGAAAAAATCATACTGCGTTATGTGTAATGACTCGCACCGAGTTTTAATTAATTTTTGAGTTGAATTTAATTTCATTTTTTTATTTTTTATTTCAATTTATCAAGTACATTTTCAATTGTAAAAGCGGACGGAAAATAACTTATTATTTTTTGTATTACCCTATCTACAGTTGCATCCGGGCAAGAAGCACCGCTTGTCAATATAATTTGGATTGGTGCAATACCATTCAAATAATTTTCGGTTTTAACAACGGCTTTTTTATGCAAATCAAAATGTTGAATTGAATTTTCGGATAAAATTTCACCTTCATCTTTAATAAAATAAGTTGGAAATTTTGTTTCACATAATTCAACAAGATGTGATGTGTTCGAACTATTATATCCACCAACAACAATAGCTAGGTTCGCTTTTAGTTCAAGTAAATTTAATGTTGCTGTTTGATTATCGTTAGTTGCGTAACAAAGCGTATCTCTTGTATTGGCGAAATGGTTTTTGGCATTTTGTTCGCCATATTTTTGTATGATAATTGAATTTAAATAATCAGATATTTCTTGAGTCTCTGAAGCCAACATGGTCGTTTGATTAACAACACCGATTTTTTCGAAATCAATTTCTGGATTAAAATTTTCGGAATACCTTCCCGCAAATTGTGTTTCAAATTCGGTTTTTGATTTCTTACCAAGAATTACTTCTCCTAAAATTTTAGCTTCTTCTATATCTCTTATAACTACAGCCTTTGCAAACTCTTGCGTGTGAGAAAAAGTAGCTCTGGTTTCTTCATGTTTGTCCTTACCGTGAATGATAACAGTGTGTGCATCTTGACCCAATTTTTCAGATTTTTTCCAAACGCGCAGAACGAATGGACAAGTCGTATCATATCGTTCTATTTGAATTCCAATTTCTTGAATTTGTTTTTCAATTTCTCTCGTCGTTCCAAATGCCGGAACAATAACAATGTCCTCAGCACTTAGTTGATTCCATTCAATTAATTGATTTCCTTTTGTGTCTTGTAAAAACTGAACACCGCGCTTAACAAGGTCTTCATTGACCTCCGGGTTGTGAATCATTTGACTTAATAGGAAAATTCGTTTCGAAGGATTTTCTTCAATCGCTCTGTAAGAAATTTCAATTGCATTTTCAACTCCGTAACAAAATCCAAAATGCCTTGCAAGGATAATTTTAATTGTACCGAAATCTAAAATTGTAGGCGTAAAATCCTTTTTCATTTTATCAGAAGCAGCGCGCAAGGCTTTTACACGACTAATAATCGGCGAACGGTAAAATGATGGAATTTCAAATGTTTTCAATGCGACAACTTTTCTTCAAAGTTAACGATTATCTGAGTTTATTGTTCGAGTGCTTTTAAATAATCCAAAGCAGAAAAATTCATTTCATCTCCCGTCCAATGATAAAGCGTTTCTCCTTTTTGATTGATAAGAAAAATGGAAGGGAAAGCATAACCTGCAAAATGCAAAAAAGTAGTCTCTTCTAAGGTAATAGACTTAATTTGGCCGCCATTGTGAGCGGTTAGAAATTCAGTAAGATTGATGTCGGATTCGGAGAAGAAACCATGTACTTTGATTTTTTGTCCGGCTTCAATATTTGCACCAATTTTTTCAATCGATGTTTCACAGAAATCGCAATGAGTTGTAAAAAATCCAACAAGGCTGTATGAATTTGATTGAATAAACGGCTCGTTCATGAATTGTTCTAATTTAAGTGCATTTTGAAGTTTCTGACCATCATTCATTAAACCATAATCAATGGCATAAATGGGTTCAATAAAAGAAATGGCGAATCCTGTTAGCAAAGCAATCATTAAGACGAACCAAAGTTTTAATTTAATAAGTCTTTTTGAAAAAGTCAAAAATAATTTTAATGAAAGAGCAAAGAAAACAATAACTACTATTCTTATAATGATACTTGTTAAAACCCATCCAACGCCAAATTTCTTAACAACGAAGTATAGCGTTTCATTGAAATAAAAAGGAATGGTAAATGCAACAATAAGCAAAAGTATTGCAATCGCAAGTCTTATTAACATTTGTATCGAATGAATAGTTAAAATTGTTTCGGCAAATTTAGTGCAAAAAAAAAGTCTGTCGCGAGACAGACTTTTTCTTAATACAATTTTCAACTTAGTTTTTAGTCAATTTTACAGTTGTAGTTTCAGTACCATCAACCTGAGTTAATTCACATGCTGTTTTAGTTAAATCAACGATTGTCATTTTAGAAACAGTTGTTGAAGTATCACTGTCTTTCGACTCTAAAGTTACACCATCACCAGTAACTTTGTAAACATCAATTTCTGTGTCAGTTAAACCACCAAAAGTTGTTGTAGATGTCATTGAACACCACTCATCTGTTTTAAGTTTGCAACCATCAAACATCATTGTTCCTGTTCCTCCTAATGCAATAAAATCAAAGCTTACTCCACCACCAGTAGAAACTAAAGATGTAATAGTCCAAGTTCCGTCTAGTTTTTTTACCGCAGCTTGATCTTTGTTACAAGAAACAGCTAAAACTCCAAGACTCAATGTTAAGATATAAAATAATTTTTTCATTTTTTTTAAATTTAGTTTATGATTATTTGAATGCAAGTTTACGCAAAAAAAAGTAAAAGGTTGTTAGGTAATTGTAAAATATTCAAGATAATTAGGATAAAACAAGAAGTTATTCGATTAATCATTGCAAATTGCCATAAAAGTTTGAACGCCATAAACTAAAGCGTCTTCATCTATATCAAATTTAGCGTTGTGAACAGGTTGTATGATTCCAATATTTTCATTTCTAACACCCAATCGAATAAAAGTGGCTGGAATTTTTTCTGCAAAGAATGCAAAGTCTTCAGCCGTCATGCGAATAGGTAAATCAATTACATTTTCTTCCCCAAAAAACTGATTCAGTTTTGTTCGTGTTTTTTCTGTGAGTACTGGGTCGTTCCTAAGGAAAGGATAACCATTTACTATGTCTACTTCGACTTTACCACCAAACGATTCTGTTATTTGTTGGGCAATTTCTTTTATTTTTTGGTGCGCTTTTGATCGCCATTCTTCATTCATTGTTCTAAACGTGCCTTGCAATTCAACTTTGTCAGGAATTACATTTGTTGCACCTAGTCCTTCAATGCGTCCAAATGCAAGCACACAAGGAATATCTTTAGGGCAAATCTTATTCGGAATATCTTGCAAAGCAAGAATTAAGTTTGATGCAATAATAATTGGGTCGATGGTCTGTTTAGGCATGGCTGCATGGCCACCTTTACCTATAATTGTAATGTAAACTTCATCTGTTGATGCCATATACATTCCAGATTTCAAACCAACTTTACCTGCTTCTAATTCAGGGAAAACATGCAAAGCAAAAATTTGGCTCACAGTTGGATTTTCTAATACGCCAGCTTCAATCATCAACTTAGCACCTCCTGGTAATTTTTCTTCGCCGGGTTGAAAAATAAGTTTAACTGATTGTGGAAGCTGATCTTTTATTTCATTCAGAATTTTTGCAGTCGCTAATAAAATCGAAGTGTGCACGTCATGGCCACATGCATGCATCACACCATTTTTTTTTGATTTGTATTCGACATCATTTAATTCCTGTATCGGTAAAGCATCTATATCAGCTCTAAGTGCAATGCATGTTGATTTATTTTTTGAAGATTCGATTAATGCAACTACACCTGTTTTAACAATGTTATTTTGAAATTGAATACCCCATTCAGTTAGTTTTTGCTGAATGAATTTTGAGGTCTCAAACTCGTTGAAAGATAATTCAGGATATTGATGCAAGTGTCTGCGAATGGCAACAACTTCTGCTTTAATTTCCTTTGTTTTCTGAAGTATGATTTGTTTCATTGTTTTTAAATCCTCCTTGATAACTTGAATAAATCATTTTTACGGAAACATAAAGCATAAAGATACCAAACACCATTTTAACAATATTAGCATTGAGTCGTAACGAAATTTTTGAACCAAAATAACCACCAATTATAAATGCGATTGCAATAACAAGTCCATATCCCCAGTGAATATGACCTGCTTTGTAATAATTCATAACTGCCAAAATTCCTATTGGCGGAAGCATCAAAAGTAAACTCGTGCCAATTGCGGTATGTTGTGTAACCCCCATAAAATAAACAAGCGCAGGAACAATGATAACGCCACCTCCAATGCCAATAAATCCACTCATCATTCCGGCAAAAATGCCAATTCCGCTAAGTATTAAAATGGTTTGTATGGTCATATATCTTTTGTGAGTGAGAAATAAGGAATTGGTTTTTGAATTTCAAGATCTTCAATTCCCCAAGCAACATCCATTCGTACAAAATAGCCCCATATTTTTGAACGGAATCCAAAGCCAACTCCTCCAATAATAGGTTCGCGCAAATTTTCTACGTTAATTGTGACGGGGTTGTCGTTGATGACTTGGGTATTAAAATAATTTTCAGGACTGAATGGATTTGGACCTGTCCATGCAGCGCCAACATCGCCAAATGCCGCTACTTGAAAATGTCTCAGTAAATCACTTTTGATTGGATAATTTGAGAAAAATGTAAAAACCGGCAGTCTGAATTCAGTATTATAAACTAAAAAACTATTTCCGTTTCGTGCATTTTGAATAAAGCCACGAACAGGAGTTGAGATGGTTTGAAATCCAAAATTTTGAGATGGATCAACCGTAATTGTATTATCAAAACCAGGGTCAGGTCTAAAAATCCAGTTATCGACTCCTCCCATATAGTAGAGCAATTTTCTTCCTCCTAATGATGTTGCTCCAGCTAACCGATTCACCCAAATAAAATTGCGATGTATGCGTGTATAATGTCTAAAATCAATACCCATATTGAAAGTTGGGTCATAGTTTCCGCCCAATTCTTGCAAGTATTCTGCAAAAATTTTGAAACGAATTCCGCGCATAATGTTTAACTCAATTGGAATTGTATTATCAAAAACCAATTCAAGATTTAATCCGGAATTATAATTTGTTCTTGAATCATATCCAAGATTTATATCGTTGGTTGGAATAAACACTTGTTTGTCTTTGCGAATATTTGCCGTTGCTCTAAAACATAAAATTTCTGAAAAAGGATATGAAAGTCGGTAGCGAATATCATGTGTTAAAGCTTTGTACGGAAACGGTAAAAAATCGCTGATAGATTTTTGTCGGTAAACCACAAGTCTATGATCTAAACGTTCACGCAGGTGTTGTGCCATGAATAAAAATTCACCACCCGAATTAAAGCTAGTTGGAATTCGAATTCCTCCTAACAATTTAAAATCGTCAAATAAATCGCTGGCGCCTATTTTAAAAAGCGCATTCATTCCAGGATTAAAATAAACAGAGCCGGGACCTGAATAGGGCTGATAATTTGGAAAAAGGAAGTTATTATCGAATTGCGAAAGCACATAATCTTTAGCAAAATTTACATTATAGATAGAGTAATTGGGCGGTTTAAATTCAGGTTTAAATGGTTTAATTTGTTTAGCGCTATCTGGCGGTCCACCGGGGTTTGAAACTTGAGATTTGTTCTCTCCAATTTCAACAATTACGCGCTGATATTTTAGATCGTCAATCAATAAAGTGTCGTTAACGGACTCTTGTGCATTCGGTCTTTTTTCTAATTTGATTCTTCTATTTGTGCGTTTTTCAATATATGTTGTATTCCATAAGACATCTAGTTTTTCTGTATTTGCAACGTCGTAAATAAATTTGAATTTGCTGTTTTGAAATACAACATACACCATTTGTTTATTCTTGTTCACGCTCTGTTCTAAAATGCTAGTGACATAATTTGTTTGAGCGGACGTTACAATTTTTGTCCGATAATGAATTGATGTATCGATGTGACTGATGACACTGTCTTTTTCTGCAATAAAACGATTGTAAATTCCGTTTTGATCACTCAAATAAATATACTTATTTCGTTCTAGTGGATAAGGTTGAAGTTCGTTGTCATTTTCTGTATTTGTAATGCGTTCAAGGAATTTATAGGTATTGTCATACTCATCAATTGTATAAATAAAGAGGTCGTTTTTTCGATCAACAAAATCTACAGAAGGTTTTTTAAAAATGGTATCGCTATTTCTGTTAGACGCAAAAAGAATACGAGAAGAATTATCAATGAATTGCGGATTTAAATCGTCGTAAATATCATCCGTTAATTGTTTGCGTGAGTTTGACATTAAATCGTAGAGATACAAGTCCGATTGACCTTTTATCACTCCGGAGAAAATCATTTTTTTTCCATCTTGTGAGTAAGAAAAATCAAGAATCTTATCTAATTCTTTCATTTCTTTTTCAACTAATGTTTTGTCTTCAAAGGTATAGATGAACATTTTTAATGCTCCTTTTGATTCTGCAAAAAATGTCAGTGCATCTCCGCTTGGATGCCAACCAATACATGGGTAGGAGTGATCTTGAATGCGTTCCATTTTTGGCATCGCCGCATAAATTTTTGTCGTTTTTCCAGTTAATGTATCGAGTACTTTTACACGGTAACGGCCCAATGTATTTTCAACGTAAGCAATTTTACTTCCATCAGGACTAATCTTAGCAGAATAATAAACAGATTCTTTTTTGATTTTGTATCTGACTTTTGATCCTGCCGGTTCGGTTTGATTTTTATATTCTTCAACATATCGCGCACGATAAAACGAGATGTAATTTTTATTGAGTTTGATAAAATCCATTCCCAACATGGCAAAAAATCCTCGCTCAATATTTTTTGTAACACGTGTGATGTAAATAATATTTGGAATAATTGACGAACCATGTGTCTCGGCTATGTAGTTCCAGACTGCATGTCCGGCATACATTTTTTCTTCTTCGGTCAGATTATTGAAGCGGTCAATTTTTCTTGTTAGAATCAAATCTTTAACACGACTCTCCACATCAGCATCCCATTCTTTGACAAAATAATTTATCAAACCTCTTTCAAGCCAGGCCGGTATTCCTGAGTTCATGGTTGATTTTAATTGATCTTTCCAATCGCCGCCAAAAAGTAAATGCATCAACAAAACTTCATACACTGCAGCTTTTATATTTTGATTAAAGGTTTGATGATCGCCTTCAAAATACATAAATATTTTAGAGCCCACAATTCTTGTAGTACCACCAATGTAGCTTTGTTCATCATTGTTAATACCTAAGTTACTCTGTCTGAATTTTGATTGACTTTCATAAACAATCACTTCCAGTTTCTCTGGAAAAACATAATCTAACTTAGTTTCGGCCTCACCTAAATAGTGTTGTAACGTGCGCGCAACATACACTGCAATATCTTCGTTGATGCCGCTGTAGTGAATTTTAAAGCGTTTATAGTTATGATATTTCCAACTGAAACCATTGTATTGAACTCGACTTTTACCGAATTCTTGATAAGAGCCTTGGTAGAATTGTCCCATCGAATTATTCGAAACAAGTCCAAAAAGACAAATTAAAAGGATATATAAAATTCGTTGAATCATTGCTATGAGCGATAAAGATACAAATATCATTGCATGTTTACTACCTTTGTTGCCAACAACAATTAAACAATGATAAAGGTTCACAAACTCACATTTAATCCTTTTCAGGAAAACACTTACATTTTAAGCGATGAAACGAACGAGGCAGTAATTTTTGATCCTGGTTGTTACGAGCGATCAGAACAAGAATTTTTGGTTGAATACATTGAAAAGAATAATTTAAACCTTGTTAAATTGGTCAATACGCATTGCCACATCGATCACATTCTTGGTAATTTTTTTGTCGCAACTAAATACAATCTCGGTTTAGGAATTCACAAAGATGATTTGGCAACAATGAATGCGGTTGCAACTTATGCCAACGTTTATGGTTTTGAAAAATATCAGATTTCTCCCGAACCTGCTTATTTTATTGAAGAGGGTGAGGAGATAAAATTTGGAAATTCATCTTTAAAAGTTATTTTCGGTCCTGGCCATTGCCCTGGCCACATTGCTTTTTATAGCGAAAAAGATAAGTTTGTAGTAAACGGAGATATTTTATTTCAAGGCAGTTTTGGCAGAACAGATTTACCTGGTGGCGATTTTCAAACTCTTAAAAAAACAATTTTAGAAGTAATGTTTGCGTTGCCAGATGATACAGTTGTTTATTGTGGCCATGGCGGTGAAACAACAATTGGCAAAGAGAAAAAGAGTAATCCGATTCGGTTTATGGAGGGTTAAAAAGGTTGAGGGTTTATTAATTGATAGTTTAGAAGTTGAAAGTTTATTAAATCATATTTCCAAATCCAAAACTGCTAGTGCCACTTCTATTAACACTTCTCGAGTCATAAGGCACAATGTTTATTTGGATGTAGACTAAATGCGAATTTGCCTGTTGGCCAGTGGCTAAAACCTTTGGCCCTTTTTTTACTCCATCACCAAAGCTCTGTGCGGTTTCAAAGCATCTCTCACTATTTTTACATCTACTTCATTTACGGTTATAAATGCCAAATGATGAAAATCGGCAGAAGAACTTAACCCCGAATCGATTAATGCCAGATTATTTTTTTCCATGAATTCTTGAAGATGACGCAAATGATGTCTTGCTGTTCCTTCTGCAGTATTGCCGTGAAAATCCCAAATGATTCTAATTTTTCGATTCACAGAACAATGACTTTTTTTGTGATGATTTCCGATTCTGTCTGAATTTTTAAAATCCATACGCCTTCAGTAATTACATTCATCTGGAACATATCCTCAGAAATTTTATCAAAAGAAAAATTTTCCATCAAACTTCCTTTTTCATCATACATTGTTACCGATTGAATTTCAGAAATACTTGAGTGACGAATATAAATTTGATTGTCAAAAGAAGGTACTGGATAAACGTTAAAATAACTTTCTGCAACTTGTTCTAAACCTAATCCTCCCCAAGGGTCTGCTGCTGCTGGTCCTCCCCAGATATGAGTTGCAATGCTTGGATTATCAATGAACGGATTTCTATTTCCTTGCCATGTATAAATTATGTTATTTCGATTCATCTCAAGTTGTGAAACAGGATCATTTGCATTCCATGTCAACAAAATATCCACCATATTTGCATCAACAGAATTTATTGAACCTGAAGCACAATAAATCGGTCTACATTGTAATCCGTAGCGCAAATACATGTACATCACAATTCTTGCGCAATCGCCAATCCACTCATCACCAGGATACCAATTAGAACTCACAGGGCCCGCATCACCGCTGCCTGCTGCGAAAAGTAAATTGCCTCTGTTACCATTCATTTGTACATCACTTGCTCTTAAATTGTGTGCATCAGAGCCAGGGCCAACAGTTCCTAAATCCGGATTACCTTGCGAATTTGCGAAAGTATGTTCTCTGTTCCATTGGCCAGTACTTCCGCCATTGTTAGTCTTGTCGCGTGTGCGGTCATTGATGACACTCCCGTCACTATCATCATAACCATAAGCCAATAAAACATCAGCGCTGTTGGTTGGGTCTAAATCTGACGTTACTAAAACATCCCAAACATCCGAATAAGAAATAGGGCTGGTGTGTGTATTTGTAATCAGTGTTGTGAGTTGACTTTTTAAAGCCATGCCTGTTTGTGTAAAATCAATGCTGCTATAATAGACAGGCACTTGACTAAGGGCAAATGATAATTTAGCTAAAAGAAAAATAGAAAATATTTTTTTCATCTTCAAAGAAGTGTTCTGTAAAGGTATTGAATTTTGAACAAGACTAAAAACTTATTGTCTACATAGTATTAAATATCAATACACTTTATACATTTGACCAACCAATTTTAATTTAATAATCGATATGAAAAGAAAATTTATGATGATATCTCCGCTAGTGTTAAGTGGATTTTTTTTAGGAATGTTGAACACTTCGTGTGGTGGTGATCCAGCTTCAGATACAGATACAGATACAACAAAAAAAGATACCACAACTACAGTTGAAGCTCCTATTGTTATGCCTGAACCAGGTATGACTCCTTGGGATTTTCCAACAGTAGGAATGACGTCTGAGCCTGGAAATTATGTTTTGATTCCAAGTTATTCAATGTATCAAAGTATTTTTGAAGAAGAAGTTCCTGCTGATCAAACGTTGATTTATTATGAGGCGAAAATGTCAGCTGCTGGCGAAATTGAATCAGACATTGAATTTACATTTGATGGTGTTCAAAAAATGCCTAATTCAATGATCATTAGTATACCAAAAGGTCAATCTGCAAAAGTGGGCGACATTGTTTTAACATGGTGGCAAACAGGTTCAGGTATGCAACGTGCAATTGTTACAGATGCTAAAGATCCTTTGTCTCCAAAAGTTAGATATTTAGATTTGGATTATGACAATCCAGCACAAGACAGTGAGAGCGGAAAATCAATTGGTGCAACAGAGTACCAATTAAAACCGGATTCATTTGTAAAAATTTCGTCTGATTGGCAAGAAGGAAACTACATCGCAGTAAAAAGTGATTGGGGTTGGGAGAATGCTCAAGTTGTAAAAGTTGCTGGAGATAAAGTTTTGACAATTGGATTTGCTGGTAAAATGAAAGTTTACAACACAGCAGATTGTAAAGTTATACCAATGGTTCCAGCTGTAAAAGCAGGTGATGTTGTTTGGGCTGTAACATCAATTTCTTTTTCTGAGGCAACAGTTGTTAGCGTTGACAAAAAAATGGGCGTTGTTATTGTTAAAGCAAACGATACAGAATATCCTGTTTCTTATGGTGAGATTACAAAGGAAGTTTTAGCAGCTGAATAATTGTAATTCTAAAATAAAAATTTGAAAGGAAAGGCTGCTCTGAAAGGGGTGGTCTTTTTTTTATTTCCCGCAGATTTAATACCATTACTTAGATCAAATTAGTCCAAAGGACAATTTGGACTTAGTAATGTAAATACAGATACCGTATCGGTATAAGAAGAAAAAATACGCAGAATAGTGCAGATTTTTTTACTATTTATTACACGTTTAGTTAGTTTAAAAAAGAAAAAGCAATTTTTTAATCAATTTAAATCTGCGCTATTTATCTGCGGAAATCTGCGGGAAAATTTTTTCAGAATCAATCTTAATCAAACGTCTGATTAGGACTAGACGACATCTCTAACAAACGCTCGTATTCATCACTCTGAATATCGGATTGAAAGAAATGAATTGGATTAATTTTAACGCCATTGAATTCAACTTCATAATGTAAATGAGGCGCAGTAGATTTGCCTGTACTTCCAACATAACCAATTAACATTCCGCGTGTAATTTTATCTCCTTTTTTAACCGTGTATCCGCTTAAGTGGGCGTAACGAGTAGCATATCCAAAACCGTGATCAATGATAACCGATGTTCCATATCCCCACAATTTTTCTTCAACTTCGCGAACAACGCCATTTCCTGTTGCATACACATTGGTTCCTGTTTCTGCAGTGAAATCTAAGCCCCAATGCATTTTTTGCGTTTTGTAAATGGGGTCAATTCTCCATCCATAACCAGATGCAATGCGCGTTAAATCATCATTTGCGATAGGTTGAATGGCAGGAATACATGCTAACAATTTTTCCTTTTCTCTGGCTAATTTTATCACTTCGTCAAAAGATATTGACTGCGCGTAAATTCGCTTTTCTAATTCTTTAATCAGTTTTGCATTAAGTATAACTCGTTCTGAAATTTCGTATCCCTGTAATTTGTCAAACTCATTTGTACCGCCGGTACCAAGCTCGCGCATGTGATCAGGGAATCGCTCGGCATTAAAAACAACTCTGTAAATTTCGTTGTCTCTTTTTTCTAAATCAGCCAAAACAGCGCTTATTAAATCTACTTCATCGCGCATTAATTCTAATTGATCATCTAAAAAAGCATTTTCACGCTCTAAATTTTTCTCGTAGGGTGATTGAAATATACCTGAAAACAATAATTGAAAAAGAAAACCTAAAACAATTGCAGGTGCTACAACCAACAATGTCTTCAACAATCGTTCGCGCCATGTCACCTCTACCTTTACATAGGATAAGGTTTCGGGGTTGTAACGGAACTTTTGTTTTTTGAGTTTTTTGGTCATCGGTTAAATCAAGCAATTGGGCAATCTTGTTAAGCGAATTAAAAATTGTATCGAGGCCGCAAATTTACCGATTTAGCATAAATTTGCAATCACATTAACAATCGTTAACAAGGTACGAATGAAAATCAACGAAATACGCAAAGCCTACCAGGATTTTTTTAGCAGCAAGCATCACAAAATTGTTCCTTCTGCACCGATGGTGATAAAGAACGACCCAACGCTTATGTTCACAAATGCCGGAATGAATCAATTCAAAGATTATTTTTTGGGAAATGCCGAAGCAAAAGACAAACGAATTGCCAATACACAAAAATGTTTGCGCGTTTCAGGTAAACACAATGATCTGGAAGAAGTAGGTGTAGATACATATCATCACACTATGTTTGAAATGCTTGGAAATTGGTCTTTTGGTGATTATTTTAAAAAAGATGCAATTGATTGGGCGTGGGAATTATTGACAAAAGTTTACAAAATACCAGTCGATAAAATTTACGTAACCGTTTTTGGTGGTGATGAAAAAGATGGTGTTCCGTTCGATGAAGAGTCTGAAAATTTGTGGAAACAATACATGGCGCCAGAAAGAATTTTGCGTGCATCAAAAAAAGATAATTTCTGGGAGATGGGTGATACTGGACCTTGCGGGCCTTGCTCCGAAATTCATGTCGATATGCGCGATGAAGCAGATAGAAAAAAAATTGACGGAAAAAAACTGGTTAATAATGACCATCCACAAGTCATCGAAATTTGGAATTTGGTCTTCATGCAGTTCAACCGAAAAGCAAATGGTGAATTGGAAAGTTTACCCGCTACACACGTAGATACAGGAATGGGATTAGAACGATTAGCAATGGTTCTTCAAAATAAAAAATCAAATTATGACACCGATTTATTTCAAGATTTAATTCAACATCTGGCAAAAATTACAAAAAAAAAATATGGTGAAAATGAAGTGACAGATATTGCAATGCGCGTTATTGTTGATCATATTCGAGCTATTGCTTTTTCTATTGCAGATGGACAGCTGCCCTCAAATACAGGTGCAGGTTATGTGATTCGCAGAATTTTAAGACGAGCTGTTCGTTATGGATATCAGGCGCTTGATTTGAAAGAGCCTTTTATGTGCGAATTAGTTGAGAAGTTAAGAGATGGGATGGGTGAGGCTTTCCCTGAATTAAAAAGTCAATGCGAATTGATTAAAAAAGTTATTCGAGAAGAAGAAACAAGTTTTTTCAGAACGCTTGAAACAGGTATTAAACGGATCAACGATTTAATTGTAAAAGCAAGAATAGAAAATAAAAAAGAATTGGAAGGTTCAGCGATTTTTGAATTGTATGACACGTTTGGTTTTCCATTTGATTTGACATCTTTGATTGCTCGTGAAAATAATTTATTGGTGGATGAAAGAGGTTTTCAAGCAGAACTTTCAAAACAAAAAGATCGATCTCGTGCCGCAACACAAATGGAGTCGGATGACTGGGTTGTTTTAATGGAAGATGATGTTTCAGAATTTGTTGGTTACGATTTATTAAAATCGGATGTTTACATTGTTAAGTATCGAAAAGTAAAACAAAAAACTAAAGAGTTTTATCAGTTAGTTCTTAACGCTACACCTTTCTATGCTGAAGGAGGAGGGCAAGTGGGCGATCAAGGAACGATCACATCAGATTCAGAAATAGTTGAAATTTTTGACACCAAAAAAGAGAATGGACTGATTATACATTTGGTAGAAAAATTACCAACAAAAATCAGCGCAAAATTTAAAGCACAAGTTGATTCATACAGGCGTAGATTGACAGAATCCAATCACAGCGCTACACATCTTTTGCATCACGCACTTCGCGAGGTGTTAGGAAAACATGTTGAGCAAAAAGGTTCGTTTGTGAATGATTCAGTGTTGCGATTCGATTTTTCTCACTTTGCAAAAATGACCGATAAAGAAATTGCATCAGTCGAAAAAAAAGTAAATGACAACATTAAAGCCGGAATTCATTTAAATGAGTTTCGTTCAATACCAATCGAACAAGCTCAGGAAAAAGGCGCTATGGCTTTGTTCGGAGAAAAGTATGGCGATTATGTTCGAATGATTCAGTTTGGTGATTCAAAAGAATTGTGCGGCGGATGTCATGTAAAATCTACAAGTGAGATTGGTTTATTTAAATTAGTTTCAGAAGGATCGGTAGCTGCGGGAATAAGGAGAGTAGAAGCCATCACATCAGAAAAAGCGCAAGCTTATTTTAGCGAAAGAGCTGAACAGTTTGAACAAGTATCAGTGTTGTTGAACAAACCTTCGAATTTAGTTCAAGCAGTTGAAGAATTAATACAAAAGAAAAATTCGCTCACCAAAGAAATAGAAAAATTACAACGTGGACAATTGGTTTCTATTAAGAACGAATTGAAAACAAAAATTGAAAATTTGGGCGGAATAAATTACGCTTCTGCTATTTTAGAATTGGATGGTGGATTAATAAAAGATTTATGTTTCCAATTAAAAGCTGAAGTTGATAATTTATTTTTAGTTGTTGGTGGAAAGGCCGATGGAAAAGCAACAATCAGCATTGCAATTTCTGACGAATTAGCGAAAGCAAAAAATTGGCATGCCGGAAATTTAGTTCGCGATTCAGCCAAATTAATTGGCGGTGGAGGAGGAGGACAACCTTTCTTTGCAACAGCGGGAGGTAAAGATCCAAATGGATTAACAAAGGCAATAGACTTCGTTAAAAGTGAGGTAATGAAATAACGATAATCAA
>Ga0163144_10012836_pt1 | contig 17542 bp, 17 predicted proteins | sample OliLak19BULKMAT1_FD_123175 | JGI IMG/M metagenome (GOLD analysis project Ga0163144, IMG submission 123175) | Freshwater microbial mat bacterial communities from Lake Vanda, McMurdo Dry Valleys, Antarctica - Oligotrophic Lake LV.19.BULKMAT1 | ecosystem: Environmental > Aquatic > Freshwater >...
GTTGCCGCCGGAATCCGGTTGCATGGCGGTCCATTCGTAACCCACGAAGGTGGTAAACGTGCAGTCGGCACTGCGGTCATACTGTCGCTCAGCGGCCTGTTGCATGTCCGCCCACGGGGACGCTGCGGCGTGTGCGCACACACTGCCGTCCTCGCCGCACATACCAAGGTGAGCTGCCTTCATGGAGGCCATATAGTTGAACAGGTAGTACGCTCCCCAGGACCAGTTGCGATACACCCTGCACTGCCAGGATTGGTAGCCCTGGACCTCAGGCGTATTGCACATATGGACCTCGCCAAAGAGTTCCGCATGATCCGATACCATTGTGAAATCCAGGGGCCGTCGCAGTTGCATGGAGCGCAGAGCCACGCCGCTGCTGCTCCAGGGCTGTATGGCAATTTTCTCACCCTGAGCAAAACGGTAGGCCTGCTCCGGCGTGGTGCGCGTACCCTGGGTGCTGGCATCGAGGGAGTAACGCGTATGCACGTGCAGATCCCCGAAAAAGGGCTGCATCAGCGGCTCATGGGAGGTGCAGGGTTGGCGCTGTTCCGTGTACACAATAGCAGCGCTGGACATGGCGGACGCGAGCAGCAGGCAGAGCCATGCCAGGCGCAACAACCTGATGCCACACTGCCAGCACGCTGGTCTCACATCACCCTGCCCGAGGTGGAGCCATAGCGTTTAGCGTGAGCATCGAGCGCAGTGACAATACCCTCGTGGCGCATGGCAATGATATCCCGGTAGTCATCGTGCGTGATGATGTAAAAACCCCCTTCACGCACAGCGTCAATCACCTGCTCACCCACCACGAGCGGAGAAATCCCGCTGGCCACATCCGGTGCGGGCTGTTGGTGATCGATGCCGGAATCGAGTGCCTGCGGACGCACGGCGAAGGACTGCGTGATCAGGTTGGTATCAACCAGACCTGGGCATAGCACGGATACGCCAACGCCCTTGTCGGCCACTTCCAGCAGCAGCGCCTCCGACAAACCGACGACGGCGAACTTGGTAGTGGTATAGAGTCCTTCGGGTGGACCGGAGATCAGGCCACCCATGGACGCGGTGTTAACGATGTGCCCCTCGCCTTGACTTACAAAAAGTGGCAGGAACGCTTTCACCCCATGAATGACACCGTACAGGTTCACGTTGATCAGGTATTGCCAGTCCTTGATATCCGCATCGTGCATCAGGGCGCCGACCCATACGCCGGCGTTGTTACACAGCAAATGGACACTCCCAAAGTGCTCCAAAGCCGCATCGCGCAGGACTTCCACCGAGGCCAGGCTGGACACATCCACGGCACAGGCGATGGCCTGTTCGCCCAAATCAGCGGCGACCGCCAATGCTTTTTTCACATCGATATCAGCGACCACGACTTGCATACCGGCGCGCACGGCAGCGCGCGCTATACCCTCACCAATCCCCGATCCCGCACCCGTTACGACAGCCACCTTGCCCTTCAGATCCTGCATACAATTCTCCTGTGTTTATGCTTTGTTGGTCGTCCACCGGTTCAGGCCTGGCAATCGATCATGACTTTTATCGCGTGTTGTGGATTGCGCGCCATTGCAAAGGCAGCACCTATTTCAGACAGCGGAAAATGGTGCGTGACCATGACCGTCGGATCAAGTTGCCCGGATTGCAGCATCGCAATGACCTCATCAAACTCCCTGTCATAGCCCATAGCGGGAATGATATCGACCTCTTTGGCCAACAACATGACAAGATCCACAGTCGCTGCTTCCTTGTGCACACCGGTGAGGCAGATACGACTGCCCGGCCCGGCCATAGCGACAATGCGCTCAAACACTGCCCTGACGCCGGTAGCTTCAAAAAATACCGTACTGCCTGGCATGGGCATGCCAAAAAAGTTCGAGGTGCCATGGTGTTCAACCAATTTTTGCGGCAGTAGCGGATCGTCTGCGCGCAGCGCGATAGCACCCAATGCGCGCGCCGTATCCAGCCGCCGGTCCGAGAGGTCTACCACCACGATATCCCTTAGGCCACGGTAGTTAAGCACCTGCGCCATGGATAGGCCGATCGGGCCGGCGCCAAAGATTACGGCTTTATCAGTCGCATTTGCCGCCACCCGGTTGGCCCCGTGCTGCGCTACCGATAACGGCTCCACCAGCGCGCCGTACGCCTGGGGGAATTCTGGCGGAAGCCGCACCGTACTGCCTGGATCACGTGCGGCATTTCGCACCAGCAGCAAGGGCGAAAAACCGCCCTCGGTACCACCGTTACCAATGTTATTACCATTACTCAATGGTTGCACTACGACACGGTCGCCCGTTGCCACATGAATCACATTGGCGCCGATCTCACTGACCACGCCCCACAATTCGTGGCCCAGAGGCATGGGCGTTTTCGGCCCGGTCAAACCACCCATGGCAAGATAGCCCAGATCAGAGCCGCAGATGCCGCACTCTCGCACCTCTACGACCACATCATCGGGACCGCACAAGGGCGGCGGCGCCCGGTCCAGACGGAGGTCGTCTATGCCGTGAATTCGGGCCAGTGGAATGGTTGTCATAGTCAGATACTCTGTGTGCGAGTTGGGCTATCCCCCACTGACCATAGGACCGGGCCTGCCCCGGGTCAACCACTGCGGCCGGAATATTGAAGAATGCTACACCTCCCTGAAAGCATTGATCGGAAACAGTGTCAGCGATGCCCTGAGGGGCTGGCCAGTGCTGAAGAAAAACGGCTTTATAGCGCTGTGGTCAACAATTTTACCTGCCGCGAGAAAATACCCGGCAATAAAAAAGCCCGCACTGATGACAGAGCGGGCCTTTAACGAGGCGGGATTTACACCGCTACGATGTTTTCAGCCTGCGGACCTTTTTGGCCCTGGGTGACGGTGAACTGGACTTTCTGGCCTTCAGCCAGTGTCTTGAAGCCTGAGCCTGAAATAGCGCTGAAATGCGCAAATACGTCGGGTCCAGATTCTTGCTCGATAAAGCCAAAGCCCTTGGTTTCGTTAAACCACTTAACAGTTCCGGTAACAGTAGCCATACATACTTCCTATTCTTTCAAAGGTAATTGAAGCCTTGCGTTGAAGGCAGGTTGTGCTTGAAGTGCGATTGCAATGACTTATGAAAAACAGGGCGAGGTACTTACTGCGAGACTTCGAGATGGTATACATAAGAACTTTCTACTTACAAGCACTGGGTAGTATATAACCCCCAGCGCGTAAGTCAAACAGAATATGCAGACGTTTTCAGAGCGTAAGCAGCGACGGTACCAGGCTAATACTGCGCAAAGAAGCCTTCTTCAACCGCCGCCCGTCACGAAGCGGCGGTCTTATTGCCCAACTTGATGTGCCTGTTGACTGCCATAGTGGGCTGGCCACTGATGCCGGACTGGATGACATCGATTTTATTGCCAGACTTCAAAAATTCCCTGGTCTGTTCTTCGATAGACTGTGAAGTTTCCACTGCCGCCGGTTGCTTTCTCTTGGCTGGCGCTCTCGTGGGTTTGCGTGCCATATTGTTTTAACCTTGATCAAAGGGGGGAGCCGGCCATTATACACAGTATGGGCTTGAAGGGTTGGAAAACTGCTCTGCCGTTGGATACTCCAGTGGGCAAGATTGCAGCCTACGTGTCCCTCTACTACGCGTCCCTGTACTAGTGACAGAGCCCTGTTTTCATGCCACCATCACGCCTCGCTCAGGGAACGATCCGGAACTCACGTGACCATAACAAAATCCACGCAGGTGTTATTTGTCACCTTGTGCGCACTCCTGTTTGCCTCACTCGCTCGTGCTACCGACATCACCGTAGAGAACTACGGTTACCCTATTACCGATCGCTTCAAGGCCACTGTCATAGGTACGCCGACAGAATTCGAAGCCCACCTGCCGGAAACCATTCCATTCAAGGAAAAGCGTATTACGATATTTCCGGAACGCGTTACTCCGGACGTGTTTTTTTACGGCAGTGAGTTGATCTACTCCGTCGCCCTAAAAAAACGCGAGGCGCCGTTGATATTCCTCATCGCCGGAACCGGTGCCGCACATAACGGTAGTAAAAGCCGCAATGTGGCCAGGGCGTTTTACCAAGCCGGCTTTCACGTCGTCTCAATCTCCTCCCCGACCTTCAATAACTTTGTCACTGCCGCTTCCAGAAACGGCGTGGTGGGCCACGCTGAAAAAGATGCCGAAGATCTTTACCGGGTGATGGAAATGATCTGGGCCGAACTGGAACCGGACATCACTGCCTCATCTTTCAACCTGATGGGGTATAGCCTGGGTGGCTTCAACGCGGCTTTTGTGTCGAAGCTGGATGAAGAGCGCCGGTCGTTCAATTTTAAACACGTGCTGCTGATCAATCCACCTGTATCAATTTATAACTCCATTTCGCTCCTGGATCGCATGAGCCAGAATATCCCTGGTGGCGTCGACAATTTTGACACGTTTGTGGATAATCTCATTCAGGCCTATACCAAGGTTTACAAGGAGTCTACCGACGCTGTCGGTGACGATTTTCTCTACAAAGCCTATAAAGCGCTGGACTTCAAAGACGAGCAACTGGCCGCCCTCATTGGGACTTCATTTCGCATCTCGTCGGCTTCCCTGGTATTTACGTCCGATGTCATGGCAGATTATGGCTACATCAAACCGAAAGGACTCACACTGAACCGTCACAGCGATCTCAGTGAATACAATGACGTCGCTGTGCGACTGGGCTTTACTGATTACTACCATGAATTTTTCTACCCCTACTACCAAGCGGATTATCCAGGCAAAACCCGCGAGGAATTTATCGCAGCGATCAGCCTGAAGAGCATTGCCGATTACCTGCGCAATACGAAAAAGATTACAGTCATGCACAATGCCGATGACGTCATCCTCGAGCCCGGGGAAATTGACTTTTTCCGCGACGTGTTTGGCGATCGGGCTACGATATTTCCCCATGGCGGCCACTGCGGCAACATGAATTACCGTGACAATGTTGCCCACATGGTTGCGGCGTTTACCGACCGGGGGAACGAGTGATGCCACAGCTCCCTCTACGCATCTCGATCCTGGTTCTGGCGCTGTCAGTCAGCGCCTGCAGCAGCGGCCCTACACCTCAGCAACAAGCAGCTGACTACCCGGAACCGGTGTTCACCGCCAAGCGATTGCTACCACCCGATCATGCCGACATAACAGCGGTTTACGACCCCTGGGAGGGGATGAACAGGCGTATCTACATTTTCAATTACCATTTTGACCAGGTGGTATTCCTGCCCGTAGTACGCGGCTACGAGGCTGTGGTACCGGGCGTTGCACGCACTGGTGTGCACAATTTCTTCAATAACTTTGAAGATGTGACCACGATGTTGAACTCCATCCTGCAACTCAGCCCCGATAAGTTTCTCCAGAGTACAGGGCGTGTAATGGTTAACAGCACGGTTGGTATATTGGGCTTAGTGGACGTAGCGAGCGAGATGGAGATTCGACGACCGGAGGAGGATTTTGGTCAAACACTGGGTTACTGGGGTGCGGGCCGGGGGCCGTTTCTGGTTATTCCTTTCCTGGGTCCTTCGAATCTACGCGACGGTCTGGGTAAAATACCTGACTTCTATGTCCAGAGTACCGTCAAGGACGCGGTTTTGTCTGATCCTGTTAATCTGGGCGCGACCATACTCTACCCGATTGATACCCGGGCCAATACCGCTTTTTATTACTATGAAAATGGTTCAGCCTTCGAGTATGAGATGGTGAGATGGCTTTTCTCCACAAAACGCGATCTGGATGTAACCCAATAATAGCGGGGACCAAAGTGATTCGGCATCTATTCCTAACCTGTTTTGTCATTGCCCTAGCGATATCTGGAGCGGCGCAATCGGCTGAGGCCATTAAGATCGGCACCACTCAGTCACTTACCGGGCACTACAGTGAGTTCGGTATTGAACAGTTGCGTGGCTTGCAGATGTGGGCTGCAGACGTCAACGCACGGGGGGAACTACTGGGACGCCCCGTTGAAGTGGTGCACTATGACGACCACTCCAGGGATGCTGGCACAGTGGCTGGCTTCAAAAAGTTGATTGAGCGGGACCAGGTGGATTTTCTGGTTGGCCCCTACTCTTCATCGCTCACGCTTGAGGCCAGCCTGGTAGCAGAAAAATACAACACCCCAATGGTATCCACCGCCGCCTCTGCCGAAGAGATCTGGAGTCGCGGCCTCAAAAATATTTTCGGCGCCGACACGCCGGTTGACGACTATCTGGTTGGCCTTCACATGGCCGCAGATGCGGGCGCCAAGACTATAGCCCTCGTTTATGCACGCACAGAATTTGGCGAAGAACTTGCGGCGAGCTCACGCAGGAAAATGGAAAGTTATGGCTTAAGGATTGTTTTTGATGAGGGCTATGCGCCGGAACAGCGAGACTTCACCCGCATGGCAAAACGCCTGGGGGAGGTGGATGCGGATCTGATTTTTGGCATTTCCTATCTGGACGATTCGGTAGCACTGGTGCGCGCCGTGAAAAAGGCGGGCGTAAAACCAAAAATGCTGGGGTTCACCGTGGGTCCGGGACTGCGCGAGTTCGGTGAACAGCTAGGCAGCGACGCGGAAGGCGTCGTAGGTATGGTCCAGTGGTTGCGTGGCTCACGTCAGCCGGGCGCGCAGGATTTTGCGTACCGTTTTAACGAGCGTTACGGTTCCAGTCCAGGACCTTATGCAGTTATTGGCTACAGCGCCGGCGAGATCCTGGAAGCCGCTGTGCGCCTGGCGGGTACCACAGACCATGACGCGGTACGCGAGCAGCTAAGGTCCATGTATTTCCGTGCGCTGATAGGACCATACCGTGTCAATGAAACCGGCCGCCAAGTCGGTAGGCGCAACTATGTACTACAGTGGCAGGACAACCATCGCCGCCTTGTTGCACCTGAAGAAATCGCACAAAGCGCGCTGATTTACCCGTTGCCCTAAAGCGGGCGTGAGCCGCGTCTTCCAGTGCCAGTCGACGACAAAATCTGGCTTGTCGGCTGCGGACTTAGAACCAGGATTGTTCGACGAGGATGTGGTCGGGACGGCGGGATTTGAACCTGCGACCACTTGACCCCCAGTCAAGTGCGCTACCAGGCTGCGCTACGCCCCGAGATCGCTTGCTTCGCGAGGGCGGGATTATACTCAATACCGCGTTTGATACAAAGGCTATTTGGAGGGGGCGAGAACCTTGAGGACGTCTTCTAACTCCTCAATGGTCTCCTTGATCACTGTACGCAGTTCGGCCGAAATAGAGCCCTTCCCATTTTCATCGGTCATGCGTTGCCTGGCACCACCGATAGTGTAACCCTGGTCGTACAGCAGGCCGCGGATCTGCCTGATCGTCAGTACGTCTTCACGCTGGTAGTAGCGACGATTACCGCGACGCTTGACCGGTTTTAACTGGGGAAACTCCTGCTCCCAATAGCGCAGCACGTGAGGTTTAACCGCGCAGAGTTCACTTACTTCACCAATAGTGAAATAGCGCTTACCGGGTATCGCGGGCAGTTCATTGTTGTGGGTCGGTTCCAGCATATTCTTCTACTCGGGCTTTGAGCTTTTGACCAGGCCTGAAGGTAACAACCCTGCGGGCAGAGATGGGAATTTCTTCCCCGGTTTTGGGGTTGCGACCGGGACGCTGGCTCTTGTCGCGCAAATCGAAGTTGCCAAAACCGGACAACTTCACTTGTTCATTATTCTCCAGGCAACCGCGAATCTCCTCAAAGAACAATTCTACAATCTCCTTGGCTTCGCGTTTGTTGAGCCCCAGCTCTTCAAACAGGCGTTCAGCCATCTCGGATTTTGTCAGAGCAACCATCTTCCCGTGTACCTAGTTCCTAAGCTCAGCGTTATAGTTTTTTTCCAATAGATCAATGACTTGACCCACGGCCAGATTTACATCCTCGTCACCAAGAGTGCGTGATTGATCGCGGAATGTCAAACCCAGTGCAAGGCTTTTTCTTTCAGGATCAATACCTTTCCCCGTATAGACATCAAAAAGCCTTAAGTCTGTGAGGTAAGTCCCTGCGGCCACTCTCACATCGTCCATCAACCCGGCAGCCAATACCGATTTGTCGACAACTACAGCAATATCGCGTCGAATTTCGGGGAATTTGGACAACTCCTTAAATTCGGGAATTATCCCCTCCAGCAACACAGCAAGGTTGATTTCACAGAGATAAAGGGACGCATTAAGTCCCAATTCGGCTCCCACCGTAGGATGCAGTGTGCCGACAAAACCTACCACCTGCCCCTTTCGGGTTAGCCTGGCACTCTGCCCGGGATGAAATGCCGGGCGCGAGCATGCCTCGAAAGCAAAGTCTCCTGATGTGCGGGTCAACACCAGCAGACTCTCCAGATCGCCCTTAAGATCAAAGAAATCCGTCACATCGCCCGGCACTGCCCAGGATTCCGCAAAACGTTGCCCGGTACACACCATGGCCAGTGTCGGCACCTGGCGCAATCCGGAGCCCCCGGGAACAAAGCGCAGGCCAGTCTCAAACAACCGCACCCTAGGCTGCTGACGATTCGTGTTGTGCAGTACAGCACGGACCAGACCCGGCAGCAGGCTGGTACGCATTACCGCCATGTCAGCGGACATGGGATTGCGCAGTGTGACCGGCTCCTGCTCCGGGTCAAATACCCGCTGCAGTTCGGGGTCTACAAAGCTGTAAGTGATAGCCTCACGGTAACCTCTGGCGCTCAGGTGGCGACGCAGATAACGACTAGACAACTCTGCTTCCGGTCTGGCCGGCATGATCAGATCGGCGCGAATATGCGTTACCGGCAGCCGATTGTAGCCGTACACCCGTGCCACTTCCTCCAGCAGATCCGCCTCAATGGTGATATCAAAACGCCAACTGGGAACCGCACAGGTCCAACCATCCCTAGTGGCGGTCATACCCAGACCAAGACCGGAAAGAATGCGCTCCACCTCACTGGTGGCCAGAGCAAAGCCCAGCACTTTCTCGATACGCGCCGCCCGCAGGATGACATCAGACCGCGTCGGCAGATGTTCTAATGAAACCACCTCCTGAATGGGGCCCACCTCGCCACCGACTATATCCACCAACATTCGGGTGGCGCGCTCCATCGCCTCCACCTGTAACAGGAAATCCACGCCACGTTCAAAGCGATGCGAAGAGTCAGTGTGCAGGCCATACGATCGCGCCTTTCCTGCCAACGGATTGGGCGCAAAGAACGCCGCTTCCAGGAAAATATCCCTGGTGGTAGTACTGACCGCGGACTGCTTACCGCCCATAATGCCGGCGATGGCGAGCGGCCCCTCGCTATCAGCAATGACCAGCGTGTCCGGGCGCAAGGCAATGCTTTGTCCATCCAGCAGTTCGATAGATTCGCCCGACGCAGCCATGCGCACCTCAATACCTCCGCGCAGTTTACCGCGGTCAAAAGCGTGCATGGGCTGACCCAGTTCGAGCAATAGATAGTTAGTAACATCCACCACGGCATCTATGGTGCGCATACCACAGCGTCGCAGCCTCTCCTGCAGCCAGATGGGACTGGGACGAGATACATCCACACCCGTAATAACCCGCCCGACATAACGCGGACAACAATCTCCCGCGTGCACGTTTACCGCAACAATGTCTGCCGTGGACTCTGGGACTCTGGCAACGGTCGGTGTATTGACCGCAAGATTGTTGAGCAAGCCCACTTCGCGAGCGATTCCGGCTATACCCAGACAATCCGCGCGATTGGGTGTGACGCTGATTTCGATCACACTGTCATCAAGACCTAAATAATTCCTCAGATCAGTACCGAGCGGTGCATCAGGCGCAAGTTCCATCAAACCATTAGAGACGTCCGACAATCCCAACTCCTGCCCTGCACAGAGCATGCCGTGTGACTCCACACCACGCAGCTTAGCGCGAGTAATCTTCAAATTGCCCGGCAGTTCGGCGCCCAATTGCGCAAGGGGAACCTTCAGGCCGCCCCGCGCATTGGGCGCACCACACACAACCTGGACGGTGTCTTTACCGTTACCGACCTGACAGATGCGCAACTTATCGGCATCCGGATGCTGCTCAACACTGAGGATTTGCGCTACGACCACACCGCTGAATACTGCGGCGACTGGGTCAATCGCTTCAACCTCCAGACCGGCCATGGTAATCTGATGAGCCAGTTCCGCAGTACTCAATGCCGGTGAGACCCATTCGCGCAGCCATTGTTCGCTGAATTTCACTTTTTTTCTCCCCTTAGAACTGTTCGAGAAAACGCAGGTCATTGTCAAAGAACAGGCGCAAGTCATTCACACCGTAGCGCAACATAGCGAGACGCTCGACACCCATACCGAAGGCGAAGCCGGAGTATTTCTCCGTGTCTATTCCTGAAAACTCAAATACTTTGGGGTGCACCATGCCGCAGCCCATTACTTCAATCCAACCTGTCTGGCTGCAAACTCGACAGCCCTGACCTGCGCAGTTGCCGCACTGAATGTCCACCTCGGCGGATGGTTCGGTGAAGGGAAAATAGGACGGTCGGAACCGCACCGCCAGATCACGTTCAAAAAATACGCGCAGGAAATCCTCTATCAGGCCTTTTAGATCAGCAAAACTGGAATGTTCGTCTATCAACAGGCCTTCTACCTGGTGGAACATGGGACTATGGGTCAGGTCTGAATCGCAGCGATAGACCCGACCAGGGCAAATGATGCGCAGCGGCGGCTCCTGATTCTCCATCACACGCACCTGCACGGGCGAGGTGTGAGTGCGCAATACCGTGTGCTCATCCACGTAGAATGTATCGTGCATGGCCCGCGCCGGGTGGTGGGCCGGGATATTGAGCGCTTCAAAGTTGTGGTAATCGTCCTCGATCTCCGGTCCTTCTACCACTTCGAAACCAATTGACGAGAAGAAGTCTTCCATGCGCTCGATGGTGCGCGTCACGGGGTGTACGCCACCGGTAGTCTGACCGCGCCCGGGCAGGGTCACGTCGATGATCTCCTGTTCAAGCTTCGCCCTTACCGCTGTTGCATCCAACGCTATTTTGCGCGAGCCAATCCGGTCCTGCAGTTCTTGTTTAACCACGTTTATTAGTGCCCCGGCCTTCGGCCGGTCCGCTGCCGACAAGTTACCCAACCCCTTAAGCAGGCTGGTAATCTGGCCCTTTTTGCCGAGGTAGTCGACACGTAATTGTTCCAGCGTGGCGCTATCCTCCGCGGCCGCTATTGCGGCCCTGGCCTCATTGGCGAGTGCTTCGAGGTTTTCCATTTAATCGATCTCTGATCTCATTCTTGTATACGGGACTTTGCACACTGACCTCACCGCCAAAAAAACAAAAAGGGAAAGAGCACCGCCCTTTCCCTTTTTGGATTACATGTCGCCAGCGAACCGCCTAAGCGGTGGGGGTCGGCTTAGGCCAAAGCAGCCTTCGCTTGCTCCACGATCGCTGCAAAACCCGGCTTGTCATGCACCGCCAGATCTGCCAGCACTCGGCGATCCAGGCCAATCGCAGCCTTTTTAAGGCCATTGATCAAGCGGCTATAGCTCAAGCCGTTAGCACGCGACTGGGCATTGATGCGAATGATCCACAACGCGCGGAACTGACGCTTGCGCTGACGACGGTCACGGTAGGCATACTGGCCAGCCTTGGTGACAGCCTGCTTGGCCACTCGGAAAATACGGCTGCGTGCCCCGTAGTAACCCTTGGCCTGTTTCAATATTTTCTTGTGACGGCGATGCGCCACCACACCACGTTTTACGTGAGGCATAGTCTTCTCCTAATTTCTAATGGGTAACCAATCAGCGCGCCCGCAACATGCGGTCGACTAGCACCTTGTCGTTAGCATGGATCATTGAAGTCCCACGTAACTGGCGCTTTCGCTTGGTTGTCATTTTGGTCAGGATATGACTCTTGTTGGCGCTCTTGCGCTTATAACCGCCAGCGGTTTTTTTAAACCGCTTGGCAGCCCCACTGTGAATTTTCGCTTTAGGCATAATCAAATACTCCGCATTTGAAAGTTCATATTTAAAGAAACCAGGGCATTCACAGGCCGCTAGTTCTTCCTCTTGGGTGCGATAACCATAGTGAGTTGCCGGCCTTCCATCTTCGGAAATTGTTCGACAGCTCCCAACTCGGCCAGATCAGCTTCTACTCGCTTGAGTAGTTCCATGCCAATTTCCTGGTGAGCCATTTCACGTCCACGATAGCGCAGCGTGACTTTGGCCTTATCGCCATTTTCAAGGAAACGTACCAGGTTGCGTAGTTTTACCCGGTAATCTCCTTCCTCCGTCCCTGGACGAAACTTCATTTCTTTAATCTGCGTCCGCTTCTGCTTCTTTCTCTGAGCGGCTTTTTGCTTCTTGATTTCAAAGACATATTTGCCATAGTCCATCAGTTTACAAACTACGGGGTCTGAATCTGCAATGAGCACCAGATCCATGGTCGCCGCTTCGGCCGCCGCCAGTGCCTCTTTAAGGGACACGATTCCTACCTGCTCGCCTTCGGCCCCAACCAGACGAACAGGGTCCGCCGTGATCTGGTCATTGATGATCGCCTTTTTACTGGCTCCTTTGCCGCTATCTTTCTTAATACTGATTCTCCAATACAATACGGCCGCGACATGCAACATCGGCGGCGAGGCGCGCTATAAACGCATCGAGATCCATGGATCCCAGGTCCTCACCACGACGGGCACGCACGGCCACAGTCTGTGATTCCACTTCTTTATCCCCCACCACTAACAGGTAGGGGACCTTCTGAATTGTGTGCTCGCGGATTTTAAAGCCGATTTTTTCATTTCTCAAGTCCGAAGCGACCCGAAAGCCGTTGTTTTTCAAGGATTCTTCCACTTTTTGGGCATATTCGGACTGTTTGTCCGTAATATTGAGCACAACGGCCTGAGTGGGGGCCAGCCAAGTGGGGAAAACCCCCGCATAATGCTCAATTAAAATCCCGATAAATCTTTCGAACGAACCCAAGACCGCCCGGTGCAACATGACGGGCACCTGTCGACTACCATCTTCTGCGACATACTGGGCGTCCAGACGCCCAGGCATTGAAAAATCAACCTGGATGGTACCCAGTTGCCATACGCGTCCTATGCAGTCTTTGAGTGAAAACTCAATCTTGGGTCCATAAAAAGCACCCTCCCCCGGCAGCTCTTTCCAAGGGAGACTATGTGCGTCCAAAGCATCGGCCAGAGCCTTCTCTGCGCGATCCCAGTCCGCATCAGTACCGACTCGCTGCGCAGGTCGCGTAGACAAGCGATAAATCACCTCGCTAAAGCCAAAGTCTTCGTAAACGGCGTGGAGAAAATCGATGAAGGCTGCAACCTCAGGCTGAATCTGCGCTTCGGTGCAGAAGATATGGGCGTCATCCTGCACAAAACCGCGCACCCGCATAATGCCGTGCAGCGAGCCGGACGGCTCATTGCGGTGGCAAGAACCGAATTCCGCAAGGCGCAAGGGCAGGTCGCGATAGGACTTCAGGCCTTGGTTGTAGACCTGCACATGACAGGGGCAGTTCATGGGTTTCACCGCAAAGTCCCGATCTTCAGATCGGAGCACAAACATATCGTCGCCGAACTTGTCCGCATGGCCGGACTTTTTCCACAGAGAAAGATCCACCAACTGGGGCGTCCTGATCTCCAGATAGCCGTTATCCTGCTGGGCTCTGCGCATGTACTGCTCGATGGTCTGATAGATACTCCAACCCGCAGGATGCCAGAACACCATACCCGGCGCCTCGTCCTGAGTGTGGAACAGGCCCAGTTTCTTGGCGATCTTGCGGTGATCACGCTTCTCCGCTTCGTCAATACGGGTAAGGTATTGCTTGAGCTGTTTTTTATTGGCCCAAGCCGTGCCATAAATACGCTGCAACATTTCGTTGCTCGAGTCCCCACGCCAGTAGGCACCCGCCACTTTGGTCAGCTTGAAGGCTTTCAGCTTACCCGTGCTGGGGACGTGGGGCCCGCGGCATAAATCACCCCAAGCACCCTGGGTATAGAGCGAAATTTCTTCGCCTGCAGGCAGGCCTTCAATAATCTGTACCTTGTAGTTTTCGCCCAAATTGCGAAATTTTTCTATCGCCTTCTCTCGACTCATCACCACTCGTTCGACGGGCATATCCTGCGTCGCGAGTTCTTCCATTCTCTGCTCGATCTTCTCAAGATCCTGAGGCGTGAAATTGTGTCCGGTGGCAAAATCGTAGTAAAAACCGTCCTCAATTACCGGACCAATGGTGACCTGCACACCTGGAAACAACTCCTGGGTCGCCATTGCCAACAAATGGGCGGTGGAATGACGAATAATCTCCAGGCCAGCGTCATCCTGATCTGTGATGATCGCAATCGCGGCATCGCGCTCTACAACAAAGGAAGTATCCACGTCCCGGCCATCTACTACTGCGCCCAACGCGGCTTTGGCCAGGCCGGGACCGATATTGGCGGCGATCTCGTGCACAGACACCGGCTGCTTAAAAGTTCGTTGGCTGCCATCAGGCAATGTAACAACAGGCATGAGTGTTCCTTGTATCAGTGGTGGCCCCTACTAAAGGCCACTTGAATAAACTTAACGTATTGATTTTGTTATAAATTTCTATGTATTTTTTGCGATAACAACATTGACCAGATCAGGAGGCACCCCGATTCGGGGCCGGGATAATGCCCGATTGAACGGCATATTACTATAGCAACAGGACTGCTTACTAAACCGGGACGGCAACGGTCGCTGTGGTGAGACAAATACAAAGCGGTCGTTACGACGCTGTAATTTAGTCAATTGTCGGCGGCGAAGCGGCTATTAACTCCTTGCGCTTCAACCGTCGAAACCCCTTAACTTTCAATGCGGCGATTGCTTTCCATCGGGAACCATAGCTGCCCCGGCGAACCGTATGCCCCGTTTCATCGTACACGACCACGTATCCACCTGGCAGAAGCAGAGCCCATTCCTGCCAGATCGTGCCATGCTCCCGGAGCCACCATTTTTTCATGGCGAGCGTCTGCCCCGCAGTCCATTCCAACATGCTGTCGCTTCTGGTTCACCCTCTACCCTGCAAGCCGGAACGCTATTTGCAGGGCAAGCGCCTAATAGACCACTCTCAAGATTTGTCGATATAGCGTATAGCATCATTTGGGGTAATTTTTTACAGCCAGATATATTTGGGAAACCTCTCCTGCCTGACAGGTCAAGCAGTGCCTGAGTATTATTTTTTGTAGTTATCAAGCAAATTCAGGGACGACAGTGTGATTCAGACGGACGGTGCTTGTCAACGTGGACTGGTTGTTATGGGCTGGGTGTGATGGCACTTCTGCCAATTTGTGGTATTCGTTCCGCCAAGGGGCTGCGCCACAGGGTTAGCTGAGAAAGGCCAGTTGTCTGATTTCCGCCAATTGATCTCGCAGGGCCGCCGCTTCCTCAAACTCCAGGTTCTTCGCATGCCCATGCATCTGCGCCTCCAGTTGCTTGAGTTTGCGGGACAGCGCAGCGGGCGCCAGTCTGGCGACGTCGGCACTGTATGCCGCTCTGGATTCCGCCACCTTTCTGGCCTTGTCCTTACCTCTGGTTGGCATGCGTCGGGCACCCTCCATGATGTCCTGCACCGACTTTTCTACGCCGACAGGTGTGATGTTGTGGAGTTGATTGTGGGCAATCTGCCTGTCCCGACGACGGTCTGTTTCCGTCATAGCTCGCTCCATGGAGCCAGTCACCCTGTCAGCATAGAGAATCGCCCTGCCATGAAGGTGCCGGGCGGCGCGCCCCATAGTCTGTATCAGGGAACGCTCAGAGCGCAAAAAACCCTCCTTGTCAGCGTCGAGGATCGCAACCAGGGATACCTCGGGCATATCCAGTCCCTCACGCAGCAGGTTGATGCCTACCAGAACGTCAAACACGCCCAGACGCAGATCGCGAATAATCTCCACCCGCTCCACGGTTTCAATGTCTGAATGCAGGTAGCGCACTCGCACGCCATGCTCACCCAGATATTCCGTGAGGTCCTCTGCCATGCGTTTGGTCAGAGTAGTGACGAGCACCCGCTCGCCCCGTTCCACCACGATGCGTATCTCGCCCAACAGGTCGTCCACTTGCGTCCTGGCTGGACGCACCTCCACCGCCGGGTCGACCAGACCGGTGGGACGCACCACCTGTTCCACCGTGCGTCCGGCCTTCTGCGCTTCATAGGGTCCGGGTGTCGCCGACACAAAAACCAGCTGCGGCACCAACTGCTCCCACTCTTCAAAGCGCAGGGGGCGATTGTCCAGAGCGGAGGGGAGGCGAAAACCGTATTCGACCAGTGTCTCCTTGCGCGAGCGGTCGCCCTTATACATGGCTCCAATCTGGGGAATACTGGCGTGCGACTCATCCACAATCACCAGTGCATTATTCGGCAGGTACTCGAATAAAGTAGGAGGCGGTTCTCCCGGCGCCCGACCGGACAGGTAGCGCGAATAGTTCTCAATGCCGGTGCAGTAACCTAGCTCACGGATCATCTCCATATCGTAGCGTGTGCGCTGTTCAAGACGCTGAGCTTCGACCAGCTTGTTGTTCGCCTTCAGTTGCTTGAGCCTGTCGTCCAGTTCTTTTTCAATATGGACTACCGCGTCGAGCATCACTTCCCTGGGGGTCACGTAGTGGCTCTTGGGAAAAATGGTAACGCGAGGTACCTTGCTCTCCACTGCGCCCGTCAGCGGATCAAACCAACTGATCTGCTCGACTTCCTGATCATACAACTCTATCCGCACCGCATCACGTTCTGAATCGGCGGGGAAAATATCGATAACATCACCACGTACCCGGTAGGTGCCGCGCCGGAAATCCACGTCGTTACGAGTGTACTGTAGTGCCGCCAACTGGCGCAGAATATCCCGCTGATCAACAATCTCGCCACGAGACAGGTGAATCAGCATTTTGAAATAGGACTTTGGATCGCCCAGACCGTAAATGGCGGAGACCGTGGCCACCACGAGACAGTCGCTACGCTCCAATAGGGCTTTGGTAGCCGAGAGTCGCATCTGCTCGATGTGCTCGTTCACTGAGGCGTCCTTCTCGATGAACGTATCAGAGGATGGGACGTAAGCCTCAGGCTGGTAATAGTCATAATAGGAGACGAAGTACTCGATGGCGTTATTGGGAAAGAACTCCTTGAACTCACCATACAATTGCGCAGCCAGTGTCTTGTTGTGCGCCATTACGATCGTCGGCCGCTGCAACTGCTCCACGACATGTGCCATGGTGAACGTTTTCCCGGAGCCCGTGACTCCCAATAAGGTCTGCGCAGCAAGTCCGGCACGCGCCCCTTCCACCAACTGCCGGATAGCTTCCGGTTGGTCCCCGGCGGGCTGGAAGTGAGATTCAACCTTGAAGCGCTTGGACACTAATTATCTACCCGGGTGTGCCGAAATTAGCCCTTCATTATCATCTACATAACACTGAAATGCAGCACGTATTCGACCCTCTTATGGAATCCGGAATTAGCGGTTGACCGAGACCCTGTCCATCATTAATATACGCGACCTCTGGTTAACGCCATTCCGCCTTAGCTCAGTTGGTAGAGCAATTGACTGTTAATCAATGGGTCGCTGGTTCGAGCCCAGCAGGCGGAGCCA
>Ga0163144_10012837_pt1 | contig 17541 bp, 11 predicted proteins | sample OliLak19BULKMAT1_FD_123175 | JGI IMG/M metagenome (GOLD analysis project Ga0163144, IMG submission 123175) | Freshwater microbial mat bacterial communities from Lake Vanda, McMurdo Dry Valleys, Antarctica - Oligotrophic Lake LV.19.BULKMAT1 | ecosystem: Environmental > Aquatic > Freshwater >...
AGGATAACAAAGAAGACGGACTTTACGAACGGTGGCATAGCGCAGCAGATGGAGGACACTTGTGTGAGCGTTTTACTTACAAAAATGGAAAAATACACGGACTTTACGAACAGTGGCACGCGGAACAAAGCGGAGGACATTTGTGGCTCCGCTATTCGTTCAATGACGGAAAAGAAGACGGACTTTACGAACGGTGGCATAGCGCAGCAGATGGAGGACACTTGTGTGAGCGTTTTACTTACAAAAATGGAAAACAAGTTTAATACTATTATCGTTTCTTGCATTATGCAAGAAATGCGATTCGGGCTCTACGAAAAATTGAAATCTTGATATAAAAATATCAACACATTTACTTTTACACTTTTGCATTATGACTCTTCTTGACTCTACACTTTTGTCCTTGACCAAGGACAAGGAAAGCTATTTTTCAACTCTTGTCAACGACGTACTTACCATGATCAACCCTTTCATTGTCAATCAAACTTACGAGTATTACGAAGGTGAAACACTCAAAAAATTCGTCATCACGTCGTTTGACAATAAAGTGATGTTAAGAAAAAAGTGGTTCAAAGACGGTCAGCTAAAATCAATCAAGCCATTTAACGGTCTTTACGAAAAATGGTACAGCGCAGCAGACGGAGGGCGCCTGTTCAAACGATGTATTTATCTCAATGGATTGAAACATGGTTTATATGAAACGTGGTATAGCGCAGCAAGCGGAGGACACTTATCTGAGCGTTGTACTTTTGTAAATGGAACCCAAGACGGACTTTATGAATGGTGGCACAGCGCAGTAAACGGTGGACACTTAGTTGAGCGTTATACTTACAAGAACAGAAAACGAGATGGACTTTTTGAAACTTGGTATACTCAAAAAGACGGAGGGCACTTGCGCGAGCGTTATGTTTACAAGGATGGAGAAAAAGATGGACTTTACGAACATTGGCATGTCGCAACAAACGGAGGACAACTACGTGAGCGTTTCACTTGTAAAAATGGAAAACGAGATGGACTTTATGAACGGTGGTATATCGCATCAAGCGGAGGACACTTATTTGAGCGCTATACTTACAAGGATGGAAAACAAGACGGGCTTTATGAAGTGTGGCACACGAAGCAAAATGGAGGACACTTAGCTGAGCGTTGTACTTACAAAAATGGAAAACAAGACGGACTTTACAAATGGTGGTATACTGCAACAGATGGAGGACAACTACGTGAGCGTTATACTTACAAGAATGGAAAACAAAACGGACTTTACGAGCTGTGGCACACTTTACAAAACGGAGGACACTTGAGTGAGCGGCGTATTTACAAGGATGACAACCAAGACGGACTTTACGAACGGTGGCCCGCGAAGCAAAACGGGACGCTCATCTGAGCGTCGTATATACAAAAATGGAAAACAAGTTTGATACGATTATAAAGATTGTTTCTTGCATTATGCAAGAAACTCGACCTTTACGAAAAATTGAGAAAATCACACAACTTTCTCTTTGATATTAGTAGATTCACAATGCCTAAGGAATCGCCCCCATCGCCATCTCGACTTGTCGAGACGATCGATGTTCCATATGGAATTCGTATGGTCCTTCGAGAAGAAGGAAAGAAAAAGAAGAAAAGAGGCAAGAAATACATTTTCGAGAACGCTGTAGTCGACGAATACGGCGAGGAAATCGAAGACCAAGAAGTCGACTACGGTGACCGCGCTGAAGATGTTATTGCGCTCGACGACGATGTCGTCAATGACGACGGTGAAATTGTTGTTGTCGGCCCCGGAGGCGCTAAAGAGAAATATGAAAAAGGCACCGATTACGAATTGAAAAAGGTTAAAACGCAAATAGATGCGAAGTTTTCTAGATTGGCTGACAAATTCGGCTTTCCTATCATCACAGAAAAGCTTGTACCGATCGAAGTCCAGCAACGCGTCTACGAATACGAGACACAATATGAAGGTGTCCGACGTATGAAGCGAGGCCCCTTCGGTCTTTACTTTGTCGAAAAAGGTCCGATGAAAACACTCAAAAAGATTGGCGAAGATTTGCCTCCTCGCTCATCCACCTTTTATGAAAACAATTCAAGTTACGAAATCGCTCGTGTCGTCGAAAAGAAGAACACTTACCACGAGGGTTTGGACTTTGGTGCATTGGTGAAGCACTACGAAGAAGACGCGATCGTTGTTGGCTTTAACAAGGACGGCGTACAAATTGCCTTTATCGCAAGTGGAGATCGTGATTTTGTTTACTACGATGATGGAAATCTCAAAATCGTTGCCAAGTCATCTCGAAAGCCCAAAATCGACAAGGATGTGGTGGTGACGGTTCACGATTTTTATCCGTTGCCGGTAAGCGACAAGCTTCGTGAATTTGTTGTTCAACGTTACATCGACGCCTTCGATCTTATTCGCAAAAACATTATCGCTAACACCGAGCAAAAACCGCTAACTAGACCGCCTCCGTTGACGCCTTTTGATTATTATCATCAGGTGGAACTACGAAAGTGGTACTACGCGTACATTCATCAACAACTTCTTGACAACCTTGACCTCGAGGCGATCAATAGACGGGTAGAAGAAGAAATGCAACAACAAACAGACATTCCTGGTTACATCAAGCGTTGGGGTTCGTTGTTTGCCGACCATGATCTTTTTGCTCACTCCAGCCGCGAGCTTGCTCAAGCCTTGCGTAAATACAAGGAGATCACCGTGGCTGACGCTATGCTTCTTAGTGATCTTGAGCGTGAGACCAAAGACCTCGAAGGCACCGACCTCGCGATGCTCATTTCGCAAGCACTGGAAAAGTATTTTCGTCTTCACCCAGTTGACCAAGGCGTGTTGATTAGAAAATTTGTTGATCAAGCAATCGTGCGTGAATTTGCCTCGACTACCGTACCACAAGCCGATCGTGATGTTTTTGAGGCTACCTACGGCGAAGAAGTACGCAAACTTTACGAAGATTACAAATCGCGATACCTCGTGGACCTCAGGACCTATGAAGCGCAACAAGAAGAGTATGAGAAGATTAGCGCAGAGCTTGCTGTCGGAGAAGGTGCATTTGAAAATCGTAGAGTGGAAAGATCCGCCTTTATCGACGGCATTCGCGACTTTGAGCGTACCATCTACGGTTCAGCAGGTGGCAGCACTGTGTCGTATTTACAAGAAGTCATGATGCCGTATGTCTTTCTCGTAGGCACGCTTTCCAAAAACGCTCGCTTTTTCCGCGCCAAGGTCGCCGCCGGCGATTTCCCCACCAGTCGTTTCGCGTCAATGAACATTGCTCACTTTTTGCCGGAAATCTCGACCAACGAACACCTTACCGTCACGGAGTGGAAGGAAATTGGAGAGATCATCACTATTCACCTTTTCGAAGAAATCAACATGGTCATCAGTTTCTTTGAGACCATGTCAAGACCGTCTCAAAAGAATTTTTATCAAGAACGCATAGATATGCCCGAGCTCAAGCGTTTCCTCATTTCTCTCACCAACGCCTACACCACAAAGAAGACTATTGTGGAAAGCGACATCGATGGTCTTTTACCGAGATACGTTCTTAAGGGCTATCGGCTCGTTCCTACCAAGCCAAACCTCAAAGAGATTATTGTTAAGCAATGGCCAAAGTCAATCCCCAAAGGTTATAAGATAATTCCTCTTGTTGAAGATGTTTCGTTGCCCGCTAAAGAGCAAAAGACCAGTACGCCCGTAGGCATCAAGATCATTACGCCCATAGGCGTAACGTCGACAAAGGCTCTTGATAAGTGGCTAAAGACTGCGCCCAAGGGTATTAAGCTTACCAAGACCGACAAGTCGTCATACAGCTTGAAGATCAAGAACGCAGACAAAAAAGTGCTTGTTGAGCTAAGAAATTGGGTTCGAGAACCTCCGTCGGGCTTTCACGCGGTTTTGCAATTTGAAAAGATCACGAAAAGTCAATCGCAGTCCGAAACTAAGCCCAGCACGTGCGGCGCCTCTGGTTATCGTTACAAGGTGGACGGTGGAAAATACGTTTATCAGAACGGCGAAAAAGTCCTTGAGGAAATTCCCGAGGAGGATCTTGTAATTTGCTATGATCGTGAGCAACGCAAGTATTCTTGTCATTCTTTGCCAGAAATCTTGGTCTCCTTCAGGAAGGGTAATTATCTTAATCCTCACACTGGACAAGATTTCACTGAGAAGTTTGTTAAGAAGATCACAAAGATTTACACAAACTACAAAATGAACGAGCCTCAAGATGTGAAGCCCGAACCGTCGCCGTCACCTTCTTCTCCGTCGCCGTCGTCGTCGCAAACAATTGAAGAAAAATCGGAAATTGAAAGTGATGTCATCGAACGACCTATTCGCGTTCGGCCTTTGTCCGCGGGAACCAAGAAGAAAAAGATTGTAAAGATCGAGGCCATCGCGCTCAAGGGAGACGTCTTTAGAGTAATCACAATGTTTGACGATGAGCTGGTCTTTAATCTCGGCGACGACGAGACTCGCAGCATTTCTCTCAAGAAACCCTCAAAGGCGAATGTTGTTGTGCTTGCATTTGACGCAACCAACCCCAAATCCATCAAGACTCTCAAGTATAAGCCAGATGAAGATCAGCGTGTCTATGTCTATGGTTACAACGCTCAAAATATCAAAAGCATCGACAAGATGACTTATGCGTATCAGGTAAAGAAACAACTCAACAACAAGGTTGAGGTTTTTTACATGAACTTTCCCGACGAGGAGGAAATTCGCGACGCGCTAGGCGATATTCTTGTCGATATGGAAGGCCTCAGTGTTGAGTAATAAAAAAAATGAAAAAAACACTTCACAAAATGTGAAGTGATACAAAATGTCGAAACGTACTAGTGACGATCGAGTTTCAGCACCCGCCAAAAGACTGCGACCGGAAAATGAAGAAAGCGTGTCTCTTTTGAATTTTGATACATTGTTACACATTTTCAGGTATGTGTGTTCGTTTGAGAGTTCTGATGTTGTTAAGAGTTTTGCATCAGTCTGCAACGGATGGTATTACGTTGCTGTCAAGTCACAGCTGACTATTCCCTATGGCAGTTTACTACAAAACTACCGTAACGAGGTCAAAGGCTTGTCTATCACTAGCCAAATCAATGATTCACAACTATCGTCAATGACGTCATTGAGGTTTTTAAAATTTGATAGCATACTGACAAATCATCTTATTAATACTTTAGCCGTGCTTCCGAATCTCAATCGACTAATGCTTAATAATGATCAAAATTCTAAGTTTACCTTAACCGCACAAAAAAATCTATCAAAACTGACCAACTTAACCCAATTAGCATTGTATTACAAATCGGGGCTATCTACAATGCCTAATGTAACTTCTCTGACAGTTCTAATAGCTCTGAACATCCGCTTGCTAGATGCGATGCGAATATTCGAGGGGACGCCATTGAATTCCATAGTTCCCAACTTAAAACATTTACATCTGGAAACGACGTGTGATGTTTATACTTCAAACGATTTTTTCAGTCAGGCGCCTATTAGCTTATTGAGCATTACATCAAGTAAAAAGATTGATACAGAGAGACGAGAAGTGTTTCGTTTCCCAAAACTGCCGCCAAATTTGGTACAATGCGATATTCTGAGTGGGTTTGCATGTTGTATACTTGAAAATACACTAAATTTTGAAGGAAAATCGCCCCAAGAGATTAAACAGCTAGGCAACTTGAAGAACGAATCAGATAATCATCACTATCCGATTTTCGTTTATTGTTCTCGTTTGTTTGCAATTAATCCAAGAGTCTCGATCGATCAATACTACGATGCTTTAGTAAAATTTGTAAGCTATGGCGTGGATTTGAATGTCCAAAACGCTTCGCTATTTACTCCCTTAACTTGGATGTGTACCAACTGTCCGGCTACGCACTTGAGGAAAGTAATAGAGTTATTCGTAGATAATGGAGCAGACTTAAACAAACAAATCTTCTGTCTGAACACAAATAAGCTCATGATGTATACTACATGTTTAGATACATTACTTCGTAGGTACGGAACACAAATCAATCAAGACGATAATACGCTCGATCAACTGTTGGAGTGTATCTCGTTAGTCTTGCGCAAAGGCGCGAATTACATGTATGATTTTAAATCATATTCGGGTTACAACGATACTAATACTGTTGTGGTCGCTAGAGTGATGAAATTGTTGAAAGTGATAGTACCTACGTCGTACTTTGATCAATTGTGGAAAGATGCACACTCAGAAAGTTTCTATATTGATTTCTTTACTAATCTTCCCCGCATTCAATCTGTTTTCAATGAGATGGAAGTGTTATCAGAAACTGGGAAGCAATATCTAAGCAAATTGTATCAATATGTAGATCAAGATGACATTACACTTATTGGACCTTTACATAAATCGGCTCAGATAAACGTTGAGCATATCAGTTCTTATCTGGATAAGCTACTGACTGTCACAGCCAAATTCGAATTTCATGGTAAAAAATGTATTTTTTTGGCAAATAATCTCAATCGCGTGAAGCCCCAGTTTTTCTACGAGTTATTAATCAGCTACAACTTTTTCCCCAAACTCGCTGCTCAACAAGACGGATTAAAAAAATTAATCAAATTTCGAAGCGATTACTTAGTACATATATATATGTATAAATACATTGTGAATGCGCCTATACATTTATCCGACCTTTACATAATCGTACCAAAGCTAATAGAATATATTTGTAAATTTGGTATCATTACTCAAATACAACGCATAAAAACAATACTACAAGATGATTGGAAAAGGTATTTCCACAGAAAATCAAATCTAGCCATCAGCGCGCCTCAAACCTGCGTACATCAATTAGATTCGTTGAATGAAAGCGAACAGTCGATCGTTGATCCATTCCAGCCACTTTGTGTACTGACTATGTGTCTCGATGCTGAAAATTACACATTAGCCACCGAGTTGTTGAAATGGGACGACATTCATCTGATGTGTGATCTTGATTATTTGTATAAGTATGCAGCTTCAAAATCCTACTTCCATTATATCAAGGTATTTATAGACTTGTTGTTACAGAGACCACATAGGGTCACATTTTATTGACACTGAGTCGAGTCGAAAAATCACTTCTAGAAGTGATTTTGTAAACGCAAACAAGTGATTAGACGCAATCGGTATGTTCAATTGACTGAGGTATGATCACCTCGTCAATGTAACCTTGATTTTCCCTTGCCTTCTTCTCAATCAACTCTCTTAACATAAAGTCTGCGGTGGGACGTCCATCGGATCCTTCGGGCTTCTTCATCAAAAGATAGTAAACATCAACAAAACGCTCATCCACTGGCAAATGCGCGTGCGACTTATAGCGAGCGCCTCGACCGATGATTTGTTCTTCGCTGGTACGGTTCCATCCAGACTCAAAGATAATAAGATTTTTTGTGCCCTTGAGGTCAAGACCTTCACTACCGGCCTTAGTGATGAAAAGCACATTAACCTTGCCCGTATTGTAAAATTCCACTGCCGCTGTTCTTGCCGCGACAACTGTCTTACCAGTGACTTCCACATAGGGAATCTTCTCAGTGGTAAGCTCATCCATCATTGTCTGTACGCCTTTTTCCACAAACGCCGAATAAATCACCGTCTTCTCGCCTTCCTTGACTTTGTTCACTACCCAGTCACACTTGGGGCAACTGGTGATAGTATTTGCTGCTTGACGCATGCCAGTCAAAAATCTCCACGGATTCTTTTCAGCCGCACCGGGATTGGTGCGAAATTCGATTTTCGTGTATTCTTCGTAGAACTTCTTGTCCATGACAAGTTCGACATAATGTTCGCGAACTTCAGGATAGTCTGTAGACGGAGGTCGTTGGTAATAACTAAACAGACATCTGATCGATCTTTCTTCAAAGCCCTTGGCAATAGAGATCAAATTATTGATATCGTCCGGTTCATTGTAGATAGGCGTGGCGGTCATCATAAGAATCTTGTTCATGTGACGGCCACAGGCAATCGCAACCTTTGCGCGAACGCCTTCCTCCTTACGAAGGTTATGTGCTTCGTCAATCACCATCATTGCATTTTTCGGGCAATCCGTTTTTGAGTACTTGTTGGTGAATCCCTGAAGAGTATAAAATTCATAACGAGGGTCGGGAAACTTTGCTCCGTAGGCCCGAATTTCCTTCTTAAAATTCTCTTGCAGCGAGACTGGAGTGATGATGTATACCTTGTCTTTAGGATTCTTGTCAAGATAACACTGAGTAGCACAAACTGCTGCAAGCGTCTTACCTGAACCTACCGACCAGAAAAGAATAAGGGCACGATTCTTCTCAAGGTACTCTACAGCTCGAATCTGATGAGGCTGTAGTGGAAGCTTGCTACGACTAATACAGTCAAGTGCGTGTTTTGCCTTTTTGGGAGACTTCTTGGGTTTGACGTCGTCCACGACGAATTCCAATTCTGTAGACTCGTCGCTTGATTCTTCCTCATCCGACGAAGACTCGGACGAGTTTTCCTCGCTCGACTCTTCTTCCTTTTCCTTGCGTTTCTTCTCCGCCGCCTTACGCTTCTTCTCCGCCTTACGTTTCTTCTCCTCTTTGCGTTTCTTCTCTGCCTTACGCTTTTTCTCCTCCGCCTTTTTCTTTTCTGCCTTCTTCTCTTTGAGTTTCTTCTCTTTGAGTTTCTTAACTTTTTCTACCTTGGATTTTTTGCCCTTGATGAGGTCACTGCAAAGCTCATCAACATTGCGTAGTTTGGCCTCAGACTTCTTATAACCCAACTTCTTTGACATCTTAACTAGTTCCTCCTTGCTATATGCCTTAGGGTACTTCTTCGACACTCGCGGACCACAAGGTCGGCCCTTAAGCTTTTTCGCAGATGTTCCGGTAAGACCTTCACAAATTTCATCTATTGTGCTCTTCTTAGCCTTGGGGAGATCATATTTGAGCTTTTTCACAGCAAGCTTGACAAGTTCATCTTTCTTATAAGCGTCGGGGTTCTTTTTCGACACCCGAGGTCCACACGGTCGGCTCTTGTACTTCATTAATTGTGATAAAGAAAAAATGAATTATAATTAGGAAAAAGTTACCACCATTACCCTTCTATGTCATCATTCAAAGACTTTGTTTCTTCACTTCTCCGTCGAGGAGGTATCAACCAAAAACACGTTAATCTTTTTCTCACTGAAGAAAACATGAAAACCTTCCAAAAATGCTTTACTCATTCTAGCTTTGATTCGAAAAATAACTATGAACTCTCAGAGTTCATTGGTGATGGTTTGCTCTCGGGTTGTATCGTCGTCTATATTACACGTCGTTTCCCCAAGGTGATTAATGTAAAATGGCAAACACGTATCAAGCATAATCTTACTAGCAAAAAGATGCTGGCAAAGCTTGCTATTGAGGTTGGTATGGAGAGATTTGTTCGTTATGGTCAAGCAATGAAAGATGAGATTGAGAAGGAGCCTGACCTTACGATCAATATGAAGTACATTTCGATGATGGAAGATGTGATGGAGTCTACACTTGGCGCGATCATGAAGATCATCGTTGATTCTGGAAAAAGTTACGGCATTGGGTTTGAAGTTTGTCTTAATCTTGTTTCAACGTTTTACGACAAGTTAGAGATAAAACTTGACTACAAAGTACTTTTTGATGGTGTTACTCGTCTTAAAGAGATGTACGAATCAAAGGTTCGTGATCTTCGATGGCCAACAGCAGAAGCACACATGGGCGAAATATATGATTTGCAAGAAGTTTTGCGAACAGAAGAAATGTCAGATGATGCTCGTAACGAACTTACCAAAATTATTGAGAATCGTATGAAGACCTTTGATTTTTCACGATCGCCATACGTCATCACTAAACTCGCAAATGGAAAATTCAATGTCGACGTTTATGGTTGGCCTCTCGGAGACAAAAAACCCAAGAAAGCAAATAGAAAATTTCTCGCCAAGGCTCTTGGATCGACAAAAGATGAAGCAAAGGCCTTGGCGTCTAGTGAAGCTATGAAAGTCTTGGATGAAACTTATCATATTCACGAACGCGTCATCAGTCCCTACGAGCTTTCTGAAAAGATATGAATAAAAATAACTTGATCACAAATAAATTGTGATCGATCCCAACCATGAAAATTGTAATCAACGACGAAGACTTTGAAGCCTTGCCCTATGACGATCCCCAATCATTGCTCTTACGCTACGCCGCAGGCAAAAAGAAAGACTATCGTTTTCTTCGCTTTGACCAAGAAGATTTTGACATTACGTCATCAACGGTATTAAAAACGCGTGATCTTAAGAAGAAAATCAAAAAGGCCTCAACGTTGTCGTCGATCTTTGATGATGACCTTAAAAAATATTCACTAATCAGTCCGCGAGAAGTTATTGCTCAATGGCTCCATGTGAACGGTAAGGTCGATAACAAAGGTAAGGTTGATGTAAATACAGCAACACTCGACGAAATTAAGCGTCGTCAACCAAGTCTCGATACACTATCCAAACTTGACCTTTTGGTCTCTGATGAAAAGAAGCGTAATGAACAAATCAACTTTCAAGTCGAAAGATTCATCAAAGCGGAAAATAAGGCTCGTAAGATCATTTCCACACTTGAACCTGTCAAAACCAATCCTTTCGAGCTGGAAGAGGTCATTCTCAATATCAAAATACACTTTCCTGAAGGTGAAAATCTTTTGGACATCTTTGACGCGATCGAAGTTTCAGAAAAGATTCCCTTTGTAATTCTTGCTTACCGACACCGACTCTACTACAAAGTATACAAGCATCTTAAATTACCTATGAGTTGGATCGACGCGGCACTACCTCCGCGCGTAAATGCAATCTATTTCAAACTTCTTAATGTTCCGGTGTCTCGTCTGGGCTCAAGAACCTTGCTTTTTGAAAATCTTTATGCAGACGGTATGTGGACGTCTACAACGGAATTTGCATCAACAATCACTGTAGACTTTAAAATTCGACAGACCAATATGAAGGAACTTATACTTAGCGCGATCGGTGATCGTCTTCGCTATGAAGTTGTTGAAACTCAGCAAGCGGGTATCAAAGGTTACTTTTCACTAGACAACTTTAAATTGGATCCCGTAATCTTCGCGGATTTGATTGAAAAAGACGAACTTTATCGCTATTTCTGCTTTGTCAACGAACGCGAAAAGACTAGCCTCATCAAGCCAAGATTCTTTGTTTACATTACCCCTGGCGAAGAACATGATATTGATGCTAGCTTAGGCGTAACCTTTGTGCCTACGCCTGATCTTAGCAAACTCAATATTCGTATTACTCGAGCTCGAACTCTACGCCAAGCATTATCGACACAAATTATTATTACCTATCTTCTCGCACAATACAATGAAAAGGCGGAAAGTATTAAAAAGATCTACAAATCGATTATCGGAAGTGAACTCTTTGATCGCGCGCAACCTAAAGTTGCTGCCAAAGAAGATAAGAAGACTGGACGTCGCGTCAAGGCATTGCGTGACGTCGACGCGGATCTCTTTCGTACTCGCTATCCAGATCAATGTCAACGAGAAAAACATCCATACCATATTAAGCCTGATGAGGTAAATAAGCTTGTTAAGCGTCTTGGAGGTGACGCTCATAAGGTTATGCTTTTTGAAGGTCATCATTACGCATGTGACCCTCGAGAGACCGATGATAAGATTACCGATCCCGAGCATCTTTGGCCAGGCCTTAAGCGTAACACCAAAGGCGACAAGGACTTCATCACAAAACATCCACTACTTCCATGTTGTTATACCGTCGATCAATACACCAAGAAGAGTAGTGAGCTGCGTAAATACGTCGACCGTAAAAAAGGCGGAGGTGATGAAGACGCTAAAAAACCTACTGCACCGGCAGAGCGAGGCCTTACATATATTGTAAGTTCACACAACAGAGTAGATGAAGGACGCTTTGGAGAAATGCCATACAATTGGAATAAACTTTTGAATCTTCTCAATTTTCAACGAGTTACAAGAATGAAGCAAAACTTTTACCCTATTGTCCGCAAAGGCGTTAAACTTTCGCCGGACAGCTTTATTCATTGTCTTCGTCAAGCATTTAGCGATAAGGATGAAGTAAGTGAAATTAGAAGAAAATGGGCGGCGATGGATCTTACCGTGACTAGACAGGAAACTGTAGGTATTACTACACATGCGTTGGTGGAGATGCTCAATGACAATACTCGCTACGTCGATCCTGACCTTTTCATCTCCTTGGCCAAAGAATACTACGAGTGTAACATTTTGCTCTTTCTTCTTGATAGCAAGCATCCATTTGGCGAAATTGTTATACCTCGACACCAACGAGCGTATCTTCACCAAGAGCTTAACAGATTATTGCCAACGGTGTTGATTCTTAAATACGGTGACATCGAAAACGAAGATTTCCCCTATCAGTGCGAACTCATCACCGAGGTAGAAATTGAGTCGAATAAGTTGGTCAAGGTTAATTCGCTCTTTGTTTTTTCTCCGCTCATCGACGCGTGTTTTTCGCTTTTCGTCGAGACCAATGATGTTATCGAAGTAAAGATTGATGAGTAAAATATAATTATCTTCTTGTTGATTTATAACAAGAAAAATGCAACGCCGTTCGAGTGTACTACGCCGTGATCGTACGCTTGATACCGTAGACTCTAAGCTCGTTGACGTATTACCTAAGGTTTCTATTCCTAGCGCTGAGCCTCGAGTACGAGGATCTATTGTCTACAATACTCAAGACGACGGTATTCTTAGTGACATTTGGTATTCGGATGGCACAAGATGGATTCCACTTTCCTTAGGCCCACCTATTGATGCTGCTTACGCTTATGCCGAAGGTCATACAAATCTCGTGATCGCTCAAAGCTCAGCAGTGACATATTCATCAGGCACGATAATCAGCGAAGGCTTTACCAGCGTGCCGTCGACCAATGAATATTCATTTGTTGTCGCCTATAGTGGCGTTTATGAGTTCGATTTTTACGTAGCTGGAGTAATTAGCTCTATTGACTTTTCTGTAGAAATACAGTTTGCCGTTCTCGTCAACGGCGAACTACTCGGTCCACAACACGTATTTAGAAGCGGAATAACCGATTTTAACTTTGCTTATGGTCAACGCGTGGCTATTGGTCATGGCCTTATTGAACTTGTTGAGGGTGATGAAGTCTTTCTTGTTAATAACACGTCATCATTTCCCATCACGGTATCTGCAGTACCTCGTGATATACTTACTCCGCCTCGTCCAGCTCCGGCAGGAGAAGTTGGAGCAAACATTGCATTTTCTCTTAGACGCATTTCATAAAAAACTTGAGCTACTGTAGCGATGAATCTTTACAATAATTCGAACACGTATAGGGTATACCGTGAAATTCAAGGCGATAGTAATATCAAACACACGTCGACGGTTTTACCAAAAATTTTAGTTCCCGAGTCTCAGCCTCGACCTCGAGGCGCAATGGCCTATGACGTTGACAGTGATGAATTGTGGTACTCCAACGGTCTGCAGTGGCTTCCACTTTACGCATACACTCATCACGTCTACGCCTACGCTGAAGGCACGAGCGAAATGATCGTCGCCACTGACACCGACGTAACCTTTGATCGTTGTGACCTTACATCCGGATTTTCCACAACACCACCAGGCACGACTTTTGTTGTCGGTGTCAGCGGCGACTATCGTTTCGCGTATACTGTAGTAGGATATCCTGGAGCAAATACTGCCCCTTTGGAGTTTTCAATTTACATCGATGGCGTAAGTGCCGGCCCCGAATACGAATTCAGAGGCGGACGTGTAGTAGTCGCAGGAGATTCAACAATGATTACTGGTCGTGGCATTATCTCTCTTGAAGAAGGAGAAGCCGTGACCTTTCGTAATCGAACTTTTGTAGGCGCGTCTTCGGTAACGCTTACTGCATCACGAAGTTTTTCACTTGAACTTATTGGTTGACCGTACAATCGTCGCATTAAAAATTTTGCAATTATAAATGAATACGCATATAAGTCGTGACCGCGATTTTGATTTTCTCGACATCAAAAAACTCGCGGTGTTGCCAAAGATCGACGTGACCATTGCTCAACCTCGACCTCGAGGCGCGTTGGCATATAACGTCAATGATGACACTATTTGGTATTCTGATGGTGTAGAGTGGAAACAATTGGTCACAGGATTCGCTAATGCTTATGGTTATGCAATTGGTGCAAATGACGAGTATACAATCGATGCAGACGCTGACGTTGTATTCAATCTCGGCGCCACTCCATCTCTCAATCTTGGTGACTTTACCGATAGCACAACTTTTACCGCAACCATGCCCGGCATCTATCAATTCAATTTATATGTGATAGGCAATGCAAATCTTGACGACGAACGAGTGATGTTGTGCTTTGCAATATACGTTAATCACTCTAGTGTCCAGGAATTCAAAAGTGGAGTGAACATCAACTCGGAGTCTCAACTTGTCTGTACTGGAGATGGAATGATCACTCTTCGAGCAGGAGATGAAATTACTTTACATAACAGAACAACTACTGTCTTAGGTGATCAAACTGCTGTTTATGTACGACCTGGAGCGGCATTTGGCGGAGACAATTGTACTAATCGCGCACTCACTCTACGTCGACTTTATTAACTTTGTCTACTGTACAACAACGTCAAACGTTGTTGACGTCGTCCATACATGACGTCAATCGTAAGTATCGTAGTTTTAGTCTTTGCGTTTATTCTTTTGTTTTATCTCTTTAGACGCTATTATTGGCGATTTCAGCTAGTCTATAACAAATCTGTGCTCTCTATTTACACGCCGGATTATTTCGAGTCAAATTCGGATCTTTCTGAACTTGAGGCTCGAGGTTTTGAAAATATGAAGAATGTGCGATGTGTGATTGCGTCGATGGTAAGAGACGTTATTCATGAAGTACCAAGAATGAAAGAAAAAGTCGAACGTTTGGGCAAACGCTTCAACGACTATGTTTTCTTGATAGTAGAAAATGACAGTAAAGACGGAACGCGTGAAGCGTTACTTGAGTGGGCCAAAGAAAATCCACGTGTGGTGATCTTGGGATGCGGTGTTAACGTTGATCACTGTAAGTTGAATTTTGCGAAGACCGACGGCCACAACATCGATCGTAGACGTATTGAGAAAATGTCGATTTTACGCAATATCTATCTTGACTATATACGTGAACATTTTTCAACATGGAATTATGCGATTTTTTGGGATCTTGACGCCTTAGGCTCAGTCTACCATGACGGTATCGCAACAAGTTTTGCGTATTTGCAAGATCAGCCGTCGATTGACGTGATGTGCGCCAACGGTATTTACGAGTCGGGTCCGGTGAATTTTTACTATGACACTTACGCTCACGTCGACGCTAACGACACATTTGACATTGAGTCTAAAGAACAGATGGATTATTACAAGCGATTGTGGTCAGCGCGTTACACTCGAGGAGATCCACTTGTCGATGTCAAATCGTGTTTTTCAGGTTTTACTATCTATCGAATTTCTGCTGTGACTATACCTACTGTTCATTATGATATGTCAGGCGAAGATAACCTTGAATGTGAACATGTACGCTTACACGGTAAAATGTTCGGGCGTAAAGTCGTCAATCCATCAATGATGCATGTCTTGTTGCATAACCCATGAAAATCAAAATCAAAACCAATAAAATTATTGGTTCTATTTAATGGACTCGAAGTATTTTCCACTTTTGATTATCGGGATTCTTGCAGTGATTCTTGTGCTCGCAGTAAATTGCGCGCCAACGAAGAGCAAATTTGGTTTTCAACAACACACCGGAGAAAACGCACCGACCGTCCCCAACAAGAGTCGTGGTTACTATCAATTCATGGGTCCGTCGCAGCCACTAGAAAATGCATATCATCAATGCATGGTAGATGACTGCAACGCCGACTACTTTAACTACAAGTGTCGACAGAAGTGTTACGTGAAGACCATGAAAAATGGAACAATTGATCGCGCCGACTACCTTTGCTGGCAACACAAGAACAACGAAGATGACTACTATGAATGTCTCGATGGCGTCTATGGTAACTATAAGTGGGCCGACCGTGGCACGGGCACTGCGGGAACGTGTCCTTGTGATAACGGTAATACCGGTGTCATTCGTCCTGACGGTCAATGTTTGTGTCCACCTCCAACTCCTCTTAACGATCGTTACCCTCGTGACAATGAGTGGAAACCGGTGACGATATAGACGGTATTTTACAACTCGATGAGTTGTAAAAAATTGAAATCATAATATCAAAACATTTACCCTTTTTTAGCTTTACATTCACAAATGAATCACCCCGTTAACACTACGCTTAGTATGCTCGCCGAGGACAAGACGAGTTATTTTTCGACGCTTGTCCTTGATGTCGTGGACTTAATCAACCCTTATTTGTTTCAAGAAAATTACACATATTACGAAGATCGATCGCCCAAGAAATTGGTGATCGTTTCTCTTACGACCAATGAAATAGTGATGATACGAAAGTGGTTCTCTCAAAAAAACGGAGGACACGTGTTCAAACGTTGTCCTTACAAGAATGGAGAAAAAGACGGACTTTGTGAACGATGGCACACGAAGCAAGATGGAGGACACTTGTGCGAGCGTTTTACCTCCAAGGATGGAAAACGAGATGGACTTTGTGAAGAGTGGTACAACACAGCAGACGGAGGACAACTACGTGAGCGTTTTACTTGTAAAAATGGAAAACAAGACGGACTTTACGAGCTGTGGCACACGAAGAAAAACGGAGGACACCTACTTGAGTGTTCCACTTTCAAGGATGGGAAAGAAGATGGTCTTTGTGAACGGTGGCATACTCAAAAAGATGGAGGACAACTACGTGAGCGTTGTACTTACAAGGATGGCAAACAAGATGGACTTTGTGAACGGTGGTACGCTAAAGAAGATGGAGGACACTTATCCGGGCGTTGTACTTACAAGAATGGAGAAGAAGACGGACTTTGTGAACGGTGGTACGCTAAAGAAGACGGAGGACATTTATCCGAGCGTTTTACTTGTAAAAATGGAAAAGAAGATGGACTTTACGAACAGTGGCACACGAAGCAAAACGGAGGGCACTTGCGCGAGCGTTTCACTTGTAAAAATGGAGAAAAAGATGGACTACATGAACAATGGTTCATCTCAGAAGATGGAGGACACTTGGAATTTCGTTATACTTACATAAATGGAAAACAAGACGGGCTTTGTGAAGAATGGTACACTCACGGAGATGGGGGACACTTGCGTAAACGTTATTCTTTCAACAATGGAAAAATCCATGGATTTTGCGAAGAGTGGCACAATCAAGAAGACGGAGGGCACTTATTTAAGCGTTTTACTTACAAGGACGGAAAAGAAAACGGACTTTATGAACAGTGGCACACTTTACAAGACGGAGGACAACTAGGTATCCGTTTTACTTACAAGGATGGAAAAGAAGATGGACTTTGTGAACGATGGCACTCGCGAGAAGATGGAGGACACTTGCGTGAGCATTTTACTTGTAAAGATGGAAAACGAGACGGACTTTACGAAGAGTGGCACAGCGCAGCAGACGGAGGTTATCTTCGTCGTCGTTGGTTCTATC
>Ga0163144_10012838_pt1 | contig 17540 bp, 19 predicted proteins | sample OliLak19BULKMAT1_FD_123175 | JGI IMG/M metagenome (GOLD analysis project Ga0163144, IMG submission 123175) | Freshwater microbial mat bacterial communities from Lake Vanda, McMurdo Dry Valleys, Antarctica - Oligotrophic Lake LV.19.BULKMAT1 | ecosystem: Environmental > Aquatic > Freshwater >...
TCTCCCTCTCCCTTGAGGGGAGAGGGTCGGGGTGAGGGTGACTGGCTCGGTGCCTGCGGCCGACATCACCCTCACCGGCTCGCTCCGCTCACCACCCCAGCGACAAACGAAGTTTGTGCGCGATCCCCTCAAGGGAGAGGGTTCAAATATTGCGGGACTATCTGATCGGCTGCAAATTCGCGGCGAACTGTTCGGCGCTGGTGCGCCAGCCGAAGGTCTCGGCGAATTTCCGGCACGCGGCGGGGTCCAGCAGCAGCGCCGCCCTGGCCGCCTTGCCCAGATCCTCGTCCAGCACGGCGACCGGGGCATTGCCCAGCACGTCCTTCGGCCCGGTCACCGGATAGGCGGCGACCGGCAGGCCGGCGGCCAGCGCCTCGAGCAGAACGAGACCGAACGTGTCGGTGCGGCTGGCGAACACGAACACGTCCGCAGCGGCGTAGTGGGCGGCCAGGTCCTCGCCGAACTTGGCGCCGGCGAACTTCACCTCGGGGTGCTTGCGGCGCAGTTCGTTCAGTTGCGGGCCGTCGCCGACCACCAGCTTGGTGCCGGGCAGGTCGAGGGCCAGGAACGCGCCGATGTTCTTCTCCACCGCGACGCGGCCGACATAGAGCCATACCGGGCGCGGCAGGTTCAGCATCTCGCGCGTCTCGGGGCGCGGCCGGAACAGCGTGACATCGACGCCGCGGGTCCAGGCCACGAGATTGCGGAAGCGGCGGCTGGTCAGCTCGGTTCGCATGCTCTCGGTCGCCACCATGACCCGCGCCGCACCGGCGTGGAACCAGCGCATGATGTGGTAGGTCCAGCTCACCGGAATGCCGGTGCGCGCCTGGACATATTCGGGGAACCTCGTGTGCACCGCCGTGGTAAACGGCAGCTTGCGTTTCGTGCAATAGCGCCGCGCCGCCAGGCCCAGCGGGCCCTCGGTGGCGATGTGGATGGCGCAGGGTTGCACCGCGTCGATCAGCCGCGCCACCTTGCGGCCGGGCATGAAGGCCAAACGAATTTCGGGATAGGTCGGGCACGGCATGGAGTGGAAGCGGTCGGGCGTGATGTAGGTGACGGCATGCCCAAGCCCGGTCAGTTCCTTGCCCACCGTGTCCAGGGTGCGGACCACGCCGTTCACCTGCGGATGCCAGGCGTCGCTGACGATGACGATGTTCATGGGCTCATCCCTCAGGGGTCCATCGCCAGCAACAGCGGATCGAAGGCCTGGCGCAGCTCGGCCCAGCGCAGGATTTCCAGCCTTCCGTCCATGTGCTCGACCAGCGCGGTGCAGCTCTCCACCCAGTCGCCGTCGTTGCAGTAGGTGATGCCGTCGATCTCGCGGATCTCGGCATGGTGGATGTGGCCGCAGACCACGCCCTGCACGCCGCGCCGGCGCGCCTCGGCGGCGATCGCGGTTTCGTAGTCGGAAATGAAGGCGACGGCGTTCTTGACGCGGTGCTTGAGATAGGCCGAGAGCGACCAGTAGGGCATGCCCAGGCGCAGCCGCACATGGTTCAGCCAGTTGTTCAGGGCCAGCGCGAAGGTATAGGCGCCGTCGCCCAGGTGCGCCAGCCAGCGGGCATAGCGCATGACGCCGTCGAACAGGTCGCCGTGAATGACCAGGAACTCGCGGCCGTCGGCGGTGCGGTGATGCGCCTCGGCCACCACGGAAATGCCGCCGAACTGCATGTCGACATAGTCGCGCAGCGCCTCGTCGTGATTGCCGGGAATATAGATCACCTCGGTGCCCTTGCGCGCCTTGCGCAGCAGCTTCTGCACCACGTCGTTATGGCTCTGGTTCCAGTAGACCGCGCGGCGCAGCCGCCAGCCGTCGATGATGTCGCCGACCAGGAAGAGCGTGTGGGACTCGGTGTGGCGCAGGAATTCCAGCAGAAGGTCGGCCTTGCAGCCGCGCGTGCCGAGATGGATGTCCGAGAGCCAGATGGTGCGGTAGCTATGCGGACGATACGCCATATCCATGCGGGCTTAATGAGTCAAAGCCGGCCCGCTGTCCCGTGAATTTTACATGACGGTGTAATGCGTTTGTAATGCGATCATTCTTCACCTCCCCCTTGAGGGGGGAGGAAGGGTGGGGGTGAACGGCCTGGTTCACTGCGTGGTGTCACCCCTACCCCAACCCTCCCCCCTCAAGGGGGAGGGAGGTGCTTGGCCTTTGCACCGATACATCGGCTTGCTGTAACTAGAGCCAATTCAAGCCGGAGCCCGCCCTGTCCCCTCGCCGCCGCGTCCTCGTGATCTTCAATCCCACCGCCGGGCGGCGGCGGCGCGCGCGGCTCGATGCCGTTTTGGGGCTGCTTTATGCCGCCGGCTGCGCCATCGAGCTGCGCCCTACCACGCAACGTGGCGATGCCGAGGGGTTCGCCGCCGGGGTCGATGCCGCCGAGACCGATGTGGTGCTGGCCGCCGGCGGCGACGGCACGATCAACGAGGTGGCGAACGGACTGCTTGGCAGCGAGGTGCCGCTGGCGCTCTGCCCGCTCGGCACCGCCAATGTGCTGGCGGCCGAAATCGGCCTCGACACCGCGCCCGGGGCGATCGGCAACACGCTGCTGCATGGCCGCGCCGTGGCGGTGCGGCCGGGCCTGGCCAACGAGCGCCTGTTCCTGCAAATGGCCGGCGTGGGTTTCGACGCCCATGTGGTGGCGGGCGTGCGGCCGGGCATCAAGCGCCTCCTGGGCAAGGGCGCCTATGTGCTGGAGACCTTTCGCCAGCAGATGCGCTACCGATTTCCCGTGCTGCGCGTCACCATCGATGGCGTGGCCTACGACGCATCGTCGGCGATCATAGCCAAGGGCCGCTTCTACGCCGGCCGTTTCATCTGCTCGCCTGATGCGCGGCTCGAGCGGCCCGAGTTCCAGGTCTGTCTGTTCCTGACCGGCGGCGTCCTTGCCGTGATGCGCTACGGCGCCGCCATGCTGTTCGGGCGCGTGCCGGCCTTGAAGGACGTAAAGCTGGTGACCGGCACGGTGATCTCTGTCGAAGGCCCGGCCGGCGACCCGGTGCAGGGCGACGGCGACACCATCGCCACCCTGCCGCTCAACGTGACCCTGGCCGAGGAGACGCTGACCCTGCTGCTGCCGGCCACTTGAAGGCCCCCTCACCCCAACCCTCTCCCCCACTGCGTAGGGGAGAGGGAGCAGAATGGAAAAGCCCTCTCCCCTACGCAGTGGGGGAGAGGGTTGGGTGAGGGGGATGCCGTTGTCGCTGTCTCGAAGCGTGAGGCGGCCGCTCGCCTAGCCGACCCGCATATACCTGGCCCGGCTGCCCTTCTCGATGGCGGCGGCGTGCAGGCGCTCCACACCCAGGCCGTCGCGCAGCATTTCCAGCCAGCGCAGTTCCTCCTGCGGCGCCGAGCCATCGACGGCGACCACGTCGCAGGCCAGCACATAGGCGGTTTCGGCCAGGCGCTGGGGCACCGCCTCCTGGATCAGGCCCATGACCGCATCGAGGCCGTCGTCCTGGTCCAAGAGCGCGGTGCAGTCGGCGATGGCGGAACGCACCTGCTCGCGGTGATAGCCCTTGAAGACCGGCAGCATCTGCACGAACTCGCCGATCGTCATGAGCTCGCCGTCCTTCAGCTTGCCGTCGGCGACGGCGGCGATGACCATGGCGTAGATGAGGGCGTTGTGGACGGAAATGGTGGAGGACATCGGTTCTTCCTGAAAGTCGCCCGGCGGGGGCGGCGTTGTTCTAGCGGGCGGCGGGGATTGAGGCAAATGCCGGGTCGAAGAACGAGCGGACACCGGCCACCGCCTCGGCCAGGCCGACGCGGCGGAGCTCCACATCGGGCGGAAAGGCCTGATGCAGGCGCGACGGGAACATCGCGTCCAGCATGACAAACACGCCACGGTCGTCGGCCTTGCGCAACAGCCGGCCATAGGCCTGTTTCAGCCGCAGCCGGGTCAGCATGTCGTCGTAGTGCTGCTTGCCGAAATGCTCGCGCCTGGCCTTGTGGAGCAGGTCGGGGCGTGGCCACGGCACGCGGTCGAACACGATCAGGCGCAGGCTGCGGCCCGGCACGTCCACCCCGTCGCGCACCGCGTCGGTGCCAAGGAGACATGAGTCCGCTTCCGAACGGAACATGTCCACCAGGGTGGCGGTGTCGATGGGATCGACATGCTGGGCATGCAGCGTCAGGCCCGCCGCCTCCAGCGGTTCGAGCAGGCGCCTGTGCACCGCGCGCAGCCGCGAGATCGCGGTGAACAGGCCGAGCGCGCCGCCGCCGGCCGCCAGGAACAGTTCGCGATAGGCGGCGGACACCTGCTCCACCGCCTCGCGCCGCACGTCGGTCACCGCATAAACGACGGTGTTGTGGCCATAGTCGAACGGCGAGGGCAGGCTGGCGCGCGCGGCCGGCAGCGGCAGGTGGCGCGCGCCGCTGCGCGCCTCGGCGCTGCGCCAGTCGTCCTCCTCGTCGCCGGTGCGGTCGCGCAAGGTGGCCGAGGTGATCAGCACGCCGTGCGCCGGCCGCAACACCATGGTGGCGAATGGCTGCGACGGATCGACCCAGTGGCGGTGAAAACCGAGGTCGGCGTCGCCGCGCTCGTCGCGCTCGACCGCGAACCAGTCGACAAAGGCGGCAGGCGTCGCGGTGTGCAGGTCGGCCAGCATGGTTATCCAGCCCTTCACCGTGTCGGCGCGGCGCAGCAGGCCGCGCGCGGCGGCGTCGATGCGGGCGCGGGTCGCGGTGTCGAGGTCGGCGGCATCGTCGTCGAGGCGTTCGTTCAGCCGCCTGGCCAGTGCGGCCAGCGGCTTGTTCAACTGGCGGAGCGCCTCGGCCAGGTTGCGCGCCGCGTCCAAAAGGCCTGGCACCGGTTCGGTGGTGGGGCATTCCACGGCATAGACGGCAGGGCCGTCCTTGCCGCGGGCCTTGACCTGCTGGCGCACGAAAGCGAGGAACTTCTCCGCAGCACCTTGCGGGCGCGCGTCGTGCAGCCGCTGGCTCCAGCCCTCGCCGGGCAGCGCCTCGGCGGCGTTCACAATGTCTTGCAGCAGGGCCTCTTCCGCCTCGCCGTCCAGCAGGTCGCCAATGCGCTTTTGCAGGCCGCGCCCGCGCGTGCGCCGGCTGCCTTCCGGGCCGCGCAGCCAGCGGCGCAGGTCGCCGCCCTCGGCGGCGGTCAGGTGCGCGGAGAACGCGCTGTCGGCGGCATCGAACACATGATGGCCTTCGTCGAACACATAGCGTGTCGGCAGGTCGCGCTGGTCGGGCGCCAGGGCGGCGTTCATCATGACCAGCGCATGGTTGGCGATCACGATGTCGGCGGTGCGCGCCCGCCTGATGCCGCGTTCGATGTAGCATTTTTTGTAGTGCGGACAGGCGGAGTAGATGCATTCGCCGCGCCGGTCGGTCAGGCCCATGGTGCGGCCGCGCCCGTGCAGTTCGGCGATCCAGGCGGGGAAGTCGCCGCCCTGCATGTCGCCATCGCGTGTGGCGCCGGCCCAGCGCGCCACCAGGCCAAGGGCGATGGCGTCGGCCGGCCGTGCAGCGCCGCCCTGGCCGGCTTCCTCCAGGTTCAGCAGGCACAGATAGTTCTCGCGGCCCTTGCGCACCACGGCGCTGCGCGCCTTCACCTTGGGATCGGGGTAGAGCTTGTCGAGTTCGGTGTCGATCTGGCGTTGCAGGTTGCGCGTGTAGGTGGAGAGCCAGACCGTGCCGTTGTTCTTCTCGGCCCAGACGCTGGCCGGCGCGATATAGCCCAGCGTCTTGCCGGTGCCGGTGCCGGCTTCGGCCAACACTAGGTTGGGCGCGCCTTCATGGTCGCGCGGCGCGAAGGCCTGGGCGGCGGCGGCGGCATAGTCGGACTGGGCCGGGCGCGGTTCGGCATCGCTGTCCAGCAGCCGGCGCAGGCGTTCGCGCGCCTCTTCGGGCGCCACGCGCTGCTGGTCGGACGGCGGCGGCGGCGCCAGTTCCAGCCATTCCGGCAGGCGGTTCCAGACGTCCAAACCGCCGCGCGCCGGCTCCTCTTTTATTGCCGCGACCAGCGCCGGCCCCCAGGCCCAGCCGGCTTTGGCCATCAGCGCGGCGGTGGCGGCGGCATGGCGATCCAGTCCCGCGGCCTCGCGCAGCAGCAGGGCAGCCGCCTGTTGCAGGGCCACGGCCTTGTCCTCGTCATTGCCGGGCACGTCCAGGTCCAGCGCGGCGGCGACGCCGGCGGGGGTCGGCAGGCAGAAGCGCGCCGGGCGCACGAAGGCATAGAGGTCCAGAATGTCGTGCGCCGGAAACCGCTCGATGCCGAGCCGAGCGGCGGCGGCGGCGGCATGGCACAGCAGCGGCCGTTCGCGCTCTGCCCGCCGCCCGGCCTCGTCGCGGCCCAAGGTTTCCAGTTCACCGTCAGCGGACAGCCAGATTGAGCGGCGAACGCCGGGAATCAGAACGGGAAGGGCGGGAAACATGGGGTATAATAGAACAAAGTGGCACCTCTCGTATAGCTAAGATATTTTAGTTTTACGTATTTTAGCTCAAATTTTAGAAACATATTTTTAGCTACAACTAATATATTGAATTTTTAACTCAAATAAATTAGTTTGTATTGATGTCACAAAAGCCGATATTTCGCACGGCGACAGTCCTGTTCAAGGACCGTCCGGCTGGTGTGCTAAGTGAATTGTCCAGTGGTGGATCCGTGTTCACCTACGACCCTGTTTACCTTACGGGAGCGTCGGAACCGGTCGGCATCTCTTTGCCGCTTAACATCCATGCCCACAGCTGGATGAATGAACTGCATCCCTTTTTTCAACATCTCGGTCCGGAAGGCGGGCTGCGCCAGACACAAGCCAGGAATGCGAGTTTGGACTTCGATGATGATTTCGGCCTGCTGCTGGCTTATGGGGCGGACTGCATTGGCGCGATTTCCATCGTTAATCCCTCCGCAACGCCGCCGCTGTCGCCCAGGGCGCCGATCGAATCTGGCAATGCTGCCGATGTCCTGGGTTCGCGCACCATTTCGGGCGTGCAGCCGAAATACCTGGCCAAAGGGGGAAACAACAGCGTTTTACCCGCCGGCATGCACGAGGCGGCGACGCTCATAGTAAAACTGCCCGACGAGCGGCTGGACCAGCTGGTGACCAACGAAGACTTGAGCCTTCGCATTACCCGATTGTTGTTGGGCGATGCCGAAGTGACCGAGGCGCGGCGCGAGTTCGTTCCAGGCGTCACCGGGCTGGCTTTGGTCGTGCGCCGTTTCGACCGCGCCCAAGCGGGCCGCAAACTGCGCATGGAGGAATTCGCCCAGATACTGGCGAAGCCGCGCGGCCAGCGCGATACCGGCAAGTACGATTCGTCCTACGAGGAATGTGCCGCCCTTATCGAACAGCATTCCGCACGGCCACAGGTTGATCTGGCGCGCTTCTTCAGGCGATTGGTCGCCTATGTGGTTGTCGGGAATTGCGATGCGCACCTGAAGAACTTCGCCCTTGTCGAAACGCCCGGGGGCATGCGGTTGTCGCCCGCCTATGACGTGGTCAACGCCTATTACTACGCGGGCCAGGGCTATTCGACGCGATTTGGCCTGGCCATGAACGGCGACTATCAGCAATGGGAAAAGGTGGACCGGGCCGCGCTGGAGCGGTTTGCGAATGCCATCGGTTTGCGGCCGGGCTTCGTTAAACAAGCCTTTCGCGATTTTGAAAGCCAGGGCACGCGACTGTTCGACCTGGTCGGCAAGCACAACCCACTGGTCGGGGAACTGGAAAAAATCCGTTACGAGGACGTGGTGAGGTCGGCATGGCTGAGACTGTTTCCCGGTTGAACTGGCGCGCGCTCGTGGCCGAGGCGGTGCGGCGGCGCAAGCAGGAGGGGCTGACCCAGGCGCAGCTTGGCGCCATCGCCGGGGTCAGCCAGCCCACGGTCTGGCGTTTCGAGCGCGGCGACCACACGATCCGCCTGAAAAGCGCGCTCGACCTGCTCGACGCGCTGGCGCTGCTCGAGGACGGTTCGGTTGACGCCGCGCGGCAAGCGCCATAGCTTCCGCCGCCCCCGGAGACGCCATGACCTCAGCCGCCGAAACCGCCCTTTTGAGCCATGCCTGGCCGTTCCAGGAGGCGCAGCGCATTGTTGATCGCCTCGGCGGCAAACCGCCGCCCAAGGGCTATGTGCTGTTCGAGACCGGCTATGGCCCCTCGGGCCTGCCGCACATCGGCACCTTCGGCGAAGTGGCGCGCACCTCCATGGTGCGGCGCGCATTCCAGCTGTTGATGCCCGACGTGCCGACCCGCCTGTTCGCCTTTTCCGACGATATGGATGGCTTGCGCAAGGTGCCGGACAATGTGCCGAACCCCGACCTGCTGCGCGCCAACCTGAACAAGCCGCTGACCCGGGTGCCCGACCCGTTCGGCAAGTTCGACAGCTTCGGGCATCACAACAACGCCATGCTGCGCGGCTTTCTCGACTCCTTCAATTTCGAGTACGAGTTCCAGTCGGCGACCGACTGGTACATGTCGGGCCGCTTCGACGCGACCTTGCGCCTGGTGCTGGAACGCTACGACGAGGTGATGGCGGTCATGCTGCCGTCGCTCCGCGCCGAGCGCGCCTCAACCTACAGCCCGTTCCTGCCGGTCTGCCCGCTGACCGGCGCGGTGCTGCAGGTGCCGGTGGTCGAGCGCAATGTGGCAAAGGGCACCATCGTCTACGAGGAGGCCGGCGGAAGGCGCACCGAAGTGCCGGTGACCGGCGGACACTGCAAGCTGCAATGGAAGGCCGACTGGGCGATGCGCTGGGTGGCGCTGGGCGTGGACTATGAAATGTCGGGCAAGGACCTGATCGACAGCGTCAAGCTGTCCGGCCAGATTTGCCGCGCGCTGGGCGGCAAGCCGCCGGAGAACCTGACCTACGAACTGTTCCTCGACGATAAGGGCGAGAAGATTTCCAAGTCGAAGGGCAATGGGCTGACCATCGACCAGTGGCTGACCTATGCCTCGCCGGAAAGCCTGTCGCTGTTCATGTACCAGAAGCCGAAGGTGGCCAAGCGGCTGCACTTCGACGTGATCCCGCGCGCGGTCGATGATTATCTCAGCTTCCTCGAAAAGTTCCCGGCCCAGGCCGACAAGGAGCGCTTCGGCAACCCGGCCTGGCACATCCATCGCGGTGCGCCGCCGGCGGTGGCCGCGCCGCTGAGCTTCGGCATATTGATGAACCTGGCCGGCGTCGCCAATACCGAGGACAAGGCGGTCATGTGGGGCTTCGTCGCCCGCTATGTGCCGGGCGCCACGCCGGCGAACAACCCGCTGCTCGACAGGCTGGTCGGCTATGCCTTGCGCTACTACACCGACTTCATCAAGCCGGCGAAGCAGTACCGCCAGCCCACCGATATGGAACGCGCCGCGCTGCTTGAGCTTGTCGCGGCGCTGCGCCAAGTGGCGCCGGGCCGCAGCGGCGAGGACATCCAGAATGTCGTCTACGAGATCGGCAAGCGGCACTCCTTCGAAAGCCTGCGCCACTGGTTCGGCGCGTTGTACGAAGTGCTGCTGGGCCAGGAGCAGGGCCCGCGCATGGGCTCGTTCTTCGCCCTGTACGGCGTGCCGGAATCGATCGCGCTGATCGAGAAGGCGCTGTCCGGCGCGGACATGGCGGGCTAGAGCAAAGTCCGGTCAGGTGGACCCCCCTGACCGGACATTGCTCTTTCATCTTCAAACAAGGGAGAGCGAAATCCGTTCGGTTGGGATCGACCAGGCGATTCCAACCGAACGGATTCCGCTCTAGGCGGCGTTCGCGATATCCAGCCGCACCGTCAGCTTGGCGCGATGCGCCAAGTCGATCAGCGCATCGAGACTGAATTTTGTGATGCGACCGCGCAACAGGTCGTTCAGTCGCGGTTGCGTCAAGCCAAGTCGGCGCGCAGCCGCCGCTTGCGTCACATGCCAGCTTTCGACCTGGGCATGAAGCGCGATCATCAGGTCGGACCGCATTGTCATGCTGCTGGCTTCCGCGGGCGTGCGTTCCAGCGCGTCCCAGACATTGGCGAACGCCTTGCCTTTCATCCGCACTACCTCGCTCGTATCAGTCGCATTCGCGCGCTGGCCAGTTCGATGTCCTTTTGCGCCGTCGCCCCGGTTTTCTTTGCGAAGGCATGAAGCACGTAGATCGCGTCGGCCAATTTCGCGACGTAAATGACCCGAAAAGCGCCCGCCGCTTCGCGCACCCGAATTTCCCGCACGCCGGCGCCGATGCTGGTCATTGGCTTCCAGTTCAACGGTTCCAACCGCAATTGCACGCGACGTAATTCCTGTCCCGCCAAGTGGCGCGCGTCGTCGGGAAATCCACGCAGCCGTTCCAGCGAATCGCCAAGGAAAACCACCGGCTTCGACGTCGCCATCGTGAATTATATCAAAAAAGATATAGGCATGTCTACACCTTCTGCGTTGCCGCGTACTTGAAGTAGAGGTCGCGCGCCTTGGTGAAGACCGGGCCGGGCTGCAGGTCGCGGTCGTCGATGCGGGTGCAGGCCATGACCTTGCCCATGTTGCCGGTGTTGAACACCTCGTCGGCGTTCTTGACCTCGTCGTAGGGCAGGCTCTTTTCCTCGACCGTCAGGCCGGCATCGCGCAGCAATTGCATGACGCGAAGCCGGGTGATGCCGGCCAGGAAAGTGCCGTTCGGTTTCGGCGTCATCACCACGCCGTCCTTCACGCACCACAGATTGGCCGAGGCGAATTCGGCCACATGGCCGTCGGGGTCCAGCATGATGGCGTTGTCGAAGCCCCGGTCGATCGCCTCGCGGAAGGCGCGCGCCGTGTTGGGGTACAGGCTGGCGGCCTTGGCGTCGGTCAGCGCCATGTCGGGCGCCGGGCGGCGCAGGCTCGACTTCATGGCGCTGAACGTCAGCTTCGCCGGTAGCGGCAATTCCCACAGGTGCAGCGCGAACTGCGTGCTGGCGGGGTCGAACAGCACGGTGCCCTCGGTCGCCCAGAACAGCGGCTTGATGTAGAGCTCGGCGCCGGGCGGGAATTTCCCGATACCCTCGCGCGCCAGCTTTTCGATGCCGGCGGCGTCGAGCTTGGGCGCCAGACCCAGCGCCTTGGCCGAGCGGATGGCGCGGGCGCAGTGCAGGTCGAGGTCGGGCGCGCAGCCGCCGAAGGCGCGCGCGCCGTCGAACACCGCCGACGCCATCCACAGCGCATGGTCGGCCGGGCCGACCAGCTTGGGGTTTTCATCGGTCCACTTGCCGTCGTGCCAGAACCAGGCCGCCATGATCGTCTCCCCCTATTGCCGGGAACGATACTAGCCAAGCCGCCGGCCAATGGGGCGGGCCGACTTGTCACCGTGACAATTTTCCGGGAGCGGGCCGGCGCAGCCAAAAAAATTTAACGCGGAGGTCGCGGAGTAACGCGGAGAAGGCGCAAAGCTTGTCTACCTCCGCGCCTTCTCCGCGTCCTCCGCGTTTAAACCTTACTGACTGTTTCAGCGCCTGCGGCGCTGGAGGCCGAGGCTACTGGCTGGCCCAGACGATGCGGGCCATCCAGGCGATCTGGTCCATGTCGAGGTCGCGGGGCTGGAACTCGGGATTTAGCGAGACCAGCTCGACCTTCTTGGCCGTCTTGCGGGCGAGTTGCTTGGCCATGACCTCGCCCTCGACGGTTTTCACCACGACGCGGTCGCCACGCCGGATCTGCGCCGCCGGCGAGACCACGACAAGGTCGCCGTCGCGGTAGACCGGCGCCATGCTCTCGCCGCTGATTTCCACGGCATAGGCATTGGGATCGCCGATCTCGGGGAACGGCACCTCGTCCCAGCCCTGGCCGACGGGATAGCCGGCATCGTCGAAGAAGCCGGCATTGCCGGCCTCGGCCAGGCCAATGACCGGAATCCGGTACGGGCCGCCGCCGCCGGCATCGTCGCCGATCAGGCCCATGAACTCGCCCAAACTGGCATTGGTCGCGTCCAGCACCTTCGACACGCTTTCGGTCGAGGGCCAGCGCGGCTTGCCCTCGCGCGAGATACGCTTGGACTTGTTGAAGGTCGTCGGATCCAAGCCCGCCTTCTTGGCGAGGCCCGAAGCCGAGAACCCGTATTTCGCGGCAAGGCGATCAATCGCCTGCCAGATTCCCTTGTGCGTAAGCATGGGAACATCTTCTTGGAAAAGGGCTTTTGAGGCTAGAGGAACATTTGCATAATTCAGCTTGACTTTCCCAAGTAAATAGGATACAGTTCTTTTATCGTGAGCACAAACCTGTATCCCCGCCCCTCCGGCGGGAAGGAAGGAGAATCATGTCCCGACCCCGGCGCGGCCCGCTGCCGCTGTACGACATCTCGGAAGCCGAACCCTTTGCATCCGCCGCCGCCGCCTGGTTCTGGGCGATGAAGGGTTATCTGGCCCGGCTGGAAGGCGGGCGGCCGCATCCCGAGGCCGGGCGCGTGCTTCGCCCCTGCGAAGCCGGCGACGTCATCCGCGTGTTCCTGCGCCTGCAACGCGACCAGCAACTGACCCCGGCCCATGTCGCGGTCCTGGTGCGCTATGGCCGCGAGGGCTTCGCGCCCGATGCGCGCCTGCCGCGCCAGCAAAGCCATGCCGCGCTGTGGTGCGGCGCGCTCGCCGTCATGGAACCGGTGCTGCGCCGGAAGGGCATCGTGGCCAGGGGCGGCGGGGCGTGACCGGCCAGCTCGCCGTCGTGGCGTTCGGCGGCCAGCCGGTGCTGCCCTGGCTGCGCCTGTTGCGGCCGGGCTTTCGCCACTGCTTCGTCGCGGTGCAGGACGGCGAGGCTTGGCTGGTGCTGGATCCGCTGGCCCACCGGCTGCATCTGGCGCGCGGCGTGGCGGCCTCGGCCGCTTCGTTGGCGGCGCATTACCGGGCTCAGGGCTTGGTGGCGCTGGTCGTGCCAGTGCTTGAGCCGCCGCACCGCTCGGCGCCGCTGGCGCCCTTCACCTGTGTCGAGGCGGTGAAGCGGGTGCTGGGCCTGCATGCGTGGCGAATCTGGACGCCGTATCAGCTTTTTCGTGCTCTAAAGAAAAAATCCCTTGACTTTTGCCAGTAAAGGGATTATAGTCTTTTTCATCGTCGCCACAAGTGCGCCCGCCGGTTTCCCACCGGCGGGCGCTTTGCATTTCAAGGAGGTCGCCGCATGGGTTCCTTCGTCTCGCCTTCGCCGCCAAGCCCGCCGCCCATTGTGGTGGCGCCGCCGGCTCCGGTTGCTGCCGCCGCCGCCGACAGCGCCGCCGCGCGCCGCCGGCCCAGCGGCCTTGGCACCGTCGCCACTTCGTTTCGCGGCCTGCTGGACGAAACGGCGTCGCCGTTCCGCCGCAAGTCGCTGCTGGGCGAATGAATATGGAACGCGAGATCGACGGCCAGCGCCGCGACGGGATCGACGGCCAGCGCCGCGAAGACATTGCCGCCCTGCGCCGCCGTTTCGCCGAGGCCAAGGCGCGGCGCGCCCCGTGGGAAAGCCTGTGGCAGGACTGCTACGACTTCGCCTTGCCCACGCGCGCCGGCACCGGACCGAACAACGCCGAGCGGCTTTATGATGGCACCGCGCCGGATGCGGTGGATCAGCTTGCCGCCGCGCTGCTGGCGCAATTGACGCCGCCCTGGTCGCGCTGGCTGGGCCTGGCGCCCGGCAGCGCGGTGCCCGATGCGGCGCGGGGCGAGCTGGCCGCGATCCTCGATAGCGCCAGCGCCACGTTGCAGGCCGAGTTCGACCGTTCGAACCTGGCCGTCGAAATTCACCAGTGCTTTCTCGATCTCGTCACCGCCGGCACCGCGTGCCTGTCGTTCGAGGAGGCGGGCCTGGGCGAACCCTCGGCGTTCCGCTTCGCCGCCGTGCCGCTGAACGAAGCGGTGCTGGAGGAGGGCGCGCAAGGCCGCCTCGACGTCACCTTCCGGCGCAGCGAACCGAACCTGGCGCAGTTGCGCGCGCGCTTCCCCGGCGCGAACCTCGATACCGATCTGCTGGCCCGCGCCGAACGCGAACCCGACGCGCGCTTTGCCGTGTTGGAACTGGTCGAACCGCACCAGCACGACTTCCGCTACGTGGCGCTGCTGGAGGAGGGTGACGAGGACGCGGCGGTGCTGGCGCAAGGCCGCTTTCCGCACTCGCCGTTCATCAACTTCCGCTGGCAGAAGGCGCCGGGCGAGGTATGGGGCCGCTCGCCCGTGATGAAGGCGTTGCCCGACATCCGCACCGCCAACAAGGTCGTGGAACTCGTGCTGAAGAACGCCTCGATCGCGGTCACCGGCATCTGGCAGGCGGATGACGACGGCGTGCTGAACCCGGCCAACATCAAGCTGGTGCCGGGCGCCATCATCCCCAAGGCGCCGGGTTCGTCCGGTCTGACGCCACTGCAGGCGCCCGGCCGCTTCGACGTCTCGCAGCTCGTGCTCGACGATCTGCGCGCCCGCATCCGCTCGGCACTGCTGACCGACCGGCTGACCCAGGCCGACAGTCCGGCGATGACCGCGACCGAGGTGCTGGCGCGCGGCGATGCCGTCGCCCGCCTGCTTGGCGCCACGTTCGGCCGGCTGCAGGGCGAATTGCTGACGCCGCTGGCCCGGCGCGGCTGGAGCATCTTGCGCCGCCAGGGCCTGGTGCCCGACCTGGCGCTCGACGGGCGCGAGGTGCAGTTGCAGCACCTCTCGCCGCTGGCCCGCGCGCAGGCCCAGGCGAACGTGCAGCCGACCCTGCTGTGGCTGCAACAGGTGCAGGCGCTGGGGCCCGACGGCGCCGCCTGCGTCGATGCCGCCGCCGCCGCGCGCTGGCTCGGCCATGCGCTGGGCGTGCCGGGCGAATTGCTGCGCGAAGCCCATGAGCCCGTAAGCGGGGAACCCCTGACCAACCAAGGAGAAAGCCAATGACCGACGTGCCCGCCAAGTTCCGTGACCCCAAGACCGGCGCGGTGCGCCTCGATGCCCTGCTGGGCAGCTATGCCGAACTGGAAAAGAAACTCGGTCAGATGATCGCGGTGCCCGGCGACGATGCCGACGACGAGGCGCGCCAGCGCTTTCACAGCGCGCTGGGCGTGCCCGATTCGCCCGACGGCTACGAGATCAGCTTCGACGACGAGCGTTTTGCCGCCGACCCCCAGGTGAACGCGCGGCTGCACCAGGCCGGGTTGACCCCGGCGCAGGTGCAACTGGTCTACGACCTGGCCGCCGAATATGTCGGCCCGGCGGTGGAGCGCGCCGGGGCCGAGTTCGAGGCCAGCGCGCAAGGCGACCGCCTGCGCGAACATTTCGGCGGCGCCGAGCGTTGGCGCGACGTGTCGCGGCAGCTTCGCCAATGGGGCGAGGCGCGGCTGCCGCCCGACGTGCTGCATGCGCTGTGCTGCACCGAGGACGGCGTGCACGCGCTGCACACGATGATGCGCAACGGCGAGCCTGGCCTTGGCCGCGGCACCAACCAGGCCGGCCCGGCCAGCGAGGCCGACCTCACCGCCATGATGCGCGACCCGCGCTACTGGAAGACCAAGGACCCCGCGTTCGTCGAACAGGTGACCCAGGGCTTTCGGCGGCTGTATCCGGAGTAACGCACGGACTCCCTCCCCCTCGACGGGGGAGGGTTGGGGTGAGGGTGAAGCCGCAAACTCCCCTGCGTCGGTTCACCCTCACCCCTCGCTTCGCTCGACCCTCCCCCGTCGAGGGGGAGGGTTTTCATTTCCACGCCACCGACAACCGCGCCTGCGGCCGGGGACGTGTCTTCGCCGCGCGCGGCCCGGCCCTGCCGGACCAACCGCGCGCGGCTTCACCGCAACCATCGAAAGGGACCACCATGTCGACTTCGGTCGAGAATGCGTTTTCCAAGCAGTTCGAGAAGGAGTTCCATGCCGCCTACCAGCGCATGGGCTCGAAGCTCCGCAACACCGTGCGCACCAAGGGCGGCGTGAAGGGCGCCTCCACCACCTTCCAGAAGGTGGGCAAGGGCAGCGCCAGCACCAAGTCGCGTCACGGCAAGGTGCCGGTCATGAACGTCGATCACACCAATGTCGAATGCACCCTGGCCGACTTCTACGCCGGCGACTGGATCGATGCCCTGGACGAGGTCAAGACCAACACCGACGAGCGGCATGTGGTGGCCAATGCCGGGGCCTATGCGCTGGGCCGCAAGACCGACGAGCTGATCATCGCCAGGCTGAACACCTCGGCCACCTTCGCCGGGGCCAATACCGACGGGATGACCAAGGCCAAGGTGCTGACGGCGTTCGAACTGCTGGGCGCCGCCGATGTGCCGGACGACGGCGAGCGTTATGCCGCAATCGGCTGGCGGCAGTGGAGCGAACTCCTCGACATCGACGAGTTCGCCAACGCCGACTATGTCGGCGACGACCAACTGCCGTGGCGCGGCACCCAGGCCAAGCGCTGGCTCGGCACCCTGTGGTTCCCGCATTCGGGCCTGACCGCGTCGTCGGGCGTGCGGCTGTGCCACTGGTACCACAAGACCGCCATCGGCCACGCCAGCGGCGCCGACGTGAAGACGGATGTCACCTGGCACGGCGACCGCGCCGCGCACTTCGTCAACAACTCGATGAGCCAGGGGGCTTGCCTGATCGACCAGGCCGGCATCGTCACCCTGCGCTGCCTCGAATCGTAAGGAGGGCACCATGGCCTATACGTCCAAGACCCTGTCGGTCCTGGGTTACGCCAACGGCTTCACGCTGTGGCACTACGCCACCGCCGATGCGGCCGCTGCCGTGGACTCGTCGGGCTATCTCAATGGCGCGGCCGAGCTGCTGCGGATCGGCGACTTCGTCTTTGCCAACACCGAGACGGGCGGCACCCCGGTGCACGGCATTTTCGTCGTGCGCGCCAATAGCGGCGGGGTGGTCGATCTCGCCAACCTGACCCAGTTCGGCGGCTCGAACACCGACTGATGCGTTCAAACCCTCCCCCTTGACGGGGGAGGGTGCGAGCGAAGCGAGCGGGTGAGGGTGAAGCCGGAGACTGAGTGCAAGCCGCTTCACCCTCACCCCGGCCCTCCCCCGTCGAGGGGGAGGGGGCAGAAAGCAACACAGGAGAATTCCCAATGGCCCTTAACGGCATCCAGCTTTGCGCCCGGGCGCTGATCAAGCTTGGCGCCGCACCCGTCGCCTCGTTCGAGGAAACCTCGGCCGAGGCGATGGTGGCGCGCAACCTCTATCCGGCGCTGCGCGACGCCCTGCTGGCCGCGCATCCCTGGAGTTTCGCCACGGCGCAGGCGGCGCTGCCGCGCCTCGTGGCGCCGCCGGTCGCCGAGTTCGACGTCGCCCACCAATTGCCGGCGGATTTCCTGCGCGCCCTGTCGGCCGGGGCCGAGGGCGCCGCCACGGGCCTCGCCTACCGCATTGTCGAGAGCCGGCTGCACAGCGATGCCGACGACGTCACGCTCACCTACATTTTCCGCCCGGCCGAGGGTTCGTTCCCGCCGTTTTTCGACTGGCTGCTGATCGCCCGCCTGGCCGCCGAGTTCTGCCTGCCCTTGACCGAGAGCACGACCCGGGCCGAGGCCCTGGCGCAACTGGACGCGGCGGCCGCTTCGCTGCAGCGGGCCCTGCAACGAACGCTGCAGACGCAGGCGCAGCGACTGGACACGGCCGCGCTGCGGTTGGGGCAGCCTTCGCGCAAGCTTCTGGCGCA
>Ga0163144_10012840_pt1 | contig 17539 bp, 15 predicted proteins | sample OliLak19BULKMAT1_FD_123175 | JGI IMG/M metagenome (GOLD analysis project Ga0163144, IMG submission 123175) | Freshwater microbial mat bacterial communities from Lake Vanda, McMurdo Dry Valleys, Antarctica - Oligotrophic Lake LV.19.BULKMAT1 | ecosystem: Environmental > Aquatic > Freshwater >...
CAACTTGCTGATTACCCGCCTCGGCGATGAATATTTCACGACGAAGAGGCGGAACGAGTCGGCGACGGCGGCCATCTTCACTCGAAAAGTCGGGCACACGCAGCGTGGCGGTAGGCCGATTGTGTTCGACCGCTTCTATGCCGCCCAGCTTGGCGGCAACGCGGTCGATGCGCTACTCGATGGGCAGATCAATGCCGTCAGCATTTTGCAGTGGAACAAGGAACAAGGCTTCCATGTGTCGAGCGTGTCCGGCAACGATTTCCGCGACCGCTGGGGGCTGATTCACGCGCGACAAATGCACCCGAGCTTCTACGATCCGGTAAATATGCGACCCTCGAAGCTTGGCATCGAGTACTTGCACAACATTTTCCGAAATGCCCTGGGTGCTGACGATACCGAAGCCGCGAAAACCGTCTTCTCCTCCGGCAATCTCACTGCCCGGTATCACTCGGTGAATACGGATGTGAACAAGCGGATTCGGTATTTGTGAACTGAATCGGAATCATCTTGCGAACTTATCCCGAAGGAAAGCCTGAGTCGTTTCCCACAAGTCGGCAGCCTTTGCGAAGTCCACGGCCATCGGTTTTACCTGGCTTGGCGTGAGCAGGGCCGGTGGCAGCTTGGCCGAGACTTTCGGATTCAGCGGAATCTGGAAGCCGCCTCCTTCCGCGAGCCTAGCTTCGGTTTCTTCGCGGAGCAGGTAGTCGATTAGTCTCTTGGCCGCATCCGGGTTAGGGCCTCCTTTCACCAGAGCAAGCGTGTTGGGAATGTACAGCGTACCCAGGCGCGGGTGTAGCGCGTGTCCGGCACGATCCGGAAAGATGATTGCGACCGGTTTGCCGTCGTTCAGCTCGATGAGGGCATCGTCCGTGTCCGTCATGCCGACGGCAAAATCTCCGCGTGCCACCCCCTGGGCGACCTGCTTGTTGCCGGGCAAGAGCGTGATGCCGTTCACATTCAAGCCATGATAAAAATGAGCTGCAGCGTCGGTTCCCAGAACCTCGAACAAACACGCGGCATGGGTCGCGGTCGTGCCGAACTGCGGCTTGGCCATCGCCAGTTTTCCCTTCCACTTCGGATCGGTCAGATCGAGAATAGACAGGGGTCGCTCCGCCTCTGTCGGCAGCAGTTTCGTGTTGACGATTAACACTCGGGCACGTGACGCGAACGATTGCCACAAGCGTGATTGTGGCCGAGTCCAGTCCGGAAACGGGCCTGCATTTGGCGATTGATACGGTTCATACACGCCTTGCCGAGCCAACCGAATCGTGCCGATGATCTCGTTGTTCCAATGAACGTCGCAGCGCGGCCGTTCGGCTTCGCGCTCCAGTTCTGCGGCCAGACTGACGGATTTATTCGCTTCCGTATCGAATTTCGTCGTGACCTTCAGCGCGGACTTGATCTCGAAGTCCGCGAAGAGCCCCTCTGCGAATTCGCGATCTTGGGCGCAGTACACGACCACGCGCGATTCGGACTTGCGACAGCCGGCGAGACTGGCGAAGACGAGCAGGAGCAGGATGAGGTGACGCATGGCGGGCCTTTCAAGAAGTGGTGATACAGACCGACTCCGTGGTGCTCGACCACGGAGGAGAGAGGGTTGGCGGATTTACCCTCCACACATAATGATAAGTAGCGCGGAGGGGCCAAAAAGGTAAGAGCACTTTGACAAATTTTTCGGAATTGTTTCCCACATGATGAAGGTGGTCACCACAAGGTATAACCGCCATCAATGACGAGGGAGGCACCCGTCATGTAGCGGGAGGCTTCCGAAGCGAGATAGACTGCCAATGGGCCCAGATCTTCCGGCTGGCCAAATGCACCCATTGGGATTTGCTTCAGGAATTCTTCGATCACTTCCGGATGCAGCGATTTCCAACGCTGATTCGGCTCGGTCATGAAGCCGCCGGGAAGTATGGCATTCGCCGTGATGCCGAAAGGTGCCCAGTCGGCAGCGATGGCTCGAGTGAATTGCACGACGCCAGCCTTGGCGGTTTCATAATGTCGGCCGCCAATCTTCTTACCGGCCACGAGTGCATTGATCGACGCCACGTTGATGATTCGCCCGCCAGTGCCACGTTCAATCATCGCCCCACCAAGGATTTTCGTGCAGATGAACACGCTCGTCAGATTGAGGTCGATCAACTCGCGCCAGGTTTCGAGCGGCATCTCGGCAGTGGGAATGTTCTGCCGTCGTCCACCGGCATTGTTGATGAGGACGTCGATTGGCCCAAATTCGGCGAGGGCCTTTTTGCAAGCGGCTTCGCATTCGTCGGTCTTGCTCACATCGGCCTGAATGATGAATACGGCCCGACCGAACGCCTGAATGTCGCCGGCCGTTTTGGCGAGCGATTCTGCATCGCGGCCGACGAGGGCGATATCAGCACCTGCTTCGGCGCACGCTAATACCATTTCGCGGCCTAATCCGCGGCTGCCACCGGTAATGAAGAGACGTTTGTTAGTGAGACGAAAGCGGTCGAAGAGGCTCATGATGGTTTCAAGGCGTATGAGATCCGTTTAGCGTTCGAGCCAACGGCTCGAACGAACCAAACGAGCCAGCGGTGAAAATACGTTCGAGCCGTTGGCTCGAACGCTAAACGAGGTTAGTAAAACCCTTTCCTGCGATAATACTTCTGTACTTGCTCGTCGCCGAGCATCACCAGGCCGACGATACCGAGGACGCAGTTGACGATGTCGCCATTGATGATGCAGATGATTTGCAGAATCAGCAGCGTCTTGGGTGGGCCTTGATCGTCCCGATTCATCATGTTCACGCCACGAATGACGGCGAGAATTCCCCAAACGAGTTCGAGGTACATTCCCGGCCAGAGGCAGCAGAGGCAGCCGGGTCCGCCGGTTGCAGCCCCGATCAGACCGAAGTAGCCGATCATTGAAAGGCCTGCCAGAATGCCAAGAATTCCGCCAATGAGCATCATCACGCCCACCGCTTGAATCTGGCTCGGCTTCTGCCCACTTCGCCGACGCGGCCGATCGTCGTACTCGTCCTCGTAATCGTCTGTTTGCCGGCGAACGCGTGGGCGGTCATCTTCGTCATCGATCTCGTCGCGTCTTCGAGTGCGACTGCTGGGTCGTTCGTCTTCGTCGTACTCGTCGTCATCGCGGTTGCCGCGACGACGGCTCGGGCGTTCGTGATCAGCGCCGGCGTCGAAGCGGCGACGAGGCGGGCTCTCCGGGAGATCTTCTTTCCGTGCACGTTCTTCAGACTTTGGGAAAAGAACTTGAACCGTGCTCGCCTCGACCCAGTCGGACATGCCATCACGCCAGACCAAATCGGTAGGCTTGAGTTGGGCTGCCGACACCAAGCGACGAAGTTCGTCCTCCGTAACCGGCCCCTTGCGTTCGGAACCTTCGCTGTAAAACCAATCGGCGTTCACGGTTGCTCCCGGCGAGTGGGGAAAATCGGGTAGGCGAGGCAGAGTCGGTCGAGACGTACTTCGTTCGCCGGGTCTTGTAATTTTTGAGGGACGGGGGAATCCTGTCAAGCTCCCAATCCGAAATCCGGGTAAAAGTCACGCAAGCCACGTAAAGCAGCGAAGTTCGCGAAGCTGGCCGGCGACAAATCTGTCCGGTTTATGCTTGCGTTTTCACTCGTCGCTGCTATCGTCTGCTCGCTTCCGGGCATCATCGGGGGATGTGCGCTCGGATTGTAGGGGTTGTAACGTTTTAACTGCCAAATAGCCGATGGAACTCTCGGAACAGCCTGCGCATGGCCCATGCCGGCTTGTCGGAGGAAGGACTCCCATGTCACGCACGCCACGATTAGAGTTGGAATCTCTCGAAACTCGCGAAGTCCCTGCGGACCTCGCGTATGCACAGATGCTCACTGGTTTGCCCGAAAATGCCGTGACCCGCGTCGTCGGCGATCCGGTCGGCAACCTTTACGTGACCGGTTCTTTCACGGGGACGATCGACCTCAACCCGGACCCGTTGATTACACAGTCGATCACCGCTAACGGCGGCACGGACGTCTTTGTAGCCAAGTACGGCTACACCGGTCAACTCTTGTGGGTCAGGCAACTCGATGGCCAGGCCGACGAGACCGTCGCCGATATCGCCCTCGATAGCATCGGCAACGTCTACGTTGGCGGCACCTTCAAGGGTGCGACGGACTTCAATCCGAATCCAATCATCAGTGCGGTTGGGAGCGCGGCACAAGGCGGCTCGGCCTACATCTGGAAGCTCGATTTCCAGGGCAACTTCTTCTTGGCTCGCACAGTAGGTGGCACGAGTTCGGTCAGCGGTCTTGCAGTCGATCTCGCCGGAAACATGCTCCTTGCCGGCACTTTTTCTGGCACCGCGGACTTTCATCCGGCTACCGACCTCGCGGTCAATTTGAATACGACGAACGCGAACGGGGCGGGCTTCCTGTGGAAGCTTGATTCCGTCGGCAATCTCACCTGGGCTCGAAAGTTTGAAACGACTGGCACCATTGAAACGACCATGCCCGCCATTGATGGCACGGGCTACGCCTATCTCGCGGGTCGGTTTACTGGCACGGCCGATCTCGATCCTTCGGACACGACCAAAGCATTGGCCGCAGGTGGCACGGCGTGGACACCGTTCGTGGTCAAGATTGGCTACACCGGTGACTATATCTGGGGCCGAACGTTGAGGCCGATCACTCCGACGGCGGGAGCGAACAACGCCATCACCGGTCTCGGCGTCGATGGCATCGGCAACGTTTTCGCTGGCGGAACGTTTCAAGGGACTGTTGATTTCGATCCAAGTGCCGCGAATGTCAATTTGACCAGTTCGAATAATTCGACTGACGGATTTATCTGGAAACTGAATCCCGATGGCACCCAGGGCTATGCTCGCAAATTCGGCGGGCCGAACAACGAAACTCTCACCGACCTCTTCGTTCACCAAACTGGATTTGCATATGCCACCGGTGTCTTCACGGGCACGGGCGATTTCGATCCGGGTGCCGGTATCGTGAATCTCGGCAGCGGTTCCGGGGCGGCCGATGGCTATATCATCAAGCTCAATCCATCCGGAAATCTTTCGTACACGAAGGCACTTGGCGGCGGGCGAAGTGCGACTCGCCCCAGCGGCCTGTGGGCAGATGGTGCCGGAAACATGTATATCTCGGGCGGCTTCAGTGGCCGAGCCGACTTCGAGCCTTCCAATGAAATCGCGGTTCGAGGCGGCGGCAACGGCTCCGGCTTTATCGCCAAGATATGGCCCGCCGTGGGTTCCGCGGCCACGCCGGTGAATCGACCGCCAATTAACATCTCGGCTGGTGGGCCCTACACCATCGATGAAGGTCGGCCGCTGACGATCAAGGCCACGGGCATCGACCCGGAGGGGAAACCGCTCAATTTTGCGTGGGATCTGAACGGCGATGGCGTTTACACGGACGCGGTTGGGAAGAATGTGACACTGACACGTGCCCAGTTGGCGGCCCTCGGTCTGGCTGACGGAAACAATGTCGCCAAGACCATCCGAGTACGGATTTTCGACAACACAAACCTCGGCGTCGAAGCAACGACGACGTTAACGATCAAGAATTTGCCGCCCGTTGCCACGATTGTTGTGCCAGTCACAGGGACCGAAGGCGTTCGTCCGGTTGTGAAATATCTGGTGGCCAGCGATCCTTCGAACAAGGACTTCAAAGCCGGCTTCAAGGCGAGCTGGGATTTTAACGACGATGGCGTGTGGGATATAGGGGACGGCTCGACCTATGCGGGGTCAATCGCGGGCAAGGCCACGATTCCACTGGGGTTCGTCAGCGATTCCGGACCAATCCAGATCCGTGTTCGTGTCTTCGACAAGGATGGTGGCTACGTCGATGATTGGGGCACGATCATCATCAACGAAGTCGCACCGAGAGCGACTTTTGGCCCGATCAGCGCTTTGACTTCCGGGACACCGGTGACGTTTAAGTTCTCGGCACTAATTGATGCCCCTTCGGATGTGACCGCAGGCTTTACTTACAGTTTTGACTTTGACAACGATGGCGTGTTTGAAGTGAGCGGCCCGAGCAAGCAGGCCGCAACGGTCTTCCCGGTTCGAGGCACTTACGGAGTGAGTGGCCGCATCATGGATCAGGATGGCTTCTTCACGGTGTATACGTTGACTGTGAATGTGCTGTAAGGGGAATTGAGTAGTCGGCACACGGGTGTGCCGACTACACTTGACCCTTTCGTCTCATTTCTTCTCGACGGGAACACGAACGCGAATCATTCCTTGAACGTAGCCATGAAAGTCCCTTTTGATCGGCGTCACTTTCTTCGTCTTGATATCGAAGGACAACACAGTTACCTGATATGGGCCGCCGATATCGAAGAGGAACGACGTTCCTTCCGGGTTGAAGCCGCCGAACCTACGGTACTGTAACGCTTTATCCCACGATGCAATGGTTTCCACCTTGTCCGATTTCGGGTCGAAGGCACGAATTGCCTTCGGTCCGACCAGGCCAACACGGCCATCGGGCAGGAACTCGAAGCCGAGTTGCTGGCCATCCTCGTAAGCCGTCAATTTCTTCTCGCCGGTTCCGTCGGCGTTGGCCACGTAGACGCTGAAGACTGGACTGACAAAATCGTTGGCACGAAAATATTTCGAGTATACCATTTGCGAGCCATCGTGGCTGAAGTGGATGCCTTCCGAGCAATCCACCCCGGTAACCGCCAGTTTGCTCAGTTCCTTGGTGGCGAGTTGAATTCGGCACACGTCTCTTTTTGCATCCGAGTAGACCAGGTACTTTCCATCGGGAGTGAAAGCGAAGACCGTGGTGAACTGGTCGCTCAACGGCGTCTTGCCGAGCGGTCCATCCTTCAAGGATAGAACCAGATCGGCCCCATCGGGACCGAGGAGCGTCAGTTCATTCTCGTCTTTCTTGAGAACCACGGTCTGATCGATCGGACGTGCTCGCACTCGGCCGCTCTTTGCCTCGTTGAGCTTGCGGAGGTTCTTGCCGTTCGCGTCGCCGATCCACCATTCGATGTGCGAGACGTTGAACTGGCCGAACCCGGGGGCAGGGTCTTTCGGTCCCGGCGGCTTCATGACTGTCTCCGCAAAGAGAAATCCACCGGTCGTCGCAGTCGTGACGGGTGCCGGGGCGGCAACGATCCGCGAGCCTTCATTCGGCCGGTCGCGGTCCCAGAACACGCTGATGCCAATCCCGGCGACCAGAACGACCAAGACGGCCAGGCCACATTTCAGCTTCATCGTGAGTACTCCCGTTCGATAGCCGGCCGCGAGGTCGCGGACGGTTGTAGACGTTGTGCCGGAGATCGCCGCCTCCAGGCAGGAGGACAACAGGCGTTCCGGGAAGGCGACTGTCGTGATGGCCGCGACGGTCAGTGTGATCCCGCGGGATTCCAAACGTTTTCGCAGCTTGTCCCTGCCACGGGCCAAATGAACCGCAACCGTGCCCCGCGGCCGGCCGAGCAACTCCGCCGCAGCCTCCTGCGTGTGAGACTGCAAGTCGCACAGTACGATTGCCTCGCGATGCGCCACGGGTAGCCGAGCGATTTCTTCGTCGATGACGGCCGAGAGTTCTGGAACGCCAGCCGGTTGCTCGGGCGTTTGATGATCGTTCGTCTTCCCGAGCCGAGCTACCCGTGCTTCGCGTGCGATCCGTCGAGAGGCCTCTCGCCGAGACTTGAGAGCCATATTCACCGCAACCGTGTTGAGCCAGCCGCCAAGATTCTCGACACCTGTCAATCGATTCGCATGCCGAGCGAGTACGAAAAACACGGCTTGGACCGCGTCTTCTGCATCCGGGTGATGCCGAAGAATTCGTTGGCAAACGCCGAAGACCATCGGCCCGTGTCGCCCGACGATGGCCGCGAAAGCATCTCCATCCCGGGAGCGGGCGAACTGTTCCAGGAGAGCAGCGTCCGGAGTATCGGCAAACCTTTCACGGTGAACCTGAGCAATCAGATTCTCGTGTCGAGCAGCCATCGCACTTCCTCACCTTTCATGAATGCTGATCCCGTGCTCCGTGGAAGTGTGACACCCATTTTTGAAAATTTCGAGAGAAATGTTGAGAACCCCATCAAGGATTATTCTACGAATGCATCCGCTTCGATCTCGACGAGCATGTCGGGATCGATGAGTTTGCTCACCTCGATCATCGCGGTAGCCGGGCGGATGTCGCCAAACACTTCGCCGTGCGCTTTGCCGACTTTTTCCCAGTCGGCAATGTTCGTCAGGTAAATGCGCGTGCGGACCACGTCCTTCATACTCGCACCAGCTTGCTGCAATGCGGCTTCGATTGTCTTCAGTGTTTGCACCGTCTGCGCGTAAACGTCTCCTTTACCGACAAGGCCGGCCGGAGTCGCGGCTGTCGAGCCGGAAACGAAAACGAACTGGCCAACCTTCACGGCTCGCGAGTAGCCAATGATCGGTTCCCACTTGCCGCCGCTGGAGATGTTTTGACGGGTCATGTTATTGCTCCTCTTTGGCGAGCGGAGCGGCGTAAGCCGCCCGATGATGTTTCCCTGTGACAACATCGGGCGGCTTACGCCGCTCCGCTCGCCCTTGATTCTACTTCCCCACGAAGAGCTTGCTCATCGCTTCGCATTCTTCCGAGGTCACTTCGCCGGCCTTCACCCACAGGCGGTACTTCACCTTGAGGGATTTTTCTTTCGTCAGGTCGTACTCGAAGTATGTGCCCACGCGGCCATAGGCACGCTCGCTTTGACGGGCTTCCTTTGGGTTGTCCGGATGATCGAGATAAACCGTCGTGTAGCGTTTTCCGTCGATCACATAGCTCATGGCGGTCCAGGCTCGATTCACGGGGCCGGTCTTTCCTTTGGGCTCCCAGTTCACTTCCTTGCCGTTCTCGCCTTTGCCTTTCGGACTCATGAAGTAGGTCTCGCCCTTGGTCTTCTCGACTTCAACGTTGGCGCGGAAGTGGAAGCCGGCGTGCTGGGGGTCGCCGTCGAGGCGGACCTTGTCCAACTCCGTGGAGAGAATGCTTTCGAAGTCGATCAGCCGGCCTTCTTTCGCGTTGCGAACCGTCAGGGTGCGTTCTTCGCTGGCGAATGGCTTACCGTCCTGGCCGTTCCAACTCACTTTCACTGTGTGCTTGCCGAACTCATCGGTCGCTTCATGCTTGCCGAAACCGGCGTGCTGTTGCGATTCCCCCTTGGTGCAATGCCAGACGTCCGCCTGTTGCTTGTCGCCATAGCTGATCCGGTTGAAGCCGAAGTAGATGCCGCGATGATGGGGATATTGGCCGTCCGGCCCATTGGTGAGGCGAACCTTGCCCGACTCGTCGTACAGGTGGTGATAGACCTTTATGGTCGGGTTCGCGATCGCCGATTTCTTGGGTGGCGATTGCGAGGGATCGAACTTGGGCCGAACGTATTCGAGGACCGGCTTGCCCTCGAAGGTGAGCATCGGCTTATCGCCATCGGCGTCGGTCCAGGCGAAGCCTTTGGATTCCGCGAAGCTCGTGGAGGCGACGAAGATGCTGGCGAATAGGGAGAGCGTGTACTTCATGAACGGCCCCATAGTAGCCCGCACACTCCGTGTGCGGGCTTTTGGCAATTGGATTGTTGCTTGCGAGTTCCAAGTCGGCACACGGAGTGTGCCGACTACTATTTGCTGAACACAAACTTTCCCGGGTTGCCATTGCCCAGCGGGCTGTCGGCGGCCGGTCGCCAGAGAATGGCTTCCTCGATCTTCTTGGCGACCAGAAAGTCCTTGTCCGTGATGCCGCCGGCCGAGTGCGTCTGAAGCTTCACCCAGAGTTTTCCCCAGGTGACCGAAAGATCGGCGTGGTGATAGGCCGCCTCGCAAATGTAGCCGATAGCGTTGACCGCCATGAGCGTTTGCGGCCAGCCATCGGTGTTGTATTTGCGTCGCAGCCAGCCTTCTTCCAGATACCAGCCACTCAGGCCGAGTTCCTGGATCTTGGCTTTCACTTCGTCTTCGGTGTATGTGCGATCTTTTTCTTTTGACATGGTGGAACTCCCAAGAATTTCAGCGGAGCCACGACCGTAAGGGAGTGGTCAAAGCCCTCCGGTCGCGGCTCCGAAATCCGACACTTATGCGCCCGGTGCCTTCGGCATCCAACGGCCAACGACAGGAACGGGGTCCGCCTCAAGATCCTGATCCAGGCTGGTCAGGTTCTTGGGAAACGTGTCCTCGAACCACTTGGCACCGTGGAGCACCTCGTCCCATTTCAATGCTTTGCCGGAATACGTTGCCATGCGGCCGAGGATGGCCGTGAACGTGCTGTTGGCCACATTTTCCAGTTCATTGAGCGGCTTGTTATCGCGAATCGCCTTAATCAGGTCGATGTGTTCCTGAACGTATGGATCGGTTTCGCCGCCGCCAACGAGTTCCTTGCCGTTGAAGTAGTAGTTGCCCGGACTGGTGCGAACGCGTCCCTTGGTGCCGACGAATTCTTCCGAGATGTTGTTCACGCAACCATCAATCTGCCGGCAATAGCTCTGCACGATCGCACCATTGGGATACTCGTACTCGATCGCAAAGTGATCGAAGATGTGGCCGACGTTCTTGGCATCGCCAACGGGTCGGTTGCTGGGTCCACCCATGCCAACGGCCTTGATCGGTACAGCACCCATCGCCCAGTTGGCAACGTCGAGATTGTGAACATGCTGCTCGCAGATATGATCGCCGCACAACCAGACGTAGTGATACCAGTTGAGGAATTGATAGCGAGCATCCTTCATGTCCTTGGGACGCTGGTTGAACCACGGCGTCGTGCCGTTCCAGTAGACGCGGGCTGCCGTGATGTCCCCGATCAGGCCATCCTTCATTTGCTTAATGGTCTCGATGTATCCAGCCTGATGGCGGCGCTGAGTGCCGGCCGCGATCTTCAGACCTTTTGCCTGCGACTTCTTCACGAGATCGAGCACCTTGCGGGTGCCGGCCACGTCCACCGCGACGGGCTTTTCGGTGAAAATGTTTTTGCCGGCCTCGACCGCCGCCTCAAGATGCATCGGGCGATAGCCAGGAGGGGTCGCAAGAATGACGTAGTCCAAGTCCGACATGCTCAAGAGTTTCTTAAAGCCATCGAAGCCGTGAAAGCATGTTTCCGCCGTGGCCGTCACGCGTTCCTTGTAACTCTTCTTGATACTGTTGAACGTTCCAGTCACTTTGTTTTCGAACAGATCGCACAGGCCGACGATCTGCACGCTCTTGTCGGCATCCATCACGTTGCGGATGGCCCCGGTGCCACGGCCGCCGCAGCCGATCAGGCCCACCTTCATCGTGGTGGAGTCGGCCGCGTACATCTTGCTTTGAATGGCCAGGGTCGTGGCCAACGCACTACCCGCGACGAGAAAATCGCGGCGATTGACGGTTTCGCTCATGGGAGAGTCCTCAGGGGAAGTAATAAGTTCGATGTAGGATGGGTGGAGGCTTTGCGAAACCCACCGAGTACTATTTTGGTTCAAATTCTTCGTTGTTCTCTTTGACGACCTTCGACGTAATCCCGGTCAGTTCGTCCGGCTCGACGGGACGCACAATGCGGAAGCCAATCATGGAATAGTTCGTCAGCCACCAGATGCTTTGCGGTCCTTGCGGGTCGGCCTCCATCCATTTGAGGTCGGATTTTCGGCGGGCGGCACTGCGGATTTCCTTGAGGTCGTCCTTGTAGTGGCCGCCACGAGCGACGTGTCGCCATTTGTTTTCCGTTGGCTTGAACATGGCCCCTCTCACGAAACCGTCCTTCACAGCGAGCTTCGAAAACCGCTCGTAAGCATCCTCGACGTAGTGATCCATGCACCACTCCATCACATTCCCGTGCATGTCGTAAATGCCCCAAGCATTTGGCTTGCGGGTTCCGATTCCGTGTGGCGAGAAGCGAGTGATGCCATCTTTCTCGGCTTTGGAATTTCCTTTGAACCAGGCGTAATCGTCGATCTTGTCGCCCTTTGGGATGCCATAGGTGCCGGTCGAACCTGCCCGGCAAGCATATTCCCATTCGGCCTCGGTAGGCAGGCGATAATCCTTGCCGGTTTTCTTGGAAAGCCACTCGCAATACTTAAGAGCGGCATGGTGTGTCATGCAGATCGCCGGGTTCTTCTCGCGTTCGAAACCATAGGTTTCATCCACGTATGGCTTGGTCGGCTTCGAGACTGCGTCAGCGGGTGCGAGTATCTTCATGTCCTTTTTGGGAAGCTTGGCCTTCTCTTCGTCCGGGAGCAAGTTGAGGTTGTTGAAACGGAAGTACAGATCGAACTCGTCCCAACTCACTTCGTGCTTGCCGATCCAGAATGGGTTGAGATGAACTTTAACTTGCGGGCCCTCGTCGTCGCGACGTCCGATTTCCGATTCTGGGCTGCCCATCAGAAACTCGCCACCGGGGACGGCTACCATGTCGAACGTGGCCTTGCCGTCGGGAGTTTCGAGCATTTCGGTATAGGCCATGTGCTTGGTGGCCGGCTTGGCTGGCTTCGGTTCCTCGGCCAACGTCGCCAGCAACGCGAAGCCGCCAATGACGAGCGCGAGAGATATTTGGATGTGGCGGAGCATGTCTGCTAGAGTCTCCAGTAGGGCGCAAACTTCCACAAGATTATTCTATGAGCCGCATTCTACCTTTGTTGGTTGTTTTCGCGTTTGGTTCCGCACGGGCCGAAGAGCCACGTCGATTCGAGTACGAGGAACCGCACATGGGGACGAAATTTCGCATCGTCCTCTACTCGCCTAGCAAGGAAACAGCAGACAAGGTCGCCAAGGCCGCGTTCGCTCGGGTGGGCGAATTGAACCGCATCATGAGCGATTATTCACCCGATAGCGAGTTGATGCAACTGTGCAAGAAATTCGAGAAGGGCTTTCAGTGGCCAGAAAAGGTCAGCGATGAATTGTTCTTCGTTCTGCAAAAGGCGAACGAGGTTTCTGAATTGTCGGGCGGGGCATTCGATGTCACCGTTGGGCCAGTGGTGAAGCTTTGGAGGCAGGCCCGCAAGGATCGGCGATTGCCGGAGACGGAGACTCTCAAAGCGACGCTCCAGAAAGTTGGCTACAAGAATATTGAGTTCGACACAAAGGCCAAAACCGTTCGCCTGAAAGTAGCGGGCATGTTGCTCGACCTCGGCGGCATCGCCAAGGGCTACGCGGCCGACGAGGGGTTACGGGTGATCGAGACCTTCGGCATCAAAAGCGCACTCGTCGCGGCAAGCGGGGACATCGCTGTTTCCAAGGCCCCTCCTGGACGCGACGGCTGGCGAATCGACATCGAACCGCTGCCCGGCTCAAAGGACGCCCGACAGCTGGTCTTGGTGGACGCTGCGGTGTCTACCTCGGGGGATTCGGAGCAATTCGTGGAGATCGCCGGTGTTCGTTATTCACATGTGGTCGATCCGGCAACAGGCATCGGCCTGAAAGGGCGGCGAAGCGTGACCGTCGTCGCACGACGGGGAATCGACGCCGATAGTCTAACGAAGATGGCCAGCATTCTCCCGGCCGACAAAGCGATCGAAAAAATCGAGACGTTGGAAGGAACGGCAGCGTTGATCGTTGTGAAGTTGGAGAAGGGGGAGGAAGTTAAACGGTCAAGTCGTTTCAAGCGATTCCTGGCGAAGGAATAAAAAGGGCCCCTGGGGACTCGCATCCCAGGGGCCGCGAAAGCTGCCCCTCTTGAGAAGTGAGGACAGCGAAGAACTTTTAGCGTTTTTTACCCTCCGCGCCAAGCAAAATCCGGAGAAACTTCGGAAACAGAATGCAAATACTCACAATTGCTGCTTATTTTTCGAGTCGGAAGTCGAAGGCGGGGTTGGAACCTGCCTTCACTTCGGCCGCCAATCCGCTGGTCGCCGCCTTGTGATAGCGAAGAGGAATTGGCGAAGGATTCTTCGGAATGGCCTTTTCCGGGTTCTTCCCGGCCAGGGGAATTTCGTCGGCGGACTGCAACATTCGTCCGGGTATCACGGCTACCGAGTACGAGCCTTCGGGCAGACCATCTCCCTGGTAGGTTTTCACTTCGTAAGTGCCATCATCGTTCAGGACAGCCGTTAGGGTCACGCCCTGCGCGGCGTTCTCGAAAACGATCGTCGCCCCTTTAACCGGCTCGTCGCCGAGTGTCACCCGCCCGCGAACCGGCCCCCGTGCCGGGCCATCCTTGCAGCCGGATAACACCAAGCAAAGCAGAAATGCAGTCGAAAACGTTCGTTTGCAGAAGGATTTCATGATGGTTTGGGTCGGATTTTACTCGGAAATCACGTTACCATCGTCCCGGTTAGCCATGTTGAAGAGTGTTTGCAGGGTGATGCTGTCTTGCAGCATTCGAACGGAGCCATCGCACAATAGCACGTTCACACCTCGAGGATGGACCGACTGTAAGGGGCGGTTTTGGCCGTAATAAACCTCGCTTACCCCTTTGTTCTCCCACGTTTTGTCGTTCAATCGATACCGAACGGTTGTCAGGTTCCAGTGGCGATTTTCTCCAGACCAACCCGGCCCCATGGCGAACGCGTGGCCGAAGTCGCTACGGCAATCGATTTTGATGCCGTCCGCCCGACGGCAAAAGTCGGACTGTTCGCCGATGATAATTGTTTGCGAGGTGCCATCCGGAATGTCCGCGAATTTCTTGGCCTCGTGCGACAGGAGCACGCCACCACGCGAAACCTGCCCTTTGCCATAATGTTCGTAACCTTCGCTATCGCGATTCAGCATCGAGATATGATCGATTGCACCGGAGATGCCGACATAGGTCGACGATTGAACTCCGCCGCCTGGAGTGGCACCCACCAACACGCGTTTGGGCAAACTGGAGGAGGGGCAGTACAACATTTTCGTCCACATCTGGCTGAGCAATGCGCCGTTGTACTCGTTGGTTCCCCAGTACACGAGCCCGGTATAGGGGCTGTATTGCCCGCGAAAATCGAACTGGCGGAAGACATTGTCCTGTTCGATGTACGGCAAAAGGTAGGTCCAGAACGAGTGACCATAGCCACCCGAAGGTGCTTGCGTTCCGCCGGCCGGGAATGTCCCCAGCGCTTCATGGTGGTTGTGCAAGGCGATGCCGACCTGCTTGAGGTTGTTCGAGCAACTCATTCGGTTGGCGGCCTCGCGGACTTTTTGCACGGCGGGCAGCAACAATCCGATCAGAATCGCGATGATGGCAATAACCACGAGCAGTTCGATCAAGGTGAAAGCTAAACGAGGTTTCTTCATGACAATACACCAACGAAAATGAGGGAGAGATAGCCTGCCGGGATCACGGGGGCATAAGTTGAACGTACAGGGATCGAGCGTCGGCTGCAAGTCGAAACTGGGTCCGGAGTTCGACACTCATTCGTTACTCACCGGGTTAGCCAGGGCATCGCGAAATCGCCCGGCCAGTTCGTGAGCCGATCGGTCGTAGGCGGCAGGATCTTTCCAAGCCCGTCTCGGGTCAAGCACCTCGGCTGGGACGCCCGGACATGTCACCGGCATCGACAGGCCAAAAATCGGGTCGGCACGAAACTCGGCCTGGTCGAGTTGGCCATCCAGGGCCGCGTGCAACATGGCCCGCGTGTGAACCAGATTGAACCGTTCCCCCACACCATAGCCGCCACCGGTCCAGCCGGTATTCAACAGCCACACCGGAGTGCGGTGAGCTTGAAGCTTTTGATGCAGCAGTTCCGCATAGCGACGGGGAGGTAAAGGCAGGAACGGGGCGGCAAAGCAGGGGCTGAACACGGCCTTGGGTTCCTTCACGCCGACCTCTGTTCCGGCTACTTTTGCCGTGTAACCGCAGAGAAAATAGTCCATTGCCTGTTCGGGGGAAAGGCGTGAGATTGGCGGCAAAACTCCGAATGCATCACATGTCAGGAAGAAAATGGTTTTCGGATGGCCGCCTCGGCCGCTCGGTTCGTGGTTGGAAATCAGTTCGATCGGATAGGCGGCTCGGGTGTTCTCCGTGTACTGCTGACTGTTGTAATCCGGCACGCGGGAGGCCGACAATGGGACGTTCTCCAGGATGCTGCCGAACCTTATTGCATCATAAATTTGTGGCTCCTTCTCCGCCGACAGACGAATGGTCTTGGCGTAGCAGCCCCCTTCGATGTTGAACACGCCGTCGTTCGACCAGCCATGCTCGTCGTCGCCGATCAGTCGGCGAGCAGGATCGGCAGACAGCGTCGTCTTGCCTGTCCCTGAAAGTCCAAAAAACAGCGCGACATCGCCAGTTGCTCCCACATTCGCGGAGCAGTGCATCGAGAACACGCCCTTCCATGGCAGAATCGCGTTCAGGATCGTGAAGATCGATTTCTTGATCTCACCAGCGTAGTGGGTGCCTGCAATCAAGATTGTTTTCCGCTCGAAACTCACAGCGATAACGGCAGGCGAATTGAGCCCCTCGGCCTTGGCGTCGAAGCGCAAGGATGGCAAGGCCAGGATCAGCCATTCCGGCTCGAAACCGGCCAGCTCGACGGGCCTCGGCCGCAGAAACAAGCACTGGGAAAAATGAGCATGCCAGGCTTGCTCCGCAATCACACGAACTTTCAGGCGATGCCCCGGATCTGCACAGGCCGCGGAATCCTGCACGAATAACTCGCGGCCATTCGCATACCGTTTTGCTTGCTCCAGCAATCGATCGAAGGTGGCCGAATTCATCGGCTGATTCGTAATGCCCCAATCGATCTCGTTCTCCGTGGCCGATTCACGGACGACGTACTTGTCCTTCGGCGACCGGGCGGTTCGCTCGCCGGTTAGGGCGACGAAAGCACCAGAATCGGCAAGTTGGCCTTCTTTGCGGCGAAGCGCATGTTCAACCAACTCGGCAGCCGCGAGATTGGCATGGACGGCATTAGCCGGCGCAAGACCATGACGCAACAAATCGGGTACGGGCATAATCGCCCCTCAGAGGTCTGAAAATGTGATTATAGCGAGGTGATTCGAGCAAATGGCTGGGCGGACCGATCCATGATTCATGCCACGGGTGCCGTAGACGGTTGAATATCGAGAACCTGATCGAGTAACGTGGCGTGAAAGACGTTCCCCACGGCAGGCCGCACGTTTTCCAGTGTGAGACGGCCACCGCCCGCCCGCAGTTTCTTGTTCAGCCCCATAAGTTGGCCAAGAATCGAGCTAGTGAGGTACTGAATTGAGTCCAAATTGAGTACGACGTGCCTGTCGGCATGCTCGACCGCGAGTTCGGACAACAGCTGACCGACACGTTCCGCATTGTACTCGTTCAGGCTGTCGCAGTGCAGAAAACGAACCACCGACCGCTGGCCATCGTTGGTGACTTCAAGCTGCAAGTCTAGTGTGCGCGAGGACATAGGGGGATCCTCAATGGTCCGCACCGGGAATGCGGGCTCCGGGAGTGTAAACTTGGTTGGTTTTTGGAACCAAGCAATGGGGACAGTATACCTAACAAGCCTGCAAATCGAAAGCAAGTCCTACACGGAATCGTTCGAAAAACTCGTTACTGCTTCCCATCGAGCAAAACAAAGGGGTCAGGTCTCTTTGTTTGAATCAATGAGACCTGACCCCTTTGTTTTCGGCCGCCTTTGCCATGGCGAATCACAATCTGCCCTCGATTCAGGTCGAGTTCCTGCACGCGCAACTTGCAACATTCCTCGCGGCGCATGCCCGTCCCGTAGAGCAAACG
>Ga0163144_10012842_pt1 | contig 17538 bp, 16 predicted proteins | sample OliLak19BULKMAT1_FD_123175 | JGI IMG/M metagenome (GOLD analysis project Ga0163144, IMG submission 123175) | Freshwater microbial mat bacterial communities from Lake Vanda, McMurdo Dry Valleys, Antarctica - Oligotrophic Lake LV.19.BULKMAT1 | ecosystem: Environmental > Aquatic > Freshwater >...
CTCGAGCCTGACGCGCGCCGAGGCCGAAGCCGCGCTTGCTCGCGACGCATCGGCGGAGGCTCGCGAGGACATCATGGTCGACGCGTTCGTGCAGGTCCATGCGGTGCTCGACGCGACGCAACGCGTGACGCTCGCGACGATGATCGAGACCGAGGGCATGCGCGCCGTGATCGGCGGCAAGCACCACGGCAAGCACGACGCCAAGATCAAGGCGAAGGGGAAGCAGAACGGTCGCGGTCCCGGCAGCCTGAAGGCGAAGCGCAACGGCAAGCCGAGCATCGACGACAAAGCCAACGCGAAGCCTCGCGGTGGTGCCCCACGCAAGGGCGAGCGCGCGAGCGTCCGGTCGCTCCGCGACGCGTGAGTGAAAATCACGCGTCGGTGAAGCGATAAAGTGATGCTGGTCGGCCCGGTCCCGGGAGTGCGCGCACTCCGGGGCCGGGCTCGATCGTTCCGTCGTCGATGAGCCGATTGAAGCGCTTGTTGAAGTTGCTCGGGTCGTAGCTCTGGCCCGCGACCGCCTCGAACGCGCGGCGCAGCTCCGCCTTGGTGAACTCGAGCGGCACGAGGCTCGCCGCGAGGCGCACGTCGAGCAGCAGGCGCTCGCGCAGCGTCTGTAGCGCACACGCGAGCACCTCGTCGTGATCGAACGCGAGCTTGCGGTGCGCGACGTCGGCGACCGGACACCACTGTGCTCCTGCGGCATCGTCACCGGCGCGGGTACGCGTGATCAGATCCGCGGGCACGAGCGCGAAGTAGCCGATCGAGATCACTCGACCACGCGGATCACGACCCGGCCGGCCGAACGCGCGGAACTGTTGCAGCAGCACGTCGTCCGGGCGCAACGCGGTCTCTTCGCGAAGCTCACGGGCGGCCGCCTCGTCGAGGCTCTCGCCCTGGTCACCGTCGTCCCGCGTGCGCACGAAGCCGCCGGGCAGCGCCCAGCGACCGCGGTACGGCGCGATGCCGCGACGAATGAGCAGCACGCGCAGCTCGAACCCGACGATCGCGAGCACCGCCATGTCGACCGTGACTGCCGGCCGCGGATACTCGTACGTGAACTTCGCCGGCCGCCCGGCTGCCGTCGGGCTCTTGCTCACGGAGTGGTCACCCACTCGATGCCGAGCCGACCGAGATCCGCGGCCGAGCGATCCGCTCCTGCCGGACCGCCGATCGCGGAGGTCGCGAACGCGAGCACTCGCACGCGATAGCCGCGCTCGCGTAGCCCCTGCGCCGCCGCGTCGACGCAGTAGCCACCTGTGCAGTACCCGAGCACGTCGAACGTGACCTGCTCGGCGCCACCCATGGCGAGTGCGAGCGCATCGATCACCGGCGCGGCTGCCGGGTTCGCGAACAGCGAGTAGACCTCTTTCTCGAAGTAGATCCCGACGCCATCTTGCGCCTCGGTGGCGAGCGCCGCGGCATCGAGCTCGCGATTGCCCACGCCCTTGCGATCTTCGCCGACGACGTTGCGCACCGTGTCGTCGACGTGCTGCATCGGTATGAACCGTGTACGCCGCGGGACGTCGTGGAACACGCGCAGCCAGCCCGGCGTGCCCTTCACGCAGTGCGGTGCGAACGGACCGCCGTTCGGCGCGAACTCCCACGCATCGTGGGCGTGCGAGTCGACCGAGCCGACGATCGGTGTGCCCGAGCGCTGCGCGTGCTGCAGCACCCGCGCGATCGCCATGGGCACGGTCGTGTCGGCGGGGACATACAAGGCTCCATCCGGCAGCACGAAGTCGCGCTGGGTGTCGACGTCGACGATCACAGTCGTCATCTGCGGCCGCATTCGTTGCCGTCCCAACTGCGGTTGCGAAGCTGCGCGACGAGTGCGGCGGTCTGCTCGGACAGTCGCACGACGACGTCCTCGGCACGCAGCGCTCGCGCGCGACGCAGGTCGTGCATGTTGCACAGGCGGAGGTCTTCGAGCGCGTGCTCGTTGCCGGTGAGCGCGATGTAGTTCTCGGCGACCGGCTCGCCGGCCTGGCCGATGATGCCGAGCGGACCGACGCCACGGACACGTCGCCACGTCGCCGGCCGACCGGGCAGGCTCTGCTTACCGGCGCCGGTCTCGTTGCCGAACTTCATGCGCGGCTCGTTGCCGGTCTGACTGAGCTTGAACACCGCGCTCACGCGATCGCGCGTCAGCGGATTCGTCATCGGCGCAGCGACGATCGATCCGCCGTAGCCGTAGACCTGCGCGGGCGCTGGCCAGCCGGTGAACTCGCGCAGTCGCTCGAAGTGCTGGGTTGCCGCGAGATCGAGGCCGTCCTCGAGCACATGCGTCGGCTCGAGCCCCTCCTCGCGCAGCAACTCGCACGCGTGCAGGTACTGGATGAACTTGTTGCCGGAGTCATAGCGGATCGCGCACGCATGCGGGCGCTCGTGCATGACGGTGATCGCCGCTCTGATGCCGGAGCCCATCGTGTCGAACGTGTCGAGCAGATAGCTCGGCGGTGCGCTGCGCATGTCTCGCATCGCCTCGAACGCCGGTAGGTCCGCGCCCCACCGCTGCACGTGCTCGTGACCCATCGTGCCGACGGGTCGCATGTCGAGCGCCCTCGCGAGCGCGACGTTGCTCGTGCGCGTGACACCCTCGGCGCGGCAGGCCTCGAGCGCGAGGCGGTGCTGCTCGGCGCACACCGCCGATCGCATGCCGACCTCGAAGATGCGATCCGGATCGGCGACTTCCGCGACGAGCTCGCGCACCGCCGCGCGCACCCGCGCGACGTAGGCGTCGTCCTCGCGCACCACCTCGACCTCCGCGCGATCGGCATCGGCGAGCGCGGCGGTGATCACCGCCGCATGCTCGGCGCACGTCGCCGTGATCCACTCGACGGGTACGGGGGCGCCGTCGAGCCCACGCAACGCGGTCGCGAGCTGGATTGGATAGTTGAGCCACAACAACATCGGCTCGAGCCACGACACGAGGAAGCTCGGACCCGTGATCGTCAGGATCGGCTCGCGCTCGCAGACCCACGCGCCGCGCGGTACGGCCTCGATCTCGATCCCACCTTGCACCGCGAGCGCGGCCTCCATCGCGTCGGTCATGCCGTATCCGTATCGACGCGCGAACTCGTGCTCGACCGGATTGTTCGCGAGCCCCGCGAGTAGCTCGCGCACGCGCGCGGCCAGGTCGATCGGGATGTACTGGATCCCGCCGCGCCGGAACGAGAAATAGAACGTCTCGCGGCGCAGCGGGAATCCGGCCTGCGCCATCGAGAACTTGTAAGCGTCGGTGGAGATGGGAGACGTCGCGGTCACGGCTTACTAGTTCTATGACCATAAATGGCGTCGATTGCACGCGTCTTGCGTACAGGGCACGAGAAAGGGCGCCCCGATGGATCGGAGCGCCCTTTTTATGACGGCATCCGCCGCCGTTGGCGGCTCACTGCGGGATGATGCAGATGCCGACGTTCTCGTAGCCCGGAGGAGCCTGGCCCTCCTCATAGAACGGCGTGCACTCCTGGCCCGCGCCCATGCACGACGCGTCCGGATTGCTCGTGTCGCAGTACTCGCTGCAGCAACCCGTCGCGCCCTGGCAGTCCGGCACGGTCGCCGCGTCGGCGCAGAAGAGACCGGGGTCGCACACGTTGAGGTACTCGCACGGATCACCGAAGGCACCCAGTTCTTCGCTCGCGTCCGGCGAGCAAAAGAAGCCGTTCGGCTCCGGGTAGCACGCCTCGGTCTCGCCGCAGTCCTGCAGAAGCGGATCGCAGTACGGCAGGCAGAGGATCAACACACCGTTGTTGGTGATGGAGCAGCCAGTGTCGGGATCGGGGCAGATCGGGTTCGCTTCGGTGCCCATGCAGAAGCCGACGCACACGCCCATGTTCGTCTCGCCGTCGACGTTCCAGCACATCGAGCCGAGCGCACAGTCGTCGATGCCGCTCACGCCACTGCCTTCGACGGTGCACGCGTCGCCGGGCTCACCCGGGTTGTCGTCGAGCGGGCTGCAGCGCGTCGCGTTCCACGAGTTGCCGCCGGCATTGTCCCACGGCATGCACTTTTCACCCTCCATGCAGTCTTGCGCCCAGATGTCGCACTCGTTGCTCACGCCGGCGCCATCGGGATCGATGATGAATGCCGCGGAGTCCGATGCGCTCGGGTCGTCGCTCGTCGACGAGTCACCTGGACCGGTCATGCTCGGGTCGGTCGGATCGGTGTCGTCTTGGGTGTCGCTCGGATCGGAATCCGAATCATCGGTGTCCGAGTCGGATTCGTCGGTGTCCGATTCCGACTCGGTGTCGTCGGTCGGGTCGACGTTCGTCGTCGTCGGGTTGTCGTTGCTCTTGGGTTCACCGCACGCGGCACCCGCGAGCAGAAGCGTTGCCGAGGTGACGGCGTGGAGAATCGAGGACGTCCGCATGTGGGTCACTGTAGACCTGAGCAGACCCAAATACAACCAAATCCAACATCACGCGTAAAATTGCGCTTTCACCGCGGATCTCGAGCCGAGCCACGCAGAGCGCGCGAATTGCGCGCGTTCGATCCGACGGAATGCAATTGAGACAGCGCACGGCCCTGGGTTGCAACTGCGGTGAACGATGTGCGTCTCGGTAGCACCCAAAGGTGCAGAGGCGACGACCATGCGCGCGATGATCTCCGGTGCTCGAGTGTCCCTAGCGACTGTTCTTCTTGCGGGCGCGTGCGCGGGCGCAGAAATGAGTCGTGCGAGCGGCGAAGGCGACGACGTCGGCGAGTCGGCGAACGACGAAACCGGGAACGACGACGACGACAGCGCGAGCGATCCCAGTGGCGCGTCGACGACGGGCACGGATCCGACAACCGACGATACGGATCCGACCAACCCCACCGATCCCGTCGACGACGCGACGAGCGATCCGACGGATCCCTCCGAGACGGATCCGACCGCGGAGGACTCGAGTGGCACCGATCCGTCGGCGACCGAGACATCGGAAAGCGATCCGTCCGACACCGATCCGTCCGACACCGATCCGTCCGACTCGGATGCCGAGTCGAGCAGCGACGACGGCACGACCGACGACAGCACGACGACGGACTCGACAGATACCGCGGCGGCGGACGGGGTGGATCTCTCGGGATGGCGCTTGGTGCAGACCGAATCGAGTCGCGAGCTCGTGATTCCCGACGGGACGATCGTCCCGGCGGGCGGCTTCCTCGTCATCGGCCGCGACGCATCAGCCGCGTCGTTCCAGGAGTTCTGGGGCGTGAGTTGGGGCGACGAGGTCGTCTACATCGAGGGGCAAGACAACTTCCCCACGATCAATGGCGCCGAAACGTACGCGCTGAGCGATCCCAACGACGTCATCATCGACGGCCCCACGCCCGCGCTCGATCTCTCCACGTCCTCGGCGCGCATCGACGCCGCGATGGCAGGGACCGCCGACGCCGCGTGGGAGTCGTCGCCGACGCCCAACACGACCGCCGTGCCGGGTTCGAGCGATGCGACCGGCGGCGTCGCGGGCCTGCCGTACATCTCCGAGTACGCGGACACGACGGGACAAGGCAACTTCGACTTCGAGTTCGTCGAGGTCCACGTTCCGCTCTGACGCAAGGCGTCAGCTCGGCGCAGCGGTGCGCTTCTCGAACTCGCGCGCGCAGTCGGCGATGTCGGTGCAGACACCGTCGCGTGCCGCCTTCGCTGCGACCTTGATCGCGTTGCCGATCGCGCGCGCACCACTGCGCCCGTGCGCCTTGATAATCGGCCGCGTGAACCCGAGCAGCGGCGCGCCGCCATACTCACTGTAATCGGTGAGATCCTTCAGCCGTCGCAGGCCGGACGACAACAAGAGGAGCCCGAGCTTCCACATGAGGCTCTGTTTGAACGCCCACGTACCGAGGTTGCGGAACAGCTCGCCCGTGCCCTCGGCCATCTTCAGCGCGACGTTGCCGAGCAAGCCCTCGCAGACGATGACGTCGGCCTTGCCGAGCGGGATGTCGTTGCCCTCGACATTGCCGATGAAATTGAGGCGCGGCTCGTCGAGCAGGAGCTGGTGCGCCGCGACGAGCGTCTCGCCGCCCTTGGTCGCCTCGGTGCCCATGTTCAAGAGGCCAATCGTCGGGCGCTCGACCTTGCTGATGCGGCTCGCATACGCGTGGCCCATGTACGCGAACAGCAAGAGGTCCTTCGGCCGGCAGTGCACCGTCGCGCCGACATCGAGCAACAGCGCGAAGCGATCGCGATTGTTCGCACGCTGCTGCGTCGGATAGACCGCCGCGAGCGCGGCGCGCTCGACTCCCTCGATGCGCGGCACCCACTGCGACGACGCGAGCACGAGCGCACCTGTCGATCCCGCAGAGACGAGCGCGTCGGCCTTGCCGTCGCCGAGCGCACGCATCGCGACGCACAGCGAAGCGTCCGGCTTCGCGGCGATCGCTTCGCGCGGCTTCTCGTGCATCCCGATGAAGCCGGTCGCGGGCAGCACCTCGATGCGGGCCGCGACGTGCTCGACAGCAGCGAGCTCGCGCGAAATGGCTGCAGGGTCGCCGCAGAGCACGATGTGGATCTGCGTCGACTTGCTCACCTCTGCCGCAGCTCGAATCGGCTCGAGGGGCGCGTTGTCACCGCCCATCGCGTCGACGAGGACTCGAATCGGAGCGGTCACGTTCGTCATGGTAGCCGACCGCCCTGGTCATCGTCGGGCTCCGGCGGGCGGCGACCGTCGAGGATCTCGTGACGGACACGCTGCAGCACTGCCTTGACCGTCGCGGGATCGAACAACATCGCGAAGTCGCGGCGCAGCTCGACCGCCCGCGCCGCGACGAGCCTGAGCCACACGTACATCGGCGAATCTCGGCTCGCGGGAGCGATGTCGCTGCCGATCGGGAACTCGGCGACGACCACCGGCCCCGACGCGACGAACCGAGCATCGGGTGAGAGCTTCTCGACCAGGTCCCGCATCGCATCGTTCACCGCGAGGAACTCCGTACGAAAGCGCCGGACGCCGCGTTCGGCCGCTGCTTCGACGAGGTGCTCCATCAGCCGCCGACCGATGCCCTTGCCTTGCATCTCGTCGACCACCGCGATCGCGGGCTCGGCCACGTCGAGCTCGTCGGGCACGCGCACGAACCGGGCGACCGCAACACCGGCACCCTCGCTGCCGTCGGGCTCGATGCGGGCGACGCCGACCGCGTAGTGATTATGACCGTCGACCTCGGTGAGGTAGCGGAGCTCGGCGTCGGAGAGCCGCGGCTTCGCGGTGAAGAACCGCAGATACCGCGACTCGGGCGACATGCGGTCGAGACCCTCGACGATCTTGAGCTTGTCGTCCGGCCGCAGCGGACGCATACGCAGCATCACGCCATCGTCGAGCGCGAAATCCCAGCCCCCAAGCTCGACACCCACGGCGCTCTCGTCGGCGGTCATCGTCGAATCGAGTCCCCTCGCACCATACCTCGACCCGACGCGGTTCGGGATCTTATGATGATGCGATGCCACCCGTACGCCTGACACAGGAGCAGGCCCGCGCCATCAACGACGACTATCTTGCGCGCATGAAAAAGTGCGTGAGGTGGTCACCCGCGGTGCCGTGGGCGCCGAAGCTCGACTTCATCGGCGACACGTACGAAGTGCTCGAGCTGTTCCCCGGCATCGTCGCGTCGGACGCTCCGGTGCACGTGCTCGAACGCGGACAGTTCGTCGACTCGCCGACCGGCCGCTTCCGCTACTGCGTGCGACTGCACCGCGCCGGTCACCCGCTGCTCACGTGGTGGGGCGCCGACGTCGGCACCGTGATCTTCGACAGCGACGTCATCATCCCCGCGCTTTACCAGCAAAAGGAGATCGACGACGGCGGACCGAGGTGGAACGAGGCGCCGTGGATGTCGCTGACCCCCGCAGAGATCATGACGCTGCGCCCCGGCACGCGGCAGGCGAAGGGCAAAGTCATCATCGCGGGGCTCGGCCTGGGCCATCAGCTCATCGAGGTCAGCAAGCGGCTGTCGGTGAAGCGGATCGTCGTCGTCGAGATCGATCAGGAGCTCGTCGATTGGATCTTCCCTGCCATCAAGCCCCACGTGCGCAAGCCGGTCGAGATCGTCGTCGGTGATGCGTTCGAGGTGATCCCGAAGCTCACCGGCGACATCGCGCTGGTCGACACGTTCCCCGGCTACGGCGACGGCTTCAAGGTCGTCGAGCAGCTCGCGAAGCGCAGCCCCGGCATCAAGCGATTCTGGGGCTGGGGCACGTCGGAGATGACGGGCCTGCGGCAACGCGAGCGCTGAGCGTCCGTCAGCGAATGCTGATGGACTCTCTCTCGTCGCGAAGCGACCGGAAGGGCGGGGTCACGCGACGGCTTCGCCGGCGCGGGGAGGGACGCGGCAGTGTCCCCCCACAGACTAAGCTCAGCCGGCGCGGACCATGCCGCGCACGGTCTCGTAGTGCGACGCCTCGACGGCACCCATGCGCACGCAGCGGACCTTCTGCTCGCCATCGACGAAGAAATGGATCGGCAGCGCCGAGGTGGCGTCGAGGCCGAGCGCGCCGAGCCACTGCGGCAGCGTGCCCGCATCCTTGATGCGCAGGCTCGCCGGGGTCTCGGGATGGGCATTGCGAAAGCCGGCGACATCCTCGGCGGTCGCATCGACCGAGAGAAACTGCAGCTCGAGTGGCAGATGATCCGCGGTGAACTTCGCGCGCAGCCCATCGAGCATCGGCAGCTCCTCGACGCACGGCTTACACCACGTTGCCCATACGTTGATCCAGCGCCAGCCCACGGCCGGTGGCGGCGCGGTGCCCTCGAGCTCGGGCATCACCATCGCCTTCGCCGTGCTCGCCTGCGCATGCACGTCGCAGAAGCCCTCGAGGTCCACTTTCGGTGCCTTCGCCGCGACCGCGTCCACACGCGAGCCACCGGACTTCGCGACCGGGGCGTCGTCGTCGCAACTGGTCGCCGCGAGCGCGACGAACAACAGGCTCACAGTCGACAGTCGATCCATGCCACGAACGCGCTTCGGTTGATGTCCTTGGGCTTGCACTTGTCGGTCGCACCCGAGCGCGACCACGCGCAGAAGTTCGTGTCGAGCTGGGCGTATTCTTCGCCGAGCCACAGCATGCCGACCTCGCGATCGAGATCGGGATCGTTGAACGCGGTGCGCAGCCGGGTCATCACCGCGTCGGCGCGCTTCTGCGAGAGCTCGCGATTGTGCTCGGCCTCGCCTTCGGGCGAGCTGCGGGCGACGACGAAAAAATAGCTCGCGCCGCGCTGGTCGGCGAAGATCTTGTCGAGCAGTGCGGTGTCCTGCTGGTCGAGCTCGGACGAGTCCTTGTCGAACTGGATGATCCCGGCGCGCTGCGACAACGGCAGGAACAGTGCGTTGAAATCCTCGCCCGTCATCGTCGCGACGTTCTTCGCCTGCAGCGGCTGGCAGCCGCGCACCTCGCCGCTGCCGAGCAGTCCACAGCTCTGCAGCACGCGACGGAGGATCTTGCGGAGGTCGCCGTTGCAGTAGCCCTCGTCGGCCGCGGTCGCGATCGCGACGTCGCCGGCCTCGGCCTCGGCCTCGTCGGAGACCACCTCGCCGGCCTCGATCTTCGCGAGCCGCTTGCCGGCACCGCGAACCCAGCCACCGGCCATGAACGTGGGGATCACGGCGCAGACGATGCCGACGCCGACACGCAGTGCGATCGAGCTCATGGTGATCCTCGTTTCTCGAGTAGACCGGTGAGGCTGTACTCGAGCCCGAGGTCGGTGTCCTCGGGACAGAGCTTCACGCCGCCGACGTAGAGCTGCGGCGTGAGGACGGGAATGCTGTGCGCCACGGCCCAGCGCAGCGACTTGTTGAGTCGTTGCTGCACCTCGGCGGTGCCGACGCAGCTCGCGAGCTCGGGGAATCGCTCGCCGACCAAGCGCTTCGCCGCGGTGGGATCGGCCTTGGTCGCGGCGCGAATGTTGTCCTGGGCCTCGAACGCCCACTCGATCACCATGTTCGCCGTCGGCCCGCCGCCGACCTTCTGCGACGCCGCGTCGGCGCACAGAATCGCCTCGCTGATCGTGCACGCGCCGGGGTGCACTGCGCCCTCGACCATCCAGTTGCAGGTGTCGTCGAGCGGGAACAGCACCGCGCGCCGATGGAGGCGCGCGTCGAGCCCCGACGCCGCGAGCCGCTTGTCGAACGCGCGGCACGCCGGGCACAGCGGATCGAACACCTCGACCGCGGGCGTGCCGGCAGCGTTGATGTCGAGCGCCACCATCACACCGCCGGGATCTGCGGTGTCGGGCAGCCGGCCGCACGTGCCGACGTAGCGCGAGTAATCCGGCATCATGCCGACGTACGCGAGCATCGGAATGCCGACGAACGCGCCGAGCTGCGCCGCGCCGACCATCGCCCACACGCCGTTGGTCGGCACCGAGCTCGCGCTGCTGTCCTCGTCGTCGACCGTGTGGCGACAGCTCGCGTGGGCGAGGCCAGCGGCGAGCACCACGACCAGCGACGCGCCGTAGATGCCGATGCACACCTTGCACGCCGCCTCGAGCTCGACCAACGCGATCGCACCCATCACGATCGACGCGAGCAGCGGGACGAACGAGAAGATGAAGAGCCACGCCGCCGAGCGCCGGCGGGCGAGCCCGCGCCGACCGAGGGTGTCGAGGGCACGGAATGCGAGGAACGCGAACACGCCCATTGCGGGCAGCGAGATCGGAATGCCGCCCCAGACGCGCGTGCGGAACACCGACGAGTACGGACTCATCAGCGTCACTTGGCAGCCGACCGCCTCGCCGTCGATGGCGTTGGTGCGCTGGCCAGGGATGAACGAGCAGTGCAGGTCATGCACCTGCCGGTCGAGGTGCTGGGCGAAATCGAAGGTCGATACCGATGCGAACGCGAGGCCCACGATGCAGGCGATCACGACGATGACGAGGTGGAGTCGGCCCGGCACTGACCCGGCCATGATAGCGAGCCGCGGGAGTTATCACAGTGCCAAAGCTGCAGGCGGGCTCACGGGTCGAACAGCGAGATCTGCCCGGCACCGTGACGCGCGACAGCGTCGTCCCATGCCCCGAGCACGCCGACATCGGTGCGACGCGAGAGCATCGCGTGAAAGGTGCCACACAGCGCGGGGACGTCGATGTCGTCTGCCGTGTGCACGAACACGTGCGGCGAACGCCCCTCGGCGATCCACGTCGCGACGCGCTCGGCCCAGCGCTCGAGCACCGCATCGAACGCGCCGGGGGTTCCGACGCCGACGAGGCGGATGATCGGATGATTCGCCGTCGCGATTTCGGGCACCGGCAATCGCGGCTTGCGTCCCTGTGCGACCTTCACGATCGGGTCGTCCTCACCCGCCGCGTGCAGCACCGTCGCGTCGAAGATCACGCGATCGACCTCGCCCTCGCGCAGCGCAGCATCGAGCGCGCGCTCGGCCGCGGTGCCGCCGAAGAACGCGGGATGGCGGGGCTCGACCGCGAAGCCGCGATCGCGCGGCAACACATCGAGACAGCGGAGCAGCGCATCGAGTCGCGGCGGACCGAGCGTCGGCGGGAGCTGGATCATCGTCGGTCCGAGCCGGTCGCCGAGCTCCGCGCTCGCGTGGAGGAACTGCGCCCACGGTTCATCCGCGCCGACGAGCATGCGATCGTGCGTGATCGTGCGCGGCACCTTCAGGCAGAACTTGAAGCCCTCGGGCGTCGCATCGCGCCACTTCGCGAACGTCGACGCGGGTGGCACCGCATAAAACGTGCTGTTGCCCTCGACCGCATTGAACACGCGAGAATAGTGCGACAAAAAGCTCGGCGCGCGTGCGCCCTCGGGGAACAGCGTGCCCACCCACCGCGGGCAGCTCCACACCGGTCCGCCCAGGTGCACGCGCTCGATCACCATTGGCAGCCACGCTATCATGCCGCACCGATGCCGCTCGATCCCGTGAAGCAGTGGACCCTGATCTGTAGCGGCCTCGTCGCCCACGCCGACGGCGTGCTCGATGGCAGCGAGTGCGAGCGCCTGATGGGCCTGCTCGAGTCGTCCGAAGGCGTCGACGGTGACGAGTACGGGGCGTGGATCTCTGCGATCGGCAGCCCGGCGCGGCTCGAGGAGCTGCTCGAGGTGCTCGAGCCACCGACTGCCGAGCATCATCGCGAGCTGCTCGAGGGCGCGTGGGTCATGGCGATCGTCGACGGCGTCCGCACACCGCAGGAGAGCGCGATGATCGAGCGCCTCGCCGATCGCATGGGCGTCGAGCCGATGCAGCTCGACTACTGGCGCGAGGCGTGGGGCGTCGCGGAGCGCGAGTTCGCGACCGCGGTCGCGATGGCGCTCGGTCACGTGCTCGGCGGCGGCGCGCTGGTGCTCGAGCGCGATCGGGCTGCCGTGCGGGACACCATGTGGGCGACGCCCTGCGAGCAGGCGCTGCGCGATCACCTGGTCGCACGGGCGATGGCGCCGACGAGCCGCGATGACGCGGCGCGCGAGCTGTCGGGGCTCGCTCGCTCGCGCCGTATGGCTGCGCTGCAGCGCAGCGTCGATGCCGTCGGCCGCGCGGCCGACCCCGAGGCGGCGAAGGCCCGCCTCATCGACCTGGCGTGGGCGACGTCGGTGAATACCGACGCCGTCGGCCGCTGGTTCCGCTGATCACTCCGGGCACATGTAGTCGACCTCGACCACGCCGCCGCCCTGCAGCGACTCGCACGCCGCACCGCACAGGCGGATCGCGTTGAACGGCCCGACCGGCGTGGTGTACGTCCAGCCGTCGCCTGCCTCGCAATCGTTGGTTGCCGCCCACGGCTGACCATCGACCGCGACGCCGACCTCGTCGGGGAAGTCCGGCGCGTCCTGCAGCGTGATCGTGCACTCGATCTGATTCGCGACGACATCGAGCGCGGCGACGAGCTCGATCTCGTTGAACGAGTTGTAGAAGTGATCGACGCCCGATGCAGCGACACCGCCAGCGTCCGCGACCGCCGTCAGTGCCTCGTAAGGGTTCACCGCCGGCTTCGTGCCGAGCTCGTCGAGAATGTTGATGCCGACGACGTAGGTCGGAATCGCATGGTCCTGCCACGCGGCTTCGACGACCCCAGGCGTAGCGCCGTCGTAGACGAACAGCGTGTCCTCGGGCGCCTCCGCAGTGCTGCAATTCGCGGCGCCGTCGGTGAGCAGCAGGATCGCGCGCGGCTGCTCGGCGGGCATCGTCATGAGGTGCGACAGCGCGGCGTCGAGGCCGGCGACGGTCGGCGTGCCTCCGGAGATCGAGAAGTCGCCGGCCGGCGGCATCGCGGCGAGGATCGCCGCTGCGGTGTCGAGACCGATCTCGACCTCCGGCGCATCCTCGACGAGACACGAGAACGCGTTGGTCGGCTCGTCGAGATACGCCGATGCGGACGGGAAGAGCTGCGCGCCGAAGGCGATGCGCCCCTCGAACTCCGCGGTCAACGACTCGACGACGTTGTAGAGGCTGTTCCACCGCGAGATGTCCGGCGTCGACGCGTCGTTGTCGTGGTCCCAGACGTTCGACATGCTGCGCGACTTGTCGAGCACGAGCATCACGTTCGGTGGCTCGGGCGCGAGCGCGAAGTCGAAGGCCGCTTGCTCGCAGTTTTCTTCAGCGCCGGTGCTCGACGATTCGTCGGCGCCGCCCGTCGACGAGCTCTCGTCGGCCGAGTCGCTGTCGCTCGCGTCGCCGCTCGAGCTCTCGTCGCCCTGCTCGGCCGACGCGTCGGTCGGATCCGGCGCATCCGTCGTGCTGTCGGCGGAGCCGATCGAGCCGGAGAACGTGGCTTCGTTGATGTTGGAGCCGCCGCAGGCGACCGAGAACGTGAGTGCGATCAGAGAATACCGTTGCATACATCCCCCCGGATTGACGCTCATGTCTTACTCCACCCGACCTCGCCCGGAAAGGGCCGTAAGGGCGCGGCTTTTCCTGTGGTCAGGTGAATTGCGCAGTCCCCTACGGCCACGAGAACCAATGAAAAAGGCCGGCCGTCCCCCATGGGATCGGCCGGCCTGGGCGCGCCGAAGCGGTCTGCCTCGGGGGGCGCTCAGTCCTTGCTGCCAGTGAGTGCGAAGCTCGAGTTGGCGGCCCAACCGCGGACCATCACGTGGATCTCGGCGGCGGTGTTGAGCGTCAGGGTGCAGGCCTCTTTGCTACCCGACTTGAACGGTCGGCACTCGAAGCTCTGCTGGGTCGGCGCGGCACCGGTGCGAACATAGAGGTCTGCGTCGGCGGTGCCGGTCATCTCGAACACGTAGCGACCCGCGGCGAGCTTCGGGGTCTGGAAGCGAACCTCTTGGTTCTTCTTCACGGTGCCGGACTCGTCGAGACCAGCCCAGCTGCCCGCGCCACCGCCACCGCCGCCGCCGGGCACGAACACGTTGTCCTGCTCGCCGGAGACCAGGACGACCGCGTCGGACGCGATGTTCGCCATGATCTGCTCGTACGTCTGCGGGTCGTCGTAGCTGAGCAGACCGCGGAAGATCGCCATCGTCGCGTCGGACATGTCCGCGAAGAACGACGGCATGCCGTTGGTCATCATGTCGAGATGCTTCGTGCCGGTCGGGTCGTCGGCGTTGATCTCGGCGCGGGCATCGGCGAGCGCGGAGTCGACGTACGCGTACGTGTCGCAGCCGTTCATGAAGACGATCGTGTACTGCCCCTCTTCCCACTCGCCCATGCGCGCGAGCTTGCGGATGTGCGCGCCGAGGCCCGCGTGGCCGTTGTAGACGATGAAGTCCGCGGGGCCCGAGAGCTCGGCGTAGCGCGCCTCGAACGCGGCTCCGCCCTCACTCACGTTGTCGACGAGCAGCGCGGTGACCTTCACTTTGCGACCGTCGGCGAGCGTCTTCTCCCAGGTGACGTCGGGCATCGCGACGCCGGGGCTCGCCGGCACGCTCTTCGGCGTCGAGACGACGCCGGTGCCGAGCTGCGACTTCACGGCTTTGTTGAACCTGTTGTAGGCGGCAATGCCGGCGTCGCTACCGGTTGTCGCGCCGTCCTCGTACTTGCCGAACACGGCGAGGACGTGGAGCGCATCGTCCTCCCAGACCTTGTCGTACTCGGGGTACTTGCCGGTCGTGTTGATGTCGCTGACGCTGACCGTCGCGAACGTACGAACGATGTCCGTCTCGGCGATGCTGCAGCCCGATCGATCGGGGCGATAATAGTACCACATGTTGCCCGACGACACGTCGTGCGCACCGAAGTCCACGCAGTCGTGGTTGTAGTCGGTCGTGAACTTCTCGATGCCCGCGAACGAGTTGTCGCGCGGCAGACGGAGCTCGTACGTCGCCGGCACTGCGTTGCGCTGGCCCCACGCGACCGGCAGCTTCGCGTGATAGGTGATGCGGAACATGCTGCCCTCGCGCACCGCCTTGACGTTGCTGAGCTCGAGCTGATCGAGCCGACCGACCGAGTTGTCGCCGTTGAGGTGACCAACCGTATAGAAGAGCTGGCTCTCGATCGTCGAGGCCGCACCGAACTGTGACGACGAGAGCAGCTCGCCGTCGAACTCGAAGTCGACGATGATCGCCTCGACGCTGGCGTCGGCCTTGCCATTGATTCCACCCTTGGTGAAGTCGCCTTCGCCGATCTCGAGCATCGCGGCGTCATCGACGTCGGTGCAGGCGGCGGGCAGGAGCGACAGGGCAAGCGACGCGGTGAGGATCGAGCGGTTCATCGGTGCGGCTTCCGTTCTTGCCCGCCCTACTTCCACACTTGGTGCCACATGTAGGACACGAAGTCTCGCCAGTGTTTTCAGTTACTTAACCGTCGCGCGATCCGGGCCCGAGCCCCCCGTGAGCGGCCCGGTGGCCGGCTAGTCCGGTCGCCACCGGCGACCGCGATCACTCGGCGTCGGGCTTGCGGAACGCCGGACGAAAGCGCGGCGGCTTGCCGATCACGACGTCGTCTTTGTAGACGGCCTCTTCGGTCTTCTTGCCCTTGTCGTCGAAGAAGACCCAGCGCCCCTGCTTCTTGTCGGCGGTCCACTGCCCCGCCGCCTGCCGCTGACCGTTCGGATGGAAGTACTCCGCCTTGCCGTCGCGCAGGTCGTCTTTGTACTCCTGCTTCGACTCGCGCACGCCGTCCTTGAAGAAGGACTCCCACTCGCCCTGCTTGTCGCCGCGCTTGTACTCGCCGTCGAGCTTGCGCTGACCGTCGTCGTACCACCAGTGCCACAGGCCCTGGCGATGGTTGGACCAGTATTCGCCCTCGACGCGCTTCTGTCCGTTCTTCCACCACGCGGCGAACTCGCCCTCGCGCTTGTCGTCGCGCCAGTCGATCTCTTCCTTCGTGTCGCCCGACGCGTAGAGCTCGGTCCACTTGCCCTGCTTCTTGCCGAGATCGTGATCGCCCTGGAGCTGCACGCGAGCGGTCGCACTCTTGTCGAACCACTTGCGATACGTGCCCTGCTTCTTACCAGAGGCATCGACACAAAATGCTTCGGCGCCGTCCGGCGGCGCAGCGCCCGTGACCTTCAGCGTCTCGGGACATACGAAGCCGCCGGTCGGCGTCGGCGCGGCCCGCTCGACGCCTTGCACCCACTCCTTCTTCACGAGCTCCTTGCCCGTCGCGTCGAACGTGGTCCAGGTGCCGTGCTTCTTGCCCGCTTGGAATGTGCCGGTCTCAGCCCGCTGACCGTTGTCGTGGTACGCGACGAGCTCGCCGTCCTCGACGTCGGCCTGGAACTGGGTCTCCTCGCGCGCCTTGCCGTTCGGCCAGAACTCCGTCCAGCGCCCCTGCTTTTTGCCGGCCTTGTAGTCGCCCTCTTCGGACTTGTTGCCGTCTTGGGTCCACGTCGTCCAGCGGCCGTCCTTCTCGTCGTCGTCGTAGCTTCCCTCTCCGGAGGGCTTGCCGTTGTCGAACCACGAGATCGCAACACCGTGCCGCTTGCCGCGGCGAAACTCCTGCTCGTGCCACTTCTGCGTCGTGCCGTCGAACCATCGCGTCCAGCGACCGTGCCGCGTCGCGACGCCGGCCTCGACGATCTCGCACCACAGCTCGTGACCCGCGGGTGGTGCCGCACCCTTCGCGGTGCCGCCGTCGGGACATGCGACACCTGCGTTGGGATCCGCCTTCGCGTCGACCTTCTCGTCGACTTTCGCATCGACTTTCGCATCGACGACCGGCGCCGCGTCGGCCTTCTTCTCTTCCTCGGTTTTCGCCGGTGTCTCGGCCGGCTTGTCGCCGTCGTCACCGCCCGTGGTCTTGTCGCACGCAGGCGTGGCGAGCAGAGCGAGGATCAGCCAGCGCGTTGCGTGCGTCATGGTGTGTCTCAGCCTCCGCACGTGGTGGGCACGGTGGGGAGCGCCGTCGCGGTGAATGCGATCGTCAGGTCGAATGCATCCGCGGCCATGAGGTCGGTGCAGCGCTTCGACGGGTTGATACCCTGCAGCAGGCTGCGCAGCGGTACGCTGCCGTCGGGACAGCCGGCGCACTGCTCGTTCATCGTCTGCGGGTTGCACTCGCCGAGACACGAGCACAGCGCCTCGGCCTCGGTGGAGAGCAGACATCCGGTGAGCTGACCGGCCGCCGTGCTGCCGTCGACCGACGCCGTGAGCTGGGCTTCCACCGCGCGCACCGGCACGGCGTCCGGCACCGCACCGTCCTCGGTGCAGTTGAAC
>Ga0163144_10012843_pt1 | contig 17536 bp, 8 predicted proteins | sample OliLak19BULKMAT1_FD_123175 | JGI IMG/M metagenome (GOLD analysis project Ga0163144, IMG submission 123175) | Freshwater microbial mat bacterial communities from Lake Vanda, McMurdo Dry Valleys, Antarctica - Oligotrophic Lake LV.19.BULKMAT1 | ecosystem: Environmental > Aquatic > Freshwater > Lake...
CCTGACCTCCACCACGGTTTGCGTGTCGCCGCGGGGCATGATGCCGATGGTGGCCAGGTGCTGGCGCCAGGCGATCTCGTGGGCGGCCCAGAACTCTTCGAACGAGGCTTCGAGGGTGCAGGACTGCATGGAGTGGACGGCGCGGGTGGACATGGCGCGGCGGCGGTCGGTGTCGGCGATGAGGTCAACGATGGCGGTGGTCCAGGCGTCGGGGTTTTTGTGCGGCAGGACGTGGCCGGTGCGGGCGTCCTCCATGACTTCCTTGGGGCCGCCCATCTCGGTGACCAGGACGGGCAGGCCCGCGGCCTGTGCTTCCATGACGACCTGGCCGAGGGTGTCGGTGATGGAGGGGAAGAGGAACATGTCGGCTGAGGCGTAGAGCTCGGAGAGTTCCTGGGCGTGGCGGAAGCCCAGGAAGTGGGCGCGGCAGCCGCGGAGGTCGCGGGCCATGCGGGCGCGGTACGGGCCGTCGCCGACGATGACGAGGTCGGCCTCGAGGCCGCGGCGGGCGCATTCTTCGTGGACCTGCTTCCAGATGGGGGTGAGCATGGGCAGGTTCTTCTCGACGCTGACGCGGCCGACGAAGATGGCCTTGACGCTCTTGACCGGGACGCCGGAGGACTCCCAGATGCGGTCGGTTCGGAAGCGGGGGTTGAAGACGGTGGTGTCGACGCCGGGCTTGAGGGCGACGACACGGCGTGGGTCCATGCCCATTTTGACGAGGGATTCGACGTAGGCGCGGCTGCGTGTGAAGATGGTTTGGAAGGGCTTGTAGAAGGCGCGCATGCTTCGCTCGGCGAGGAAGGTCATGGCGGGGTCTTCGAAGAGGTTGTCGATGTAGGCGGGGAAGTCGGTGTGGTAGACGCCCAGGACGGGGATGCGGAGCATGCGGGCGGTGAGGAAGCCGACCAGGCCGATGGGGCCGGGGGTGGAGATGTGGATGGCGTCGGGCTGGTGCTTGTCGGCGAAGCGCAGGATGCGGGTGACGGGTGGGAGGACGAAGTCGAGGTTCTCGTACTTGGGCATCTTGCCGGAGGCGACGGGCTTGAAGTTGTGGACGTAGGCGGACTCGGCGACGGGCATGTTGGTGCTGGTGAGGACCTGGAGGTCTCGGCCCGTGCGTGCGCCGATGTCGGCCATGTTGTAGATGAAGCGGGAGACGCCGTTGACGTCGCCCAGGGTGTCGGTGAAGAGAAGGACGCGCATGGGTCGCTCCAGGACGCTGGCGCCGGATCCCGGGCGGGCGATCTCGTGCTCGAAGCGCTCGATGAAGACGCGTTCCTTGTTCTGGTGGAAGAGGGAGTAGAGGTAGGGGAGCTGGGCGGCCTCGATGATGGCAAACGAGATGAGGTGGTCGACGATGGCGAGCTTGTCGCGGCGTGCGAAGGACTTTCGGACACCCGGCGTGAGGCTGGTGCGAAGGCCGTCGAGCAGGTCGTCGATGAAGGAGGCCATGCGTTCGTGCTGGCTGATGGCGGCGCCCTGTGCCCATGCTTCGGGGGACAGGCGTTGGCGGAGGTCGGGGTACTGGTCCAGGATGGGGCCGATGGAGTCGCGCAGCGCGCGGACCAGGGGATGGGTGCGCTTGCGCTTGAGCAGACGGCGGCGTGCGTAGGCGACGGCCATTCGCTTGCGGCTGGGGCGCTCCATCTCGATGCCGGCGAAGCGGAGGAGGCGGCTGGCGACGGCCTTGCCCGTGGTGCTGGCCTTGCCGCCGAAGCGGTCCTTGAAGTAGTTGGCGCCCACGGTCGTGAACTGGTGGGCCAGGAGCGCGGAGTGGCCCGCGAGCCCGCTGGCGCGGCTGTGGCCGGCCATGATGCGGCGGACGAACTCGCGCGGGTCGGTGATCTTGTGTGCGGGGCTGGCGTCGTCCTGGATTTGTGGGAGCGGATCGACCTCGGTGAAGGTACGACCGATGTTGAGCAGGCCGTGGTCGTCGGAGCCGGCGGTCCGGCCCTTTTCCCAGGCGCGGGGCCAGATGGGCTCGAAGCCATGGCGGGCGGCGTACTCGTCGATGCGGTCGGGGGTGAGGTCGTCAAGGAAGCGGCGGATGGGCTCGACGGCGTTTGCGGAGTGGGCACCGTTGACCAGTTCGAAGGCCTTGAAGAGCAGGGCGCACTTCTCGATGTGTTCGAGTCGGAGGCGGCCGTTCTGCACGTAGAGGGGGTGGGCCAGGGAGTGGGCGAGGTTCTGCTCGCGCAGCCAGCGGGCGAAGTTGTAGACATCGTCGCGGAGACCGAGGGCGGCGATGTCGTCGTGCTGCTGTGGTGAGAGCCCCCACACCAGAACGTGGAGTTTGCAGCGGTCTTCGGGGAAGTAGACGGTGACCTCTTCGCCGGTGATGAAGCCCTGGAAGCCCCGCTCGACGAGTTCCATGGCGCCCTTGACGGTGTCGTGGTCGGTGATGGTGGCCAGGTCCATGCCGCGGGCGCGGGCCTGGTCGTAGACCTTTTCGGGGGGCGAGTAGCACTCGGGGACGCCGATGAGTCCGAGGGCGGCGATGGCGGGTCCGTCGGAGGCCCAGGAGTGGACGTGGGCGTCCATGCGGGTGACGAGGTGGGAAGGCCCGCGGGTTGTGGGGGTGTGGTTGGTGAGGAGGGTGTCGAGGGAGGGGTTGGGGGGATTGATGGGAGGTTGGCTTGGATTCACGGGCCTGCCTCCTTGCCGGCGTGGGGCGTGGCGTGGCGGGTCGGCGGGATCGGTCGGTGGGGCGTCCGCTGCCGCGTGCTCGGAACCTGCTGGTCTGCGGACACTTAGAGGGTGCCGCTGGGAGTTCATCATATCCGACGGCTGGGGTGGTTGGGGATCGGGGTGGTGGTTTGCACCGTGGGGTGGCGAGAGTTTTGCGCGGCGCTAACGTGGGGTGAACGTTGCGGGGCCGGATTGGGGGTGTGGGTGCGCATTTGGGTCGCGTTGATTCACGCCCCTCACCCTGCCCTCTCCCCATTGCGCAAAGCCGAGTTGGGGAGAGGATGGAGTTGCCCTGGAGCGGAGGCGGGGCGCGAGTGGGCGTGTCGGCGGTCGATACAATCCGCCGAAGGAGCCCTTGCATGTCCACCGCCCACGCGTCGAAACCTGGTCCGGCCAAGCGCGGGGGGCGCGTCAGCGCGGCCACGCACGCGTTTGACCTGGCCCGCGAGATCTCGCCCCGGCGGCACTCGACCGAGGCGCCGGATATTGATGGGCTGGTGGCCGAGCAGCTCGCCCACTTCGGGTTGGACCCGGCGTCGGCGTATGCCAAGCGGCTGGGGTCGCTGTGCCGGCATCTGTATGAGGGGCACGCGGACCTGAAGCAGCTGTATCAGTCGGCGGTGGCCGAGCTGGCGGGGCTGCCTCGGACGGACCGGGTGCAGCGATTCGCGGCCCAGAAGTTCATCGCGTACCAGATGGCCAAGATGCTCGACACGCTGCAGCAGACAAGCCGGAGCGTGTACCAGAGCGTGGTGGATGACCCGAGCCAGCGGAGCCGGAAGGGGCCGTATCCGGTCTTCGACAACGTGACGGCGATTTTTTCGGCGCAGCCTGTGATCACGCGGACGGCGACGTACATCTACGCGTGCGCGGAGTGGGTGGAGGATGCGTTCCAGGGCAAGGAGCTGATGCTCGAGATCTACTCGAGGCTGCTCAACCCGACCAACGTGAGCCTGGCGAATCACATCGTGGATGTTGAGGCGGGCGCGCTGGCGCACGAGTATTTCGCGTGGAACTTCAACTCGGGGATGGCGGCGATCGATGGGATTCTGAGCCATCTGGTGGGGTATGAGGACATCGTGCTGGCGAGCCGGAATGTGTACGGCGGGACGTATCAGCTGCTGGTGGACTGGTACGGGAAGAAGTCGAACCTGCACGTCGGGGTTCACTTCTTTGATGGGTACGACCAGGCGGCCTTTCTGAAGGCGCTGGATGAGGTTCACAAGACGTACAAGGAGCGGCTGGATCGCGGGCGGCATGTGTATGTGTACCTGGAGTCGCCCTGCAATCCGCACGGGTATGTGCTGGATGTGCCGGCGATCTGCAAGGCGGCCCATGAGCGGAAGCTGACGGTGATCTGCGACTCGACGGTGGGCACGCCGTTTCTGCACAGGCCGTTGCGCAAGGCCGACCCGATGGAGCGGCCCGATTTCGTGATCCACTCGTACACGAAGGACATCGGCGGGCACGGGTCGGTGACCGCGGGCTGCGTGATCGGGCGCAACGAGCGGATGTTCATGGGCAAGCACGACGTGGTGGCGGGGGTGGACGTTGACGGCTCGCCCCGGAACTGGGGGGGCGAAGACACGCTGTTCTGGAATGTGTACTACATCAAGGGCGCGTTCCTGGACTCGGAGAAGGCGTTCGAGGTGCTCAACGGGATGCACACGCTGGAACTCCGGATGATCCAGAAGTGCATCAACACGCTGACTCTGGTCGAGTGCCTCAGCCGCCACCCGGACGTGAACGTGCGGTGTTGTGCCGCGCCGGGGAATGAGAACGCGGCCCAGCGGGAGAAGTGCCTGTACCTGGGGCTGCCCGCGCCGCTGTTCACGTTTGACTTTGAGGGCAAGAGGCAGGGCAAGGCGCAGGGCAAGGGGCAGGGCAAGCCAGGGGCGAAGGCCGCGAGCAACGGGGCCGATGCGAGCATGTTCGGGCGGACGGTGTTCAAGCGGTTCTTCGACATGCTCGACCCGGTGTTCGGGCACCAGGTGTCTCTGGGGCAGGCCAACACGGTGGTGCTGTGCCCGGCCATCACGAGCCACAGCGAGATGTCGGCCCAGGCGCTCAAGGATGCGGGGATCAGCCTGACGACCACCCGGGTGGCGGTGGGGACCGAAGACCCGCGGACGCTGGTGGTACACCTGATCAACGCGGCCCACGCGTCGCTGGACACGGAGCGGGCGGGGTTCTCGGGCAAGTTCCCGGCCCCGGCGGAGGTGGATGCGATCTACCGGAAGCACTACCTGGACGTACACAAGCGGTATGTGGAGAGCCTGCCCGGGATGGAGGAGATGTTGAAGTAGGAGCACCCCGGCTTGATGCGCTCAGGAACCGCGATGGCGGGGCGTCTCGCAAGGAGGAACTTGTTAGGTGTTCGGCCGACGGGGGCGAACGTCGCGGCCATCGCGCTGTTCCGCGTGCTGGTGTGGTCGGGGTGCATTGTGGCCGCGCTGTCCCGGGACGTTCCCGGTAAGGGGGCGGCCCTCGCACTGATTTTCGCAGGAATCGCCTGGCTCCTTGTGTACCTGATCCGCCGCAGCGGCCGACTCGGGCGGTCGTCAGAGCCGTACTCATGCCACGCGCCGCTTGGTCGCCCACGCGCTGGCCTTGCCCGGCCCGCAGACCCGCCTAGACTTCCCTCCGCACTCCTCACGAGGCCAGACCCATGAAGCCCGACATCCACCCCAAGTACCACAACTGCAAGGTCTTTCACAACGGGGCCGAGGTGATGCAGGTCGGGGCGACGGTCCCGGAACTGCACGTCGAGGTGTGGTCGGGCTCGCACCCGTTCTTCACGGGCAAGCAGGCGTTCGTCGACGCGGCCGGGCGGGTGGAGAAGTTCCAGCGGAAGTTTCAGGGGAACTACTTCAAGGCCAAGAAGTAGGTCCGGAGCGGGCGCCGAGTCGGGCTTTGCGGCGGCGAGCGCCGGGGTCGTGGGCCGCTCGCGTGCTGCCCCGGAGCGGGACGCAGTTCACACAAATCTGCGCGTTCAGCGAACCCAACCCCTGTCCGGGTGGGTTTGTTCACGTCTGGTAATCGTGGGCGTCGCATGATCGTGTGGATTCGCTCAGCCGGCGGACGGTGGGTGCGCTGGTTTTTCAGGACTTGGCGGGCGGGAGTTGAGACGTGGGCGGAATCAACCGACCAAACCGCGAAGCGATCCTGTCTTTTCTCAGACGCGGGAGGTGGCCCATGTCAGTCTTCGGCTTCCTGGTGCGATGGGGATCGATGGGGGTGGGCCTTGTGCTGCTGGTGGGCGGCGTGCAGACGTTGCTGGCGTACAAGCCGCGGGATGAGAAGGCTCGGGCGGTGACAGTGGCGCAGGCGATGGCGCTGGCGGCGACGCCGGGCGAGCACCATGTGACGGTGCAGGGCGGGCTGGACACCCAAGGGCGGGTGTGGGACTCGCTGGTGTCGACGCCGCGGTTTGTGAGGGTGGATACCAACCTGACGTATCGGGTCCGTCCGGGCAAGGACTCGGTGGGTGAGGAGTTGGTGGGGGCAACCGTGTCGATCGAGCATCCGCTGACGACGGGCCGGATCGAGTGCCAGACAGTGCGGCGTAGTTCAGGGGGCGAGGACTTGCAGGGGTTGCAGGTGCTGGCGCCGGTTGAGGACATGGGGGCGAAGGTGTGGGTGCTGTCGCCCTGGTGCCGCACGATGGAGGAGGCGGAGGCGTGGCAGGGGCGTGGGTCGTATCGGGGTGCGGTGAGCCGGTTTGATGACATGCTGAACAACGCGTCGGGGCTGGGGTATGAAGCGTCGCACATCCGGGACTACGCGCGAGATGAAATGGGGTTCGAGATCCCGGCGGGGGCGATGCTGGTGATCGAGACGCTGGCGCGGAGCGAGAACGGGGCGGTGCGGAACTCGTACGCGACGGTGGCGGGGACGGAGGGCAACCTGATCGTGCGGGTGGCCGAGGGGAGCGGGACCCAGCCGGCGGGGGCGATCACAGGATTGCTGCGCACGTCGCGGCTGAGGGGGTGGGAGGGCGAGTTGCCCGGGCTGCTGGGGTCGAGCGACCCGGCCAGGGCGATGCTGCTGGACACGACGACGAGCGCGGCGGCGGAGAATGCGAAGGACCAGACGGCCATGCGGTTCGGGCTGATCGGCGGGCCGGGGCTGTTCGCGTTTGGATTCCTGACGACGTGGCTGACGCACGCGATGAGGAAGCGGCGGCGGGCGGCGAAGGGGTTGGGCGGGATCAGCCCGCAGCAGGCGCAGGCTCTGGGGATTCCGATCGCGGGGCCGACGTCGTCGCACACCAATCCGTTCCCGCAGTATCCGGGGCGTGGGGTGGCGGCGGGCGCGGCAGGACGCGAGGCGATGAGCGCGCCGAACGGCGGGCCGATGCCCGGTGGCGGGCCGGCGTGGGCGGCGGATAGGTCGCCGATGGCGGGGAGCCCGAGGGCGAGCGCGGAGGATGCGGCGCTGGAGGCAGAGATGGCGCGGTGGACGCAGGGCGGGAGGCAGGTTCCCGCGTCGGCGAAGACTGAGGATCGTCGGGCGGCCTGAGAAGGGGAACCACCGCGGAGACGCCGAGAGCGCAGAGGACGCGGTGCGCTGTCTTGGTTGCTCTGCGTCCGCCGTTCTCGGCGGTCTCCGCGGCTCTGCGGCCTCCGGCTGGGATTCATCCATTGATCCGGATGGTTGGATGAATACACTGCGGGTGGCGGGTGGGCCGCCCTTGGAGCCGCACGGATGCCTAGCCGGATACTGGATGAGTTAGCCAGGCGCGTGCTGGTGCTGGACGGCGCGATGGGGTCGGCGATCCACGCGATGCCGCTGGATATTGAGCGGGACTACTGCGGGTGCGAGAACTGCCCTGAGATTCTGCTGCACTCGCGGCCCGAGATCATCCAGGGGCTGCACGAGGGGTTTCTGGAGGCGGGGGCGGACGGGCTGAAGACGGACTCGTTCGGCGGGGCGTTGCATATTTTGCGGGAGTTCGGGCTGGAGGCGCGGACGTTTGAGCTGGGGCAGAAGGCGGCGTCGGTGGCGCGGGCGGCGGCGGCGAAGTTTGAGACGCGCAAGTGGCCGCGGTTTGTGCTGGGGTCAATGGGGCCTGGGACGAAGCTGATCACGCTGGGGCAGATCGAGTGGGCGGAGATGGTGGCGTCGTATCGGGATCAGGCGCGGGGATTGATCTCGGGCGGTGCGGACGCGCTGTTGATCGAGACATGCCAGGACCTGTTGCAGGTCAAGTGCGCGGTCAATGCGGTGCTGGAGGCGCTGGACGACCAGAAGAAGTCGGTGGATGACGTGCCGATCTTCGTGTCGGTGACGATCGAGACGACGGGGACGATGCTTCTGGGGACGGCGATCGAAGCGGCGGCCAGCGCGCTGCGGGGGTATCCGATCGCGTCGCTGGGGTTGAACTGCGCGACCGGGCCGACGGAGATGGGCGAGCATGTGCAGTGGCTGGGGCGGCACTGGGACCGGCACATCTCGGTGATCCCGAATGCGGGGTTGCCGGTGCTGCATGAGGGCAAGACGCAGTATCCGCTGGGGCCGGAGGGGTTCGCCAGGGCGCTGACACGGTTTGTGCGGGAGAACGGGGTTTCAGTTGTGGGTGGGTGCTGCGGGACGACGCCGGGGCATATCAGGGCGCTGGTGGAGATGCTTGGGGAGCAGAGGGCGCAGGGGTTTGAGGTGAAGGGGCGGGGATCGGAGCGGGCCTTTGACAGCGACGGCCCGGACACAGGCAGCAAGCCTTTGCCACCCGGGAGTCGGTGGCAGGGCGTTCCGGTGGTCGCGCGACCTGGGTTTGAGGACCCGGCGAAGGGGTGTACGTCGCTGTATTCGTGTACGGAGTACCGGCAGGACAACTCGATCCTGATCATCGGTGAGCGGTGCAACGCGTCGGGATCCAGGAAGTTCAAGGACCTGCTGGAGGCGGAGGACTGGGACGGGATCGTGTCGCTGGCGCGGTCGCAGGTGCGCGAGGGGGCGCATGTGCTGGACATCAACGTTGACTACGCGGGGCGGGACAACGCGCGGGACATGGCGGAGGTGGTGCGGCGTGTGGCCAAGCAGGTCGATGTGCCGCTCATGATCGATTCCACGCAGTCGAAGACGATCGAGGCGGGGCTGCGGCACGCGGCGGGGCGGTGCATCATCAACTCGGCGAACTTCGAGGATGGTGAGGAGAAGTTCGATGAGCTGGCGACGCTGGCGCGGGTGTTCGGCGCGGGGCTGGTGATCGGGTCGATCGATGAGGACAAAGAGGCCGCGATGGCGCGGACGGCCGAGCGGAAGCTGGCGATCGCGGCCCGGGGGATCGGGCGGGCGGTGGAGGTGCATGGGCTCGATCCCGCCGACATCTTCTTTGATCCGCTGGTGCTGCCGGTGTCGACGGGGATGGAAAGCGATCGGCGTTCGGGGATGGCGCTGGTGGATGGCGTGCGCCGGATCGCGGGGGCGTTCCCGCGGAGCCAGATCACGGTGGGCTTGTCCAACGCGAGTTTCGGGTTGAAGCCCGCGCTGCGGGTTGTGTTGAACTCGGCGCTGATGCATGAGCTGGAGGGGGCGGGGCTGACCAGCGCGATCCTGCACGCGGGCAAGATCACCCCGCGGAACAAGATTGGGGATGAGTTGTGGCAGGCGTGCGAGGACCTGATCTATGACCGGCGTGCGGCGTCCGCGGGCGGGACGGGGTTGCCCGCGGGGGTTGCGGATCAGGCGTTTGACCCGCTGCAGCGGCTGATCGAGTTGTTCAAGGAGGCGGGGGCGGGGGCCGGGCCGGCCAAGGTGGCGGCGGCGGACCTGACGGTGGAGGAGCGGCTGCGGGCGCACATCGTGGACGGCGAGAAGGAGGCGCTGGACGAGACGCTGCGGCTGGCGCTGGAGAAGTACAAGCCGCTGGAGATCATCAACGACCATTTGCTGGACGGGATGAAGACGGTGGGCGAGCTGTTCGGCTCGGGTAAGATGCAGCTGCCGTTCGTGCTGCAGAGCGCGGAAGTCATGAAGATGTCGGTGGCGAGGCTGGAGCCGCTGATGGAGAAGGCCCAGGGGGGCACCCGGGGGTCGGTGGTGCTGGCGACGGTGAAGGGGGATGTCCACGACATCGGGAAGAACCTGGTTGATATTATTCTGTCTAACAACGGCTACACGGTGTTCAACATCGGGATCAAGCAGCCGCTGTCGGCGATTCTGGAGAAGTGGAACGAGACCAAGGCGGACGCGATCGGGATGTCGGGCTTGCTGGTCAAGAGCGTGAACGTGATGGAGGAGAATCTGCGGGAGCTGAACAAGATGGGGATCAAGGTGCCGATCCTGCTGGGCGGGGCCGCGCTGACGCGGCATTACGCGGAGGGGCACCTGCGGTCGACGTATGAGGGTTCTCTGTATTACGGCAAGGACGCGTTCGACGGGCTGCGGATCATGGACCACATGGCGGGGGGCAAGATGGCGGTGCTGGATGAGGAGATAGAGCTGCGGCTCGCGAAGCGGAGCGCGGCGGAGGAGACGATCGCGGAGGCGCGGGGGGAGCGGGCGGCGCGGGTGGAGGCGTTTGAGAGGGGCAAGGCCGGGGGGATCGGGGTGGTGGATGGGCCGCGGGTGCGGAGTGGGGTGAGGCGGTTGGCGGAGGGGCACAAAGGTTCGTCGTCGGCTGCGCCGCCGGCTCAGGCTGCAAGCCCGACCCACCAGATCCCGGTCGCGCCGTTCTTCGGGTCGCGGGTGGTGACGGACATTGATATTGATGATGTCTACCCGTTCATCAACCTGGTCGCGCTGTTCCGGGGGCAGTGGCAATATAAGAAGGGAGCGGTGGAGGATGCGGCGTATCAGGCGGGGCTGGAGCGGGAGATTGTGCCGGTGTTTGAACGGCTGAAGGATCAGTGCAAGCGCGAGATGATCCTGAGGCCGGCGGTGGTGTACGGGTATTACCCCGTGGCGAGCCATGGAGACGACCTGATTGTGTTTGATCCCAAGGAACAGGAGCGGGAGATCGAGCGGTTCCGGTTCCCGCGGCAGGAGGGGCAGAAGCGGCTGTGCATCAGCGACTTCTTCATGGATGTGGAGGAGTGCCGTGCGGCGGGGCGGCGGGATGTGCTGGGGCTGTCTTGCGTGACGATGGGGCCGGCGGTGAGCGTGGCGACGCAGGAGTTGTTCAAGGCGAATCGGTATCAGGAGTATCTGTACCTGCACGGGCTGGGGGTGGAGTCGGCCGAGGCGCTGGCGGAAGTGTGGCACAAACGGATGCGGCAGGAGATGGGCATCGGGTCGGAGGACTCGCCCCGGATCAGGGAGCTGTTCACGCAGAAGTACCGGGGGAGCCGGTATTCCTTCGGGTACCCGGCGTGCCCGGACATGAGCGACCAGGGGATTCTGTGGCGATTGATTGAACCGGGACGGATCGGGTGCGAGCTGACGGAGAACTGGCAGATCGATCCGGAGCAGAGCACGAGCGCGATCGTCGTGCATCATCTGGAGGCGAGGTATTTCAATGTTTGAGAGCGACGACGCGACGGAGGGGCGAAGTGGCGAAGTGGGATGATCGTGCGGTGACTTCGCGGCGTGGGCGTGCCGCGGGCGGCGTCGAGGGCATCGGCGGGCCGATAACGGCGTGATCGCTCAGGTTGGGGTCGGGTTGTCCCGATCAACGGGGCATGATCCGCGATGCGCTCACCCTGCTTGTGCCTTGCCTGGTCTGCCTTCTGGCGGGTGGCTGCGACCAGCGGGCGTCCGACAAGGAGGAGTTGCAGGGGATCTTCGCGACGCTGGACAACTGCTGCAACAACTCGGATGGGGTCGGAATGCTGGGGCTGTACAGCCAGAGCACGTTCGATCAGTACGAAGCCTTGCTGCCGATCATTCTGGATGGGACACCGGAGCAGATCGCGGAGCTGCCCGCGCCGTACCAGTATGAGGTCCTGATGGCGCGGCTGAAGAGCTCGCGGGGGGCTCTGGGCGGGCTGACGGGGCGGCAGTATGTGGCGCACGCGACGACGGCGGGGTGGTACTCGATCCCGCGGGGATTGCGGACGACCGACACGCTGGGCGGGTTCGAGTTCGGGCCGGACGGGACGGCGTGGGCGGGGATCTATACCAATGGCCAGCGGACGGGGCTGCGGATGTGCTTCGTGCGCGAGGACGGGGTGTGGAAGATCGATGAGCCGCGTCAGCACGAGGCGTCGAGCCAGGCGTGGCGCGCGACGGCGCTGGAGAAGGGGATGACGCTGGAGGAGTTCGTGCTGCAGGCGCTGTCGGTGGATGAGAATCGGCCGATTGCGGAGGGGATCTGGGAGCCGATGGGGCAGGGGGCGATGGCGGGGGTTGGGGGCGGATGAACGCGGTCGCGGGCTTGAGCGCGCGAGAGACGGTGGCGACGACCCAGGGACGCTTGATCGAGTGTGGGGGCGCCGTGGGTGGTTCGCACCGAGTAAGCCGCGGAGCCGCCTGACTCGGTGACACCGCTGGCGGGTCACGCCTCAGCGACCAGGACGATGGTGGCGTCGCGGGCGCCAAGGTAGTCGTGGCGGAAGATGAGGCGGGGGCAGCGGGCCAGGGCCCAGGCGAGGACCTGCTGGGTGTGGAAGCGGCGGGCGGGGCCGCAGTCTTCGGGGCCGGCCTCGTCGAAGCGATTGGAGAGGAAGTTGAAGGCGAGCACGCCGCGGCGGACGCGAGCGACGGCGCGCCAGGTGCGTTCGAGGACGTCCATGGCGAGGGACTCGTGCATGGTGTTGAGCGAGCCGCTGAGGAGGAAGACCTCTCCGCCGCCCGCGGCGAGGCGGTCGACGATGACGGGTTCGGCGACGAAGTCGCCCTCGATGATGGTGGCGTCGGGGAGCGTGGCGATCGCGTCGCGGGAGGCCCGCGCGAGCTCGGCGACGGCTTCCACGCCCAGGTAGCGGCCGTAGTCGACGCCCTCATCGCGGAGGTGCAGGGCGTAGTCGGCGCAGCCGCAGCCCAGGTCGACGAAGACGCGGGCGTCGAGGGGGCAGCGTTGGACGGTGTGTCCGGCGGCGAGGGCGGCGCGGATGGTCTCGGTCATGACCTTGAAGCGGACCTGCTGGTAGGCCTTGCTGTGCCACAGGAGGGCGCCAAAGGTCGGTCCCACGGCGCGGACGGCGTCGCAGTAGGGCTTGAGGTAGGCGGGGTGGGTGGGCACTGGGGGCATGGTACCGGCAGCGGGCGAGGAGTCGTGCTGGCGCGCAGAGTGTGGGGTGGTGGGTGCGCGAAAGAACGGGAGCCCGCTTGCGCGGGCTCCCGTTGTACAAATCCCACATGTCCACTCTAGCGCTTGGCCCAAGGCGTGGTCGCGGCGTTCGCGGCTTGATTAGCGGCGACGGCGGCCAGCGGCGAGGCCGAGGCCCGCGGCGAGGGCGGCCAGACCCGCAGGGGCCGGGATGGGCTGGACCTCGTAGCGGATGAGAACGCGGCCGAACAGGTCGCCCAAGGCGATGGCTGGGTTGTCCTTGTCGACGCCGTTCCAGAGTCCGCCACCGGGGCCAACGAGTTCGGGGGTGTGGTTGAGCGAGGAGTTGCCGCCGGGGCCGAACAGGGTGACGGTGGCGCCGTTGGCAGGGATGTTGATGCTGGTCCAGAGAGAGAGCCAGTCGATGGGGTCGGTGGCACCGACTTCCCAGCCGTAGGCGACGACGGCCTGTCCGGCGACGGTGGTGCCGACGGGGACGAGGGCGGAGGCATCGGCGGTCTTGTACTCGGCCTCGATGAAGCGGCGACCAGTGGGGTCCTCGAACTGGCGGATCTGGGCGAGGATCTGCTTGCCCGCGGCGTTGGTGCCCAGGTTCTGGAAGCCGGTGCCCATGCGGACAATGACCTCGCCCAGGGAGTTGACAAAGCCGCTGCCACCGCCGACGCCGAACATGCGGAGGCTCATGGACTGATCGCTGTTGGGGTGGGCGGCGGGGAAGTCATCCATGAAGGATACGCCCGGCTCGCCGCCGACCTGGTTACGCAGGTTGGTGAGCGCCGTGGTGAGTTCATTGGACGGATTGAGCGGGCCGCCGGTCGTCGGGTCGGAGACCGGGCCTGCGAGGGCGGGCGTGGCGGCGAGACCGGCGATGATGGCGAGCGCGATGCGTGTGGACATAGTGATACCTCTCCCTCGCGACGGCGAGAACACAGGGCCGCGACCCCCGGGCCTTTGTCAGGACATTTGGCACCCCGCCGACCACGCACGCTGGGCGCGAGGCGGGCGGTGCGCACGATCTCTTCTGGTAATCAACCTACACCGCGTGCAGATGAAAACCAGCAAACGCGGGAAAAACCGCGCAGACGGAACCGACGGCGTCCGGGATGCGGGTTCACGGACGTTGGGGGTGGGTGTCAAAGGTAACGGCATGGGGCTCGGGCGAGTGGGCAAGGGTTGCCGCGGTGGGCGGGGCCGGAGGCCTCGCACCCGTGCGTGCCGAAGGTGGCCCGCACCCCTGTCTGCTAGGCCCGCCGTGGGCAAACGGCTAACCTGAGGACGCGATGCCAGCGACCACACCTACCCGCGAGCCGATTCTGGTGACGGGGGTGGGGGCGGTGGCGCCCAACGGGGTTGGAGTGGCGGCGTTCACGCGGGGGCTGCGCGAAGGGCGAAGCGGGGTTCGGCCGCTCGCGTTCGCGGATGAACGGCTTCGGTGTACGGTGGCGGCGTGCTGCGATGGCTTCGATCCGTTGTCGGTGGTGACGAAGGGTGATGTGGAGAGGTTGCCGCGCCTGGTTCCGATGGCGCTGGCGGCGGCCCGGGAGGCGATGGCGAGGGCGGGGGTGGCGTCGCCGCTGGATGGGCATTCGCTCGAGGACGCGCGGGGGGCGGGGCTGATCCTGGGGACAGGGGGCGGGGGGATCGACTTCACGCTGACGCAGGCCGACGCGTTCCATCACGATCGGCGGCAGTCGTTGTGGACGATCACCAACGCGACGCATGGGAACCTGGCGGGGGAGTTGTCGATCCGCCTGGGGCTGCACGGGCCTTCGCTGTGCGTGTCGACGGGGTGCGCATCGTCGTCGGATGCGATCGGGATGGCGTGCGATCTGCTGCGGTCGGAGCGGCCCGGCGCGCCGCGGTTGATGGTGGTGGTGGGCGCGGATGCGCATGTTCGTGTGGAGACGCTGATGGGGATGGAGCTGCTGGGGGTGATGTCGACGCGGGATTGGAGGGGGAGGGGGGAGGAGGCCGGGGCGTGCAGCAGGCCGTTTGATCGCGGGCGGGATGGGTTTGTGCTGGGGGAGGGCGCGTGGGCGTTGGTGCTGGAGCGTGGTGGAGGGGGGCGGCGTGGGCTGGCGCGGGTGTCGGGATATGCGGCGACGTGCGATGCGTACCACCGGGTAAGGCCGGCCCCGGAGATGGAGGAGTCGGCGCGTGCGATGCGGCTGGCTCTGGAGGATGCGGGCCTGCGGGCGGAGGACGTGGACGCGGTGCAGTATCACGGGACGTCGACGCAGGTGAACGATGCGCTCGAGACCAAGGCGGTGAAGTTGGCGCTGGGTGCGCACGCGGGGCGGGTGCGGGGGTCGTCGATCAAGTCGATGATCGGGCACCCGCAAGGGGCGTGCGGGGCGGCGGCGGCGGTGGCGGTGGTGTGCGCGATGAAGGGGCTGGATGGGGGCGAGGGGTTTGTGCCGCCGACGATCAACCTGACCGAGGCGGACCCGCAGTGTGATCTGGATTACACGCCCGGGGCCGCGGGGGCGGGCGGGGCGCAGCGAGTGCTGGTGAACTGCCTGGCGTTCGGGGCGAAGAACAGCGCGATTGTGATTGAGGGGTGACGGGCGTGTAACCGTGGCGAGTTCTGGACGGCGGCGATCCGTAGAATCGGGTAATGGACGCGGGCGCGCCCAACTCGTTGCGACTGGCCCGGCGTGTGGCGCGCCGGGCGATGGTTGCCGACGTGGTGCGGCTGGGCGGGCGGTGCCTGCTGGCTGGCGCGGCGGGGGGTGTGGTGAGCATCGCGGCGGCGCGGACCGCGGGAATGGACTGGCGGTGGGAGTGGCTGCTGGGCGGGCCGATCGTGGCGTCGGGAGTGGCGGCGCTGGTGTGGGCGGGCGTGCGCCGCTGGTCGCCGATGCGCGGGGCGATTGAGGCGGAGCGGGCGCTGGGCCTGGGGAGCCGGGTGTCGACGTCGCTGGACCTGGCCGGGCGGGCGGGCCTGGATGGTCAGGACGCGATCCGCGGGTTTGAACGCCTTGCGATCGAGGATGGCGAGCGGGTGGCGGCGGGGGCGAACGCCACGGCGGTGGTGCCGGTGCGTTGGGGCGTGACGTGGTCGATGTGGCCCGTGGCGGCGGGGTTGGGGGTTGCGGCGGGGCTGTACCTGCCCACGGCTTCGTGGGGCGAGGTGGGAGTCGAGGCGCCTGAAGTTGCGGCGGCTCGGGAGGAAGCGGCGACCGAGATCGCGGATGCGGCGGCGACGGTGCGGGAGATTGGGGAGGCCCAGACCGCGGACCTGGCGTCGGCGGAGCAGATCGAGGAACTCGAAAGGCTGGAGCGGGAGTTGTCGGAGAATCGGGGGGCGCCGGGTGAGGCGCGGGCGCGGGCGGCGGGGATGGTGGAGGAGTCCGCGTCACGCCTTGAGGATGAGGCGGAGCGGACGATCGAGGCGGATCGCGCCCTGCGGGAGCGGCTGGCGCGGGCGGCCAGTGGGCCTGGCAGACCGCCCGAGGGTGTGGTCGCGGGCGCGGAGGGTGAGAGCGGGGAGAGTGGCGGTGAGGTGGGGGGGGAGCCACCGGGCGAGCGGGGTGGCGAGAGCGGGGCGGAGGGCGGGGCCGGGGGTTCCGAAGCGACTGCCGCGGAGGGTGCGGGGCAGGAGGGCACGACCGAGCAGGCGGGCGAGTCGGATGGTGCGGGTGTCGAATCGGCGTCGCGGGCGGCGGAGGACTTGCAGCGGGCGCTGGCGTCGGGCGATCTTGAGGAGGCACGCCGCGCTGTGGAGGAGTTGCGGCGCGAGGTTGAGCAGTTGACGCCGCAGGCGCGGCAGGAGGTTGGGGAGCGGCTTCGGGAGATGGCGGATCGGATTGATGGGGCGGGTGTTGAGACGCCGCCGGAATCGCAGGGTGCGCAACCGCCGGCCGAGCGCCCTGAGTCGGACGGTTCGCAGACCCAGCGCCCCCAGGGGTCGGAGGGCGCGCCGCCTGTGACGGGGGAGCGGTCGGGCGAGAACGGGCAGCCCGAGGGGGGTGAGCGGAGCGGGCCGGGCAGCGAGACTGGGCCGGGCCAGTCGGGCGAATCGACCGGGCAGCCACGCCAGAGCGAAGGGTCGCAACCCGGCCAGCGTTCCGGAGAGCGGCCCGGTGAGCGCGGCGTGGAGGGCGGGAACCAGCCCCGTCCCGGCGAGCCGGGTGACCAGCCGAATCGCGAGGCGGGTGGTGAGCGGGCCAGCGAGCGGGCTGAGCCGCGTCCCGGTGAGGGCTCGCAGCAACCCGGGGAGTCGGGCGATGAGCGGACGCGGGAGTTGGAGGAGCGGGGGCTGTCGCGGGAGGCGGCGCGGGATGTGGCGCGGGAGACCGATCCCGGGGCGATTCGGGAGCGGCTGGAGCGTGAGGGGGTTGATCCGGCGTCGGCGGATCGGGAGGCGCGGGAGATTGCGCGGGAGAATCAGCGGGCGCAGGCGCGGCAGGAGGGGGAGAGGCAGGCCGAGGAGGATGCCAGGGAGTTGAGCGAGTCGTTGCGTGAGGCGGGGCGGCAGTTGGAACGGCGGGAGGGTGAGCAGAACCCATCGCCCGAGCAACTCCCAGCCGAGTCCCCTGAGAGGCCGGCCAGCGGCCAAGACCAGGGCGACGAGCGGCCCCAGGAACAGACGCCGGGCGGGCGGGATACGAGGCAGGGCGAGCAACCGGGCTCGCGACAACCCGGGCAGCAACCCGGGCAGCAACCCGGGCA